>ERZ842401.6735-NODE-6735-length-12135-cov-4.467467_pt1 | contig 12135 bp, 11 predicted proteins | sample MGYA00521270_ERZ842401 | MGnify/ENA primary metagenome ERZ842401 (study PRJEB31892, sample SAMEA3878208) | bioreactor metagenome | biome: Moose rumen | place: Sweden | collected 2011-10 | study: EMG produced TPA metagenomics assembly of the PRJEB12797 data set... | reverse complement strand
TACCAAGCAACATCCGCTATTGCGGGTCCAGGGTACTCAGTACCCTGGTGGGGTCCGGGGTGAAACCCCGGCGTTTCTCTAACTCACTGACTCAACGGGCTCATTAAACAATCAGAAGGCTGCTGCAAGCAAAAGCCCCGTACTGTTCCTCGTATCGGAACAGCACGGGGCGAATTTATTGACGAAAAGGCTGCAGACCAATCAAACCACGAACTGGAAAACGGTAAAGGCGGCGTAGATGGTCAGCAGCAGGATGCCCTGCCAGCGGCTCAGCTTACCCTTGGCCAGGGCGGGCACGCACAGGATGAGCATCACGCAGAACATCACGGGCAGGTCCACAAGCAAAGAAGCGTTGTGACCCAGCAGTGTTTTTTCCACCGGGATGGCGAAGGGCGAAATGGTAATGGCCGCGCCGGACACCAGTACGATGTTAAACAGATTGGCCCCGATGATATTGCCCAGGGACAGGGCGCTGTGGCCCTTGGCCAGGGCGGTGATGGCGGTGACCAGCTCGGGCAGAGAGGTGCCCAGGGCCACCATGGTCAGCCCGATCACGCTGTCGGGCACGCCCAGAGCGGCGGCGATTTTGGTGCCGTTATCCACCAGCAAACGGGCGCCCACGGCAATGGCCGCGGCCCCCACCACCAGGAACACCAATTCCTGCCACAGGGCACGCTCCTTGGCGGGTTCCTCTGCTTCGGCCTCCGACGCTTCGTCGGGGTTCTTTTTCATTTGCAGAACCGTAATGATCATGTAGCACACGAACAGAGCCAGGAACATCATGCCCTGCCAGCGCTCGAAAGTACCGGTGGTATAAGCGATGACGGCATAGATCACCGCGGCAATAAAGAATGCGGCTACGGGCAGGCGCAAAGTCTTTTTGCTTACCTTGCTGGGCCGGATGGCGATGGTCAGCGCGGCGATCAGGCTGGTGTTGCAGATGATGGATCCGATGGCGTTGCCGTAGGAAATGCCGCTGTTATGCTGCAAAGCGGCCTGGGCGGACACCATGACCTCCGGCAGCGTGGTGCCGATGGAAACCACGGTAGCGCCGATGAGCAGTTCCGGCAGATGGAACCGATGGGCCAGGCCTGTGGCCCCGTCCACGAACCAATCGCCGCCCTTAATGAGCAGAACGAGCCCTAACAGAAACAGCAGAACCGGTACAAGCATGTTTTTTTCCTCCTTGAAATTGATGAACTGCCGCGGACAGGGCGCTCAAAAAAAGAGACCCCTCCTGCAAATTGCTTTGCAGTAAAAGTCTTGCTTCTTGGAACATATCCCGGGGAAAACTTCCCGTACTGACGGAATCATGTTACGCATTTGACCGCGCAAGCTACTCCCTTGTTACCACGCAGGGGAGTATAGCACGCTTTCCCGGCCTTGTCAAGCATCGAACAAAGGCTTTGCTTGCGTTCAGGCATTAAAGAGCTCTTTAAGTAAGAAAAAGAATTGAGAGTTAAGAGTTGAGATATATTTTGCTGATACATTTTTAATCGCATGATTCCCATTGAGGGCGATAACGCGACTATATAAATCTCAACTCTTAACTCTCAACTCTCTTATTAACTTAAAGCGCTCTTTGAATAATTGTAAGAATTTCCGTTGCCCGCGGAAAAAAAGAGGAAAAGCGGCTGGAGAAAGCGAACCTTATATGCATTCCGAAGAAATCCCGGGCATGCCGGTCCGGGCGGAACAAATGAATGAACAAAAGGGAGGAAACCAACATGGAATTAAAGGGCAGCAAAACGGAACAAAACCTGCGCACCGCGTTTGCCGGTGAAAGCCAGGCCCGGAACAAGTACACCTATTTCGCCTCCAAGGCCAAGAAGGAAGGCTACGTGCAAATTTCCAATCTGTTCCTGGAAACGGCGGACAACGAAAAGGAGCACGCCAAGATTTGGTTTAAGCTGCTGGGCGGCATCGGCACCACGGAAGAAAACCTGCTGGCCGCCGCGGAAGGCGAAAACTATGAATGGACGGACATGTACGCCCAGTTCGCCAAGGAAGCCCGGGAGGAAGGCTTTGACGAGATCGCCAAGCTGTTTGAGGGCGTAGGCGCCATCGAAAAAGAACATGAAGAACGCTACCGCAAATTGCTTTCCAACATTCAGGGCGGCTTGGTGTTCTCCAAGGACGGCGACGCCATTTGGCAGTGCAGCAACTGCGGCCACATCGTGGTGGGCAAGCTGGCCCCCGAGGTGTGCCCCGTATGCGCCCATCCCCAGGCTTATTTCCAGGTACGGGCGGAAAACTATTGAGCAAGGGGACGCCGGAGCGTTCAGCCTGAAAGATTGTGATTTGTAAAGAGTTGAGAGTTGAGAGTTAAGAGTTAAGATTGTATAGTCTTTGTGCAACGATCCGTATGATATGATGATGCCTGCATACCGATCGTATAACAGATTCTATCATCTCAACTCTATACTCTCAACTCTCAACTCTTTTTAATAAATCCTCATTTGAAAATCCCTGTCGTCTGTCAATGGTATTCCGGCAGCCAGCCCGTATGGGCCTCAATCAAATCGTCGCACAGGGCCACGATATCGTCGATGGATAATTCGCTCTGGCAATGGGGGTCCATCATGGCGGCCTGGTAAATGTAATCCTTCTTCCGGGTCACGGCGGCTTGGATAGCCAGCAACTGCACGTTGATGTTGGTGCGGTTCATGGCGGCACACTGCTCGGGCAGATCGCCCACATAGGTGGGGGCCACGCCGGAAGCATCGGCAATGCAGGCCACCTCCACGCAGGCATTTTGGGGCAGGTTGGTGATCAGGCCGGTGTTGAGCACATTGCCGCCGAACTTGAAGGGCTGGTTGGTTTCCATGGCCTCCATGATGCGGCTGGCGTATTCCCTGCTGCGGGTGTGGGTCAGATGCGGGTCCTTGGTCAGCTCGTCCCGCTGCTTTTCCCAGCGTTCGATCTGGCTGACGCAGCGGCGGGGGTACTCGTCCAGGGGAATATTGAACCGCTCGATCAGTTCCGGGTACTTGTCCTTGATGAAGAAGGGCATGTATTCCGCGTTGTGCTCGCTGGATTCGGTAACGTAGTAGCCGAAGCGCTTCATGATTTCCAGGCGCACCATGTCCCCGTGCTTTTCGGTGATTTGGGCGCAGCGGCGCTTGATTTCGGGGTACAAGTCCTCCCCGTTCTTGGTGATTTCCAGCAGCCAGGCCTGATGGTTGATCCCGGCGATTTTCCATTGCACCGTATCATCGTATTCCATACCCGCGTGCTTCATCAGCGTGGAGGCGCACACCTGCACGCTGTGGCACAGCCCCACGGTTTTGATGGGGGTATAGCGCAGCATGGCCCCGGTGAGCATGGCCATGGGGTTGGTATAATTCAGGAACCAGGCGTTGGGACACACTTCCTCCATATCCTTAGCGAAATCGAACATCACGGGAATGGTGCGCAGGGCCCGGAAGATGCCGCCGATGCCCAGCGTGTCGGCGATGGTCTGGCGCAGGCCATACTTCTTCGGCACCTCAAAATCGATGATGGTGCAGGGATCATACAATCCCACCTGAATGGCGTTTACCACGTAATTGGCCCCCCGCAGGGCGTCCTTCCGGGTTTCCACCCCGCAGTATGCTTCGATCTTCGCCTTGCTGCCCAGGTTGTTGTTGATGGCGGTGAGCATCAGCTCCGATTCCTTCAGCCGCTGGGGATCGATGTCGTACAGGGCGATCACGCTGTCCTCCAGCGCCGGGGTGCACATGCTGTCCCCCAGCACATTCTTGGCAAATACTGTGGAGCCCGCGCCCATGAAAGTGATCTTTGGCATGGTGGTTCCTCCCTTTTTTCTATTCCTTTTGTATCATTTTCTGTGTTCAACGGTCACTGGACCGCAGCCCGCAAAGGCGTCCTCCGCGATGCGGATCTCGCCCCGAGGCAGGCTGACATAATACAAATTCGGGCAATCGGCAAAGGCCCGGCTTTCAATGGCCGTGCAGCCGTCCGGCACCACCACGTATTCGCAGTCCGTGCGGGCGAAGGCCTCCGCTTCGATCACCGTCAAATCTTCCGGCAGGATCAGCTTGTTTTCCCCGAATACCCGGAAGGTGCAGCGGCTTTCATCCTGGTCGTGGGTAAAGCCGTTGCTGATGTCCTGATTCACCTTGGTTTCGGTGTAGCTGCCGGGCAGATAATACACGGTAAGATCGCCGGTATTATAAAATGTATAGGTGAACCACCAGGTTTCGTTCCAATCCAGGAACAGCTTTTTTAAATTCTCGCAGGAAGCGAAGGACGTGCAGCACAGGTAATCCACGCCATAGGGCACATGATAGGTTTCCCCCGGCTTGCTGCAGGGATAATTGATGAGCATGGTTTTGTCTTTGCTGTACAAAACGCCGTCCACGGAGCAGAAGGTGGGGTTTGCGCTGTCCACATGAATGGCGGTCAGGCTCCAGCAATAGGAAAACACGTAATCCCACATGTTATCGCTGGCACTCTCCCCAAAATACGTCACGGTGGCGGGAATGGTTACAGACGTAGGTCCATAGGTGCCATAGAACAGCTGCCGGGCCAGATTGGTGACCGTGTACCCGTCAATTTTTGCGGGAATGACGATATCGCCGCTCAGGGAACAGCCGGTGATGCTGGCCGTGCCATCCTCCAGCACGGTATAGGTAAAGCCGCCGGATTCCGTTTCCGCCCCGGCCCCGCAGCACAGCGCCGCCAGCAGCAGCACAAGGACAAGCGCCAGATACTTTTTCATGTTTTTTCCTCCTATGTACCGCTTCGCGGCGGATGATTTCCGGGATAAGCTTCAGCGCTTCAGGGCGCTGTTTTTTATTTTCCCCACAACAAATACTTGAATTGAAAACGGGAAGGTATGAACGAAACGGTTCAGAATCCCGTAGGGGCGGATATCATCCGCCTGAACGAACAAATCCAACGATGTAACGAAAAAGTCCGTTATTTGGGTATATTTCCCGCTCTATATCAAATAATCATAATACATTTTTAAAGTTCCGGGCATAATATAATACTCTCATAACATCAAGGCTTTTCCGAGCATAGTCTATCAGCACAAAAGCGATATAGTGTTTTACGATGATTTTTCGATAACCCCTTTGATGCAAGAGCGGTTCCGTGACCATGGGGATGGAATCCGGAAATTGACAAGCTCTTTCAAACGCAGTTTGAAACGACTGTATCAAGCTTTTTGCGCTTTCCGGGGCGAATAACGTATCGCTGATGTAAGCTTGGATGTCTTTTAAATCCTGACGGGCTAAAGGCGTAAGATGATAGGTATACATCCTTTAGCCCTCCAGCAATTCAGCCATCACCGAAGGTCCGTCCAACATGCGTCCTTCATTTCGCTCCTTTTCGGCAGCTTCCAATTTTGCGTACAACGCTTCCATGGCGTACTGCTCTCTGTTTGCGGATACTTCAAACGGTATTTTCCATTCCCGAAGTGCCTTTTTTGTGTAAATGGAATAAAATGTGGCAATGTTCATTCCCAATTCAGCGCAAAGCGCATCCAAATCCCGCTTATCCTGATCATCCAAACGCACGCTGATCGTCGTCATTATGATCACCTCCTGCTTCAATTATAATTCAAATTGAAGCAAATTGCAACAAACTAAAAGCAGCAGATCCATGGGATGCTTCACAATATCAATTGGTTTACACTTTCTTGGAATTATGGCTGTTCGTCAGACGCTTCCGCCGGATGGCACCGAGGGCACTTGACCAGCTTCTGATAAGCGCCTGTTTCCAGCAGGTCGCGGGACACGGGCGTCAAGGGCCAGTATTGCGATGAAACGGAAGGACAAGTAGGATCGGCGTGATAATATTTCCCACCCAGCGGGTTGTAATAAACCACGTCCTCCGCACCTGTTTCCGCTTCTTTACCGGGCTCCAGGGCCGATTCGGAAGCGTTCGCACGGCCGGTTATTGCCCCAGGCGCCGTGTAGGCGTCGGGCAGATCGTCCGGGAGCAGGCCGTTCAGATACGCCAGGAAAGCCGGATAATCAAAGGCGTCCAGCCCGATCAAGGCCAGGGCTTCTTCCCGGGGCAGCGTTGCCGAATACAAGGGGTCCAGGGTGCGTTCCAGGCCGATCCCATGATCCACAAATTCATAGTATCGGAACGTCCAGCCGTCCTGCCCGTCCCCGTTCTGCCAAAAGAAATAGTAGGGGGCTTTTTCTTTCTTCGTTCCGTCCTCCGCTTGAAAAAACACCAGATCCAAGCCCGACAGATACCAGCCCTCCGGGCCCTGCTGAATACAAAGGTCCATCAAGTTCCCTGACAAAGAATCGCTTCGTAATTCCAGTTCGAAATAACCGTCAGCCTTTTCTTCCGGGTTCAGAAAATCGGTTTCGCCCGTCAGGGGGCCAGGGTTGTCCTGCGTGCCGCTCGGAATCCAGTACGCCCGGTTCTCATTGAATTGATGAAAGGGAATGGTATCGTTGCAAGCCTCGATCTGCCACGATCCGTCTTCCTCCTGCCGCATCATGGTCAGCTGGGACGCGTCGTCATGCTCGATCACAACCAAGGCCAGCTCGTCCGAGTAATCCGTGAGCACCGCGGACAAGCCGATGGCAAACCGCCCCGCCTGTCGCAGCGCTTCTTCCATTCTATAATAGAGGGGGCTGCCCCATTCTGTCGAAAAATCATATTCGTCATATTCCGCGTGCGCCGCAGCGCAGCCCGCCAGCATCAGCACTGCCAAAAGAACAGCGATCGTACGTTTCATCGTTCTTTCCTCCCGAAAAATCATTTCCTTTTATAGAAACGAACGGGAAAGATGCTTTGTTTCCTATTCTGGGAAATTATAGCTTTTCAAGGATTTCATGAAGTTGATTTTCAGTCAGTTCCACCAGCCCGCTGCAGTCATCCGGCGGCGGATCCTTCTTCATGTCCACATTCCAGGCCCGGCGCTTTTCCAACGGATTCCGATGCTCCCACTCCAGAAAAGCCTGAATGGTTTCCCGGATATACGCCCGATCCGACCAGGCTTGAAAGAAGGCCATTGCCTTTTCCATCACTTCCTCCGCGGTGGTCTGAGGAAGCTCGGTGTGAAAGTGCCCGTAATAATTCAATCCTGTTTTTTCGCAGGCATCAAACCATACGCCAGGGCGGATAAAATAATAATCTTTGCTGTATGCGCCGCCCTGAATGAAAAAGGAAAAGGTGAAGCCGTCCGCTTGCTTGGTCCAGCGCTTGTTCTTTTTCCGGAAGCCACGCTGCTTCAAATAGGGCTTCGCGTACTCGATCAGGGCATCTTCTGAAAGCAAAGGATCATCTCCTTGACTTCGGTTTTCTTGGAAAAAGGGTGTGGGGGAAACCGTTCTTTGACCTTCAAAGAATGGTTTCCCCCACATCAATTGATCAAATATTTATTTCCCCACAACTTCCTTGGCGGCCTTCACGGCGTTTTCCACGGTGAAGCCGAATTCGCGGAACAGGGTGGCTGCGGGAGCGGAAGCGCCGAAATGATCGATGCCCAGGGCCTTGCCGTCCAGACCTACGAACCGGTACCAGGGCATGGTCACGCCGGCTTCCATGGAAACCCGGGCGCGCACCGCGGAGGGAATGACCTTTTCCTGATATTCCTTGGGCTGCTTCAAGAACAGCTCCATGCAGGGCATGGACACCACGCGGGCGTCGACGCCGTCCTTCTTGAGTTCTTCCTTGGCGCCCATCATCTGCTCCACCTCGGAGCCGGAAGCCATCAGCACCACGTCCGGGGTCTCCTTGTCGGAATCGGCCAGGATGTAGCCGCCCTTCATGGCTTCGCAGCCGCTGTTTTCATACTGGGGCAGGTTCTGGCGGGTCAAAATCAGGCAGGTGGGCAGTCCGGCGGTGAGGGCCGTCAGCCAGGCGGCGGTGGTTTCCTTGCCGTCGGCGGGACGGAACACCAGCATATCAGGCACAGCGCGCAGGCCGGCCAATTGCTCGATGGGCTCATGGGTGGCCCCGTCCTCGCCCACGCCGATGGAGTCGTGGGTCAAAACGTAGGTGACGGGCAGCTTCATCAGGGCGCTCATGCGCATGGCGTGCTTCATGTAATCGCTGAACACGAAGAAGGTGCCGCAGTAGACCCGCAATCCGCCATGCAGCGCGATGGCGTTGCAGATGGCCGCCATGGCATGCTCGCGCACGCCGAAGTGCAGGTTCCGGCCCGCCCGGTTTTCAGCGGAGTAATCGCCGCCGTCCTTGATGTTGGTCTTGTTGGAGGGGGCCAGGTCGGCGCTGCCGCCCACCAGGTTGGGGATCAGCTTGGCCAGCCGGTTGATCATTTCGCCGGAGGTGGCGCGGGTGGCCATTTTGGCGTCCCACTTCCACAGATCGTCGTTCAGAGCTACTTCATCGGGCAGCTCCTGGCTGTGCCATACTTCCCATTCCTCAGCCAGCTCGGGATAGGCCTTGGCGTAGGCGGCAAACAGCTCGTTCCAAGCCGCTTCGGCCTTTTCATTCTTTTCCATCTGGGCGTGCACATGCTCGTACACCTCGGGCAGTACGAAGAAATCATCCTCGGGCAGGCCCAGGTTCTTCTTGGTTTCCTTCACATTATCGACGCCCAGGGGTTCGCCGTGGGCGGAGGCCTTGCCTTCCTTGGCGGGGCAGCCGAAGCCGATCTTGGTGGGGCACACGATCAGGGTGGGCCGCTCGTCCTTCTTGGCTTCCTCGATGGCGGCGGAGATGGCGTCCACATCGTTGCCGTCCGCAAGACGGATCACCTGCCAGCCGTAGGCTTCAAACCGGGCGGGCACATTTTCCCTAAAGGCGATATCCGTGTTGCCTTCGATGGAGATTTCGTTATCGTCGTAAAGCAGGGTCAGTTTGCCCAGCTTCAGGGTACCGGCCAGGGAGCAGGCTTCGCTGGAGATGCCCTCCATCATGCAGCCGTCGCCGCAGAAGGCGTACACCCGATGGTCCACGATGGGGAAATCGGGGCGGTTGAAATGGGCGGCCAGCATGGTTTCGGCAATGGCGAAGCCCACGGCGTTGGCCACGCCCTGGCCCAGGGGGCCGGTGGTGGTTTCCACGCCCACGGTGTGGCGGTACTCGGGATGGCCGGGGGTCTTGGTGCCCCACTGCCGGAAGCCCTTCAAATCATCCATGGTCAGGCCGTAGCCGGTCAGATGCAGCAGGGTGTAAATGAGGGCGCTGGCATGGCCGCTGGACAGCACGAACCGGTCCCGGTCTGGCCAATTGGGGTTCTTGGGGTTATGCTTCATTTCGTTCATCCACACGGCGTAGGCCATGGGGGCCATGCCCATGGGCGCGCCGGGATGGCCGCTGTTGGCTTTCTGCACGGTGTCCGCCGCCAGGGTGCGGATGTTGTTGATGGTGGTTTGACGGATGTCCATTCTTATTGCTCCTCCCGTATATCTTTTCCGGTTTAATAGAGTACAGAGTGCAGGGTACAGAGTTCAGATTGTTTTGCTTAAACAAATACAGCGCACAAAAATATGACATGATAATCTGTACTCTGCACTCTGAACTCTCTTATTTTAGGCTTTTTCAATAAACTGCTGAAGCTTCTCCAGCTTGACCCCTTCCACGCCGTCCAGCACGGTAAGCAGGGCGTTCGCCATCTGCTTGACCCCGCCCTCCACGTCGCTTTCCAGGTTCAGGGGCAGCACGGGATCATGAACGGAAAGCCGCAGCAGGAACCAGCCGTTATCCATGCCGTCGTCCAGGTCAAAGGTGATGCGCACGCCCTCGCGGTTGTCGGGGGCGATGTGCCAACCCTCGGCGAAGGCGGCGTGATCCATCACATGCTCGATGGCTACGCGCCCGGCCTCGCGGAAATCCTCCGCCGTGATGCCCAGACGCAGCTCAATGCTTTCCACCGGCTCGCGCAGGCCCTCCAGCAGGTCGCTCAGCTCCTTGCCCTCCTGCTTCAGGCGCATGGCCTCCACCAGCAGCACGGTGGTCAGGTACATGCCGTCGTCCAGCCAGTGGTTTTCCCGCAGGGCGGCGTGGCCGCTGGTTTCGATGGCCAGCGGGCAGTCGATGCCGGCCTCGTTCAGGCGGATGGCCTCGTCGATCACGTTGCGGTAGCCCCGCTTGTAGCGGTAATGCTCCCCGCCCCATTCCATGATGAATTGGGCCAGGCCGGAGGAGGTGACGGAGTCCGTCACGATGGTGAGGCCCGGCTTCTTATCCAGCAGAATAGCGGAGATCAGGGCAATCAGCCGGTTGCGGTTGATTTCCCTGCCCGTCCGGTCCACGATGGCGGCCCGGTCGCAGTCCGTATCGAAGATCACGCCCAAATCGGCCCCCGCCTTCACCACGGCGGCGCTGATGGAGGCCATGGCCTGCTCGTTTTCCGGGTTGGGGATATGGTTGGGGAACATGCCGTCCGGCTCCAGGAACTGGCTGCCCTCCACCCAGGCGCCCAGATCCTCCAGGAGCCCGGCGTAGAAGCCGCCCGCGCCGTTGCCCGCGTCCACCACCACGTGCAAGCCCAGCAGGGGCTTTTGCACGTCGGTATCCAGGCCCCGGCGGATGCGGTCCTTCAGCTGCTCGCAGTACACCGGCAAAAATTCCCGCTTCACGATGGGGGAGCTTCCGCCGCTCAGGGGCAGATCGCTTTCGGCGATATCCAGGATGGCGTCCAGATCGCTGCCGTCGATGCCGCCCTCTTTGGTAAAGAATTTCAGGCCGTTCCGGTCATAGGGATGGTGGCTGGCGGTGATCATCACGGACCCGTCGCAGCCAAATCCTTCGGTGATCAGGCTCATATACATGGCCGGGGTGGTGCACATGCCGTAGGTTTCCACCTGGGCCCCCGCCATCATGCAGCCTTCCGCGCAGGCGTTCAGCAGCGCTTCGCCGGTGACGCGGGAATCCCGCCCCAGGGCCACGCGAGGATTATCCACCCCCCGTTCCTGAAGCCATTTGACGAACGCCCCGCCGATGCGGGCCGCCACGGCCCCCGTCAGAGGCGCATCGTCGCCCAGCGCCCGTCCCCGTACATCCGTGCCGCTTTTCAGCTTGCGCAAACCAGTAATCATACATTCCCTCCCATTTTTTGTGTTATGGAGCAGCAGAAACCAATCGTTGGAGAGTACAGAGATCAGAGTGCAGAGTACAGATTATATACTCGTTGTGACACGATAGGGGCTTTATTTTCCGACTAAATAAATCTGTACTCTGAACTCTGCACTCTGCTCTCTAATTTTGCTGCTCCATCATGTTCATGGCTTCCTCCACGCAGCCCCTAAAAATCCAATAGAGGGGGGCCAGCGCGCGGTAATCCTCCATCACCCGGTTTACAATATCGGGCGAGTGAATCCAAGATAAAGAAGTGTCCAGACGTTCTGCGTACACCGCTTTTTTGAGATACCAGGGCCTGAGCACCTCCGGTAATTCTTCCGGGGGCTTCATTTTTTTCCATTCCGGCCCCGCTAAAGCGAAGTTCCGCTTTTTCAGCACCGGCAGCATGCGCAGGAAGTCATCAGGATGGGCGGCCATTTTCCGCCGCATGGCGTCCATGATTTCCCGGCTTTCGCCCCAAATGCCCAGGCCCCAGGTAACATCTTCCGGGCTGATCTCGAACCAGTAAAAGGGCGTGCCGTCGTTGGGCATGCCGCTTTGACGGAAGGAAACCCACAAATGATCCCGGTAGGGGGATTTATCCTTGCTGAACCGGGTGTCCCGGTTGATGCGGGAGAGGCACTTGTTGGGCCGCACCTCCATATCCTCGCAAATTTCCTGCATGCCCGGCCCCATGGCCCCGATGAAATCATAAAAAGGCTGGCGCACCTCCCGGTAGTACCGCTCCCGGTTGGCGTCCATGAAAGATTTATCGTTATGAAACCGTAAATCCAGAAAGAAAGGAATCAGTTCCTTTCCGAAGCCCTGAAACACGCTTGCGCCTCCTAAGCAAAATTCACCGCTTCTATTATAAACGAAAGCTTTCGTTTATTCAAGCCGTTTTCCCCGGGAATCAGCCGGAAAAAAGGCAAAAAGAAGTTCGGAATTTGCAGCATGGCAAATAAAAAGCAAGGGACCTGCCCCTGCTTTCCATTCCTCAGCAATATACTTTTGGTGTTTAAAGAGCCCTTTAAGTCACTTAGTTAGTTCTGACTAAGGGGTTACGCTGGGGGCTTCGCGCCCCCAGACCTGCGCCAGGGCCTGAGGCCCTGGACCCACTCCTCGCGAAGT
>ERZ842401.6734-NODE-6734-length-12135-cov-5.589570_pt1 | contig 12135 bp, 9 predicted proteins | sample MGYA00521270_ERZ842401 | MGnify/ENA primary metagenome ERZ842401 (study PRJEB31892, sample SAMEA3878208) | bioreactor metagenome | biome: Moose rumen | place: Sweden | collected 2011-10 | study: EMG produced TPA metagenomics assembly of the PRJEB12797 data set... | reverse complement strand
CTCCCATTTTATTTTATCAACTATATTTTAGAAAAAACGTTTTGGACACTATTGGGAAAAAATAGAAAAATTTGAAGAACCAAGGGCTTGCAAAAATAACGAAAAAGTCAGGAGAAACAAAAGGAAGGAAAAAAACAAGCACACTCCCCAAATTTGAGACTATAGATTCCAGCGAAGACGGCAAAGTGCTCGGTCGTTTTAATTTTTCAAAAAACGACTAAAATCCCTTTTCAAGCATCTTTCAACGACAAGAAAAACGCCGACTGTGCAATTCCGATGCATAGCGGCGTTTTTTTTTCTGCAAGTATGAAAAAAAACTTGCTTTTCCCGAAAAAAAATCTTACCTTTGCAAATGGCGAATAAAACCGTAGTGGTATGGCAAAGTCCTGAAAACCATATTGATAGGGGAGGGGTCAAGCGACACTTTCCTTAATATTCGTTGAACAATGCTTTGTAAACATTTAACACACAGTAATATATGACCAAACGCATAAAAAGCGCACTGATTTCAGTGTTTCATAAAGACGGACTCGACAACATAGTGAAAGAGTTGGCCAACAACGGAGTAACCATCTATTCCACCGGCGGGACATGCGATTTTATCCGCAATCTCGGTATAGAAGTGCAGACTGTGGAGTCGCTTACCGGCTACCCGTCGATACTCGGCGGACGAGTTAAAACCCTGCACCCCAAGGTGTTCGGCGGCATACTCAGCCGTCGCGACATGTACTCCGACGGCGAGCAGCTCAAAGAGTACGAAATACCGGAGATAGACCTCGTTATCGTGGACCTCTATCCCTTTGAAAAAACCGTGGCATCGGGCGCTTCGGAGCAGGACATCATCGAAAAAATCGACATAGGGGGCATCTCGCTTATCCGCGCCGCGGCCAAAAATTTCGCCGATGTGATGATTGTCCCCGACATGGAGCATTACGCCGAGTTCCTCGACATCTACCGCAACGGCGAAGGCTGCACCACCCTCGAACAGCGCCGACGCTTTGCCACCTACGCTTTCGGAGTGTCGTCGCACTACGACACCGCCATTTTCAACTATTTCAACCGCCAAACCAACCTGCCGGTGTTCAAATACGACAGCTGCCATGCCAACACCCTGCGCTACGGCGAAAACCCTCACCAGAAAGGCTTCTTCTTCGGCGATTTCGACGCTTGTTTCTCCAAACTCAACGGCAAGGAAATTTCGTACAACAACCTTATGGACATAGAGGCTGCCGTTAACCTTATCGACGATTTCTCGGACACCACCTTCGCCATACTCAAGCACAACAACGCCTGCGGAATAGCAAGTCGCAACACCGTTTTTGAAGCATGGACCGACGCCCTTGCCGGCGACCCCGTGTCGGCTTTCGGCGGCATTCTCATCACCAACCGCACCATCGACAATGCTGTGGCCGAAGAGATGAACAAAATTTTCTTCGAAGTGTGCATTGCCCCCGAATACACCGACGAGGCTCTGGCAATACTCAAAGGCAAGAAAAACCGCATCATACTGCTCCGCAAAAACGCCCAGTACAACGACCGCGTGTTCCGCTCGGTGCTCAACGGCGTGCTGGTGCAGGACAAGGATACCGTGGTGCCCACCGTGGAGGAGATGACCCAAAGCGTTACTTCCACGCCCATCAGCAAAGCCACCGCCGAGAACCTCGTTTTCGCCACCATCTTGGTGAAACATACCAAAAGCAACGCCATAATATTGGCCAAAAACAAACAGCTGCTGGCTGGCGGCACCGGCCAGACCTCGCGTGTGGATGCACTGAAACAGGCCATCGAAAAAGCTGGAAGCTTCGGTTTCGACCTGCATGGCGCCGTGATGGCCTCCGACGCTTTCTTCCCCTTCCCCGACTGCGTGGAGATAGCCCACAACGCCGGCATAGTGGCAGTGGCTCACCCGGGCGGCTCCATCCACGACCAAGACTCCATCGACTACTGCGAGAAAAACGGCATGGGCATGGCCATTACAGGCAAACGTCATTTCAAACATTGACAATGCTTTTCAAAAAAATAAACAAAAAATTGTTTTTTTTGTAACCTATTCACATTATTGACGTAACAAAGAACGATTGTTTAAAAAAAATAGAACGACACAAAAAAAATGGGAGCATTTCAGATTTTCAACAAAGAAATTGCCATGGATTTGGGAACCGCCAACTCCATATTGATGTACAACGACAAAATGGTGATAGACCAGCCGTCGGTTGTAGCCATAGACACCAACAAAGACAATAAGATAATAGCCGTTGGCACCGAGGCCGCCCGTTACGAAGGCCGCGAAAACGAGCATATACGAACCATACGTCCCCTTAAGGGCGGTGTTATCGCCGATTTTGAGATGGCTCAGCACCTGATTCGCGAATTCATAAAAATGGCCAATATCAGCCGCAGCCTCCTTTCGCCGGCACTGAAAATGGTAATATGCATCCCTTCCGGAATTACCAATGTTGAGCAACGTGCTGTGCGCGAATCGGCAGAACAGGCAGGAGCCAAGGAAATTCGTATGATACACGAACCGATGGCAGCTGCAATAGGTATCGGTATCAACGTTACCGAACCCGTAGGACACATGATTGTCGACATCGGAGGCGGTACAGCCGAAATAGCCGTTATCTCGCTGGGCGGCATTGTGCGCAACAAATCCATACGCATTGCCGGCGACGAGTTCAACGAAAATATCATCGAATACATGCGCAAAATCCACAGTCTGCACATTGGTGTGCGTACTGCCGAACAGATAAAGATAAAAGTGGGTTCTGCCGTTAGCGAGCTGCCCGAACAGGATGTGCCCGAAGATTATGAAGCCCGTGGCCGCCATGTATCCACAGGTATTCCCGAAACACATCTGGTTTCGTACAAAGAGGTGGCCAACGCCATCGACAAATCGATAAGCCGCATAGAGGGCGCTATACTCGAAGCCCTTTCGGACACCCCGCCCGAACTGGCTGCCGATATTTACGAGTCGGGTATCTACCTCGCAGGCGGTGGAGCTCTGTTGCGCGGACTCGATGCCCGTATTGCCGAACGTACGAAACTAAAAGTCCATGTGGCCGAAGACCCGCTGCGCGCCGTGGCCCGTGGAACAGCAAAAGCACTCAAAAACCTCGACAAATACGACTTCTTGATAAAATAATTTTGTGTGTTCTATAAATGTTTTTGTTTGACACCTGCGTCGGAAAAGATGCGGGTGTTTTTTTATTGTCGCTGGCGATGAACAATGTACAATGTACAATGTACAATGTACAATGTACATTGAAAAATCGACAATCGAAAATTCCTGCTCACTTAACTCCCAACTCCCAACTTCCAACTCCCAACTTCCAACTGCTAATTGGTTCAGTGTGCTTCCAGCCAGTTGTTTCCAGTTTCCACGCCCAGTTCTATTGGAACTAACAGCGGCAGGGCGTTTTTCATCTTTTCGGTAACGATGTCCTTGACCTCGTCGAGTTCGGGTTTGAAAACGTCGAACACCAGTTCGTCGTGCACCTGCAGAATCATTTTTGATTTCAGGCCGCGTTTTCCGAACTCTGCAAAGATATTGTTCATGGCAATTTTTATCATGTCCGCCGAAGTACCTTGTATGGGCATGTTCACGGCGTTGCGTTCGGCAAAGCTGCGCATGTTGTTGTTGCGCGAGTTGATGTCGGGCAACGGGCGACGGCGGCCAAGCAGAGTTTCGGCGTAGCCGTGCTCGCGAGCGGTGGCAATGCAGCTGTCGATATATTTTTTGATGTCGGGGTATTGCACAAAGTACTCGCTTATAAGCTCTTGCGCCTCCTTGCGTGGTATGCCGAGCTGTTCGGCCAGACCAAAGGACGATATGCCGTAAATGATGCCGAAATTTACCGATTTGGCTTTGCGCCGAAGGTCTTTCGACACCTCTTCGATGGGCAGCTTGTATATTTTTGCGGCAGTGGCGGCGTGTATGTCAAGGTTTTGGTTGAAAGCGTGGCACAGATGTTCGTCGCCGGAGAGCGAGGCTATTATGCGCAGCTCTATCTGCGAGTAGTCGGCGGCAAGCAGTGTGTATTCGTTGTTGCGGGGGATGAAAGCCTTGCGAATTTCGCGTCCGCGCTCGGTGCGTATGGGTATGTTTTGCAGGTTGGGATTGCTGGAGCTGAGGCGTCCGGTGGCAGTAACTGTCTGGTTGAAGATGGTGTGCAGACGTCCGTCGGCGGGGGATATAAGCTTGGGGAACGAGTCCAAGTAGGTGCCGATGAGTTTCGACAACGAGCGGTACTCCAATATGAGTGCCACAATGGGGTGCTTGTCGGCGAGCTTTTGCAGCACGTCCTCGGCGGTGGAGTACTGTTTGGTGGCTGTTTTTGGCGGCTTGTCCACAATTTTCAGCTTTTCGTAAAGCACTTCGCCGAGCTGTTTTGGTGAGTTGATGTTGAAACTGCCGCCGGCGTGGCCGTAAATCTGTTTTTCAATCTCGCCAAGCTCTTGCTGAAGCTGTGCCGAGTATTGTTTCAGGTAATCTGTGTCGATGCGAACGCCTTCGTTTTCCATGCTCAAAAGCACGTCAACCAGCGGTAATTCGATGTCTCGGAACAGTTTGGTGTTGCCGGAGGTTTCCAGCTCTTGACGTAGCAGGGGGTAGGTCTGTAGCAGCATGTTGGCCGTTTGGCAGGCGTATTGCTTCAGGGTGATGCGGTTTTCGTTGGCAAAAGTTGTGGCGTCGGTGCGTGGCACTTTTTTGGTGAAAGTGTCAAAATCGAAAGGCTCCATGTTGAGGTAGCCGCGGAAAATGTAGTCGGCGCTGTGGCGTGATTCGGAGTGCAGCAGATAGTGAGCTATGGTGATGCAGAAAAAACTGCCTTTCGGCTCGATGCCTATCGTTGCCAGCTGTTTTTTGCACTGTTTCAGGTCGAGGCAAATTTTGTCGGCAATGTCGATGTTTAGTAGTTGTTCAACAGTTTTTAAATCAGTGTTTTGATTAATGTCAATTAAAGTTGTTTCTAAGTTTGGTGAGGCTATGGCAATGCAGGGTATGACGTTCCAAATTTGTGGTATGTGGAAAGCCATGTAGTCGCTATTTTTCAGCTGTTCTGCCAAAGCCGCAATTTCGTCGGTCGAGGATATGGCGCGGTATTTTGTGATTGGGGTGGCTGTGGTTTGTGCAGGCTGGCTGCCGAACAGGTCCAGCTGGTCGTTGTCGAAGAGCGTGGGCTGCGATGGTTTGGCGTTGGCAGCCGGTTGCGGAGCCGGACTCTGAAGCATGGTTATCAGTTCGGGCGAGGTCGTGGAATAGTGGGTGAAAATGCGTTTGGCAAGGTTGCGGAACTCCAGTTCGTCCATCAGTGCCTTGAGGGTTTCGAAATTGGGTTCTGCAATGCGAAACGCCTCTTGGTCGAAGTCCACAGGTGCGTCGAGGGCTATTGTGGCAAGCTCTTTCGAAAGCAGTGCCTGCTCGGCGTATTGCTCCACAAGGTTGCGAATTTTATCGTTTTTTATTTCATGGAAGTTTTGCACAAGGTTTTCCACGCTGTCGAACTCGGCGATCAGCTTGGCGGCAGTTTTCTCTCCCACGCCCGGAATGCCCGGAATGTTGTCGATGGAGTCGCCCCGAAGTCCCAGAATGTCGGTTACTTGCGAGCAGCGTTTCACGCCAAATTTCTCTTGTATTTCGCCAGCGCCCAGTACCTCGTCCTTGTGTCCCATGCGGCCGAAACGGTAGATTTTTATGTTGTCGGTAACAAGCTGTCCGAAATCTTTGTCGGGAGTTGCCATAAGCACCTTAAAACCAAGTTTTTCGGCCTTGTGGGCAAGGGTGCCTATAACGTCGTCGGCCTCGTATCCTTCGCAGGTGGCAATGGGTATGTTGAAAGCCGTTATCATCTGCCGGATGTAAGGCAGTGCCAACTGTATGTCCTCCGGCATTGAGTCGCGGTTGGCTTTGTATTCGGCAAAGCGTTCGTGGCGAAATGTAGGTGCGGGGAGGTCGAAAGCCACGGCCATGTGTGTGGGTTTCTGGCTCTGCATCAGCTCGAAAAGGGTAGTGGTGAATCCCATTATTGCCGAGGTGTTCAGTCCTTTGGAGCTGATGCGTGGGTTGTGGCTAAGGGCGTAGTAGGCACGATAAGTTATTGCCATACCGTCGAGCAGTAATAGCTTGTTGTCCATGGTGTGGGGCGTTTTATTTAAAGTATTTATTTAAGTGCGTTTTCGGTAAGGGCGTCGTACTCTTTGCGGTTGCGCAGTATGTTGCAAGCCAGATAAACGGCGCTGCGGAACGACTGTTCGGAGGCTTTGTCCTTGCCGGCAATTTCGTAGGCGGTGCCGTGGGCGGGCGATGTGCGAATGTATGGCAGTCCGGCGGTGAAGTTCACGCCTTCGGTGAACGACATCAGTTTGAAGGGTATCAGGCCTTGGTCGTGGTAAAGTGCCAGAACGCCGTCGAAATGGTTGAACTCCGATGATCCGAAGAAACCGTCGGAAGGGTAGGGGCCGTAAACGAGCATGTTTCTGTTTATGGCCTCCTGTATGGCGGGCGCCACCACACGCTGGTCGTCGTCGCCAATGACGCCGTTGTCGCCTGCGTGGGGGTTGAGTGCAAGCACGGCAATTTTTGGGCGTGTGATGCCGAAATCGCGTTTCAGCGACTGGTTCATTATGCCGATTTTTTCCAGCAGCAGCTCTTTGGTGATGGTGTTGGGCACTTCGCGCAGGGGCAGGTGGTTGGTAACGATGCCTATGCGTATGCGGTCGCACACCATCATCATGAGGCTTTTGGTGCCGAATTTCTGCGAGAGGTATTCGGTGTGTCCCGGAAAATCGAAGTCATTCGACTGTATGTTCTTTTTGTTGATGGGGGCCGTTACAAGCACGTCCACATCGCCGTTCATAAGGTCTTCGCAGGCGCGTTCCAAGGCGAGCGACGAAAGCTGTCCGGCCACTTCGGTGGATTTGCCAACGTCGATTTTTACCTCCTCGTTGGTGATGTTGATGATGTTGAACTTGTTGGCTTGCAGGCTTTTGACATCGCGGGCATTGACAAAAGTGAGGTCGTTTTGCGCAAGCAGGTTTTTGTGGTAGGTGGCCACTTTCGACAATCCGTATAGCACCGGGGTGCAGTGTTCGAACATGCGGCTGTCGGCAAAGGTTTTCAGTATTACTTCGTATCCCACTCCGTTGATGTCGCCGTGGGTTATGGCTATTTTTATTTTTTCTTGCATAATGCGTTGGTTTTATTGTGTGTTATGTAGCTGGCAAAGGGTGTTTTTGCACAAATGCCACCTTTTTTGCCAATCTGCAAAGATACGATTTTTTTTGCTAATGGGCAAATGGTTTGTTCTTTAGTTTGAAAAAATGGCTTCGGTGTGGTTGTGGTTTGAAAAAATATGGTCTGCATTGACTACAAGGCAGTGCTTGGTAATTGTCGTGGTGTCTTGCCCCGCCGCAACTTCACAGCGCAGATCAGTGCGTAAGTTGCGGTCGGAGGACTACCACATCGAAAGCGCCGCCAAAACGGTAGAATCGCTCAAAGTGGTGTGTGTGGAATGTATATGCAGATTCGGGTACAGTGTGGAGGAAAAAAATGTGCCTGTGCTAGTCACTCAACCATTTCTAAAATCTGTTTTTTGTCTGATGAAAGAGTTAAAATCGAAGCGGTTTTGATATAGTTTTTTTTGTCCTTGCAATAGTGATAGGCAAATTTTAGCAACTCTAATTTGTCCTTGTCGAAAATTACGATAGAAACAAGTTGTTTTATTTGGGAGGCAGTTAGTTTGTTGGCTGAAATGATTTTCTTTATGGCCTTTTTCATCTCTTCTTGGTTGTGAAGGGCTTTTACGGCTTCGACATATTCGTCGATTTGGCTTTTTTCTTTTGGTTTTGATGGTGGATTGGGTTTTGTCGTTTTCTTTTCTTTCTCCATTTTATTGAGAAAATATTCTCGATTTTCGTCGTAGCTGAGGATGGTTAGTGTTTTGGAAAAATTCTTTTTGTCGTTGCTTTTTGCAAAAGCGTATTTCAACATTTCGAATTTGTCTTCTTCAAAGTACAGTATTTCCACCAATTCAGCAAGTTGCGAAGATTTCAGATTGTTTGTTGAGATAATCTTTTTTATGGCAGCTTTTCGTTTTTCATCGGTGTGTTGCTCTTTTACGGTGGCCATAAGTTCATCGAATTTGCTTTTGCTGCAAAATCTTGAAGGTGATGCGGGCGTGACTTTTTCTGCTTGGGGTTTGGCTGCCGTGGCACTTTTTTGTGCCGGTTGTTTTCTTGATGTTTTCGATGTTTCATCATCGTCGTATTGGGGTTTTACGCCTTTGCATTTTTCTTCCACTTCCACTTCGAAAGCACGTGCGCTTTTCAGCACAATTTTCTTTTTATCAGCTTTCACGGTGTAGTATTTGTGTGTGGATGTAAGCACCACTTTTTCGGCTTTCGATTTGGCAATGGTGCCGTTGCCATAGTCGATGGTGATTTCCAGCAGCGACCGGGCATCTTCGTCAACGGGTATGTCGATAATTGAAATTGACGACTCGGAATGGGAGTTTTGGAGTATGTTGTCCAGATATACCCAGAATTTCAGTCCCCCGGTGGATTGTATACTGATTATTTTCTTTGTGCTGCTACTGAAAAGTGCTTTGGCAATTGCTCGTATCAATCCCATGGAATTTTGGTTTTAGAAGTTTGACATATTTGGTGAAATATGATGCAAAGATACAAAAAATCTGTATAATTGAAAAAAAAATGGAAAGTTTTATATGGGGATATCTGACATTTGCCCACTGGGAACTTCTTAATCCCCGGAAATTCGGCGATTAAACAATCAACTGTCAGCATAGATTGTGGAGCATGGCGGAGTCGAACCGCCTACCTTTTCGTTGCGAACGAAACGCTCTACCTGATGAGCTAATGCCCCGTTTTTTAAAAGGGAGGACAACTGTTTTGGCGGTCCTCCCATGGTGTGATGAAAAAAAATCAAAAATTATTTGTTCACTTGGAATTTTTTGTTGCCGGTTTTGAAGAAATCGGCAATCTGGTTAGCGGCAGCGATGCCGGCGTTGATGTTGGCTTCTTCGGTCTGGGCACCCATTTTTTTAGGTGTGGCGAAGTAGCGGCCTTCGAATTTTGCGAATTCGTCGTTGGCGTCGGGCATTATGTCTGTGATGTATTTGAGGTCGGTGCGTTCGGCCATGAGCTTCAGCAGACCGGCTTCGTCGATGACTTCCTTACGCGCGCTGTTTACCAGTATGCCGCCTTTGTGCATCTTGCCAACGAGGTTGTAGTTGATGCTTTGTTTTGTTTCGGCGGTGGCGGGGATGTGGAGGCTTACCACGTCGCAGGTCTCGAACAGGGCCTCTTGGTTAGCCACTGCTTTGGCCATGCCGCTGGCGTTGATCTGGTCGGCGCTGAGGAATGCGTCGTAGGCGTAAACGTCCATACCGAAGCCTTTGGCTATGCGGGCCACGTTGCGTCCCACGTTGCCGAAAGCGAGTATGCCGAGTTTTTTGCCCATAAGTTCGGAGCCGCTCTTGCCGTTGTAGAAATTACGCACGGCGTAAACGAGCATACCCATCACCAGTTCGGCAACGGCGTTGCTGTTCTGGCCAGGGGTGTTCATGGCCACAATGCCTCGGGCTGTGCAGGCCTCGAGGTCGAGGTTGTCGAAGCCGGCGCCGGCGCGAACCACTATTTTTAGGTTCTTGGCGTGGTCTATCACTTCTTTGGTAACTTTGTCGGAACGAACGATCATGGCGTCAACGTCGGCCACGGCTTTGTAAAGGTCGTTCACATCGGTGTATTTTTCGAGGAGGGCAAACTCGTAGCCGTTTTCCTCTACTATTTTCTTGATACCGTCAACTGCCACTTTGGCAAACGGTTTTTCTGTTGCAACTAATACTTTCATGATTAATAATTAGTGAACTGTGATCAGTGAGCTGTGATCTGTAATCAAGGGTTCGCCTTTCAACAGTTCTGTTTGTTTTCTAAATAATTAATGAATCCTGACAATAACTTTCTCACATTGCTTATGCTCGCATCAATTTTTTTGCGTCGTTTACATATCCCAACTCCTTGGCTATTACCAGTTGGGTATCCACTTCCGACAGTGAGCCCATTGCTATCCAGCAGAATCGTATGAGTTCTTTGTCGCTGTTTCTGCCACAACCTTCGGCTATGTTGGACGGTATTGAAACCACTGCACGCCTGAACTGCGAAGTCAAACCGAACTGTTCCGATGTCGGGAAGTCGGCGGAAAGAGTATATGCTTTTTTTACGAGTTTTATACTTTCTTTCCAGACGTTTAAATCGCGATGGTGCATAGCGTTGTGAAAAAAAATGAAATCTGTGAACTATAACCGTTCTTTATCACTGATCACAGTTCGCAGATCACTACAAAACTATTTGTTTTGTCTTTCAAAATCTTGCATGCACTGAACGAGAGCCTCGACAGCTTCGATGGGGCAGGCGTTGTACAGGCTGGCGCGGAAGCCGCCTACGCTGCGGTGTCCTTTGATGCCCACCATGCCGCGTTCTTTGGCGAAAGCCATGAAAGCGTCCTGTTTGTCCTCGTAGCCGGGAGCCATCACAAAACAGTGGTTCATTATGGAGCGGCTTTCTTTTTCGGCGGTTCCGATGAACATGCTGTTGCGGTCAATCTCTTCGTACAGGAGGTTGCTCTTCTTGACGTTGATTTTGTTCATCTCTTCAACGCCACCAAGTTCTTTGACCCATTTCAGGGTTTCGTACATCATGTAGATGTTGATTACCGGAGGAGTGTTGAACATGCTGATGTTCTTGGCTTCTTCGGCGGCGTGGGTGCGGTAGTCCACCATTGTGGGCAGGGGGTTCATGTACTGGCGGTCGGTGATTTTGCCGAGGATGTCCTTGCGTACGATAACGAAAGTTACGCCGGCGGGTCCCACGTTTTTCTGTGCGCCACCGTAGATGAGGCCGTATTTTTTCACGTCAACGGGACGGCTCATGATGTCGGAGCTCATGTCGGCAACCAGCATCACGTTGTTGATTTCGCTTGCGTCCATGTCGCGGCGAATTTCGGTGCCGTAGATGGTGTTGTTGGTTGTTATGTGGAAATAGTCGGCGTCGGCGGGAACGGTCCATCCCTTGGGGATGTAGCTGTAGGTCTTGTCCTCGCTGCTGGCCACGATAACGGTCTCGCCGAAGAGTTTGGCTTCTTTGGCGGCTTTTTTAGCCCAAACGCCGGTCTGCAGGTAGGCGGCTTTTTTGTTCAACAGGTTGGCGGGAACGGCCATAAACTGGGTGCTGGCGCCGCCGCCGAGGAACAGTACTTCGTATTCTTCGGGGATGCCGAGCAGGTCGCGCCACAGCTGGCGGGTGTCGGCCATCAGTTTTTCCCAACCGGGGGTGCGGTGGCTGATTTCGGCTATGCCTATGCCGGTGTTGTCAAAGTCGTAGAGAGCCTTGATGGTGTTCTCAATTGCCTGTTTCGGCAATACGCAGGGACCTGCGTTAAAGTTATATGCTTTCATTTTGTTTTTTTTGTTTAAAATATTTATTTATAATTAGTTAAATTTGTCCGCCGCTTTTTCACGGCAGTACAAAGATACGTTTTTTTTTGGCTTTATCCGCCATTTTATGTTTTTTTATCACTTGTTTTTGTTGATATTTGTGTATTGTGTTGATTGTTAATAGGTTATGTCTTTTGGCGGTTTTGCGGCTTCTTTTTGCGGCATAATTTTTGTATTTTTGCAGTTGCAAAAATGTTGGATATAAATTGTAATTGCGATGAAAAACACTGTATGTCTGTTGGTTGCGGTCGTGCTGCTTTCTGGAGTGGGCCTTACTTCGTTCCAAATTCCGATGCGGAACCCCGAAAGTGCGGCCGTTAATCCTCAAAATCCCGTGCAGCAGCAGGAGAAGAAAAAGCGTCGCGAGGCCATGCAAAAGGATATCGCGCTGGCCATAAACGAGATACGCTTGTCGAAAAATCTGCCGGAGCTTGAGCTGAAGGGCGACATCTGCCGTGTGGCGCAGATAAAGGCCGAGGAGATGCTTGCCGAGCAGTACTACGTGCACAAGTCGCCGCGCCACGGCATGCCCGACGAGATGATGCGTAAGTTCAGCTTGGATTTCGGCGTTTCGGGCGAAAACATAGCTTGGTCGGGAGTTTTCCGCAGCTCGGTGCAGGAGGTG
>ERZ842401.6731-NODE-6731-length-12140-cov-4.904261_pt1 | contig 12140 bp, 9 predicted proteins | sample MGYA00521270_ERZ842401 | MGnify/ENA primary metagenome ERZ842401 (study PRJEB31892, sample SAMEA3878208) | bioreactor metagenome | biome: Moose rumen | place: Sweden | collected 2011-10 | study: EMG produced TPA metagenomics assembly of the PRJEB12797 data set... | reverse complement strand
AGTCGTTTTTAGGTGAAATCAAACAAAAACAACAAAAATACACAAAATCAACAAATTGATTTTGAAGACATTAAATTAGTTGAAATTCGTTTAATTCGTGTGCTTTTATTTTTTACAGAGGACTCAGTTAGTAAAAGTAATCTAGTAAAGTTCTACTATATATAGTAGTCTTTTCTTTATAGACCGTATTTCACAATCAAACATTAATGCATTTGTGCAGATGCCAACTGCACAATTATGACAAATTCATATTCAACAAGGAGTGCCCTTCGGTCAGAACCTTTAGCTAGACGAAAGAATGAGGCAAGAGTCGCACGAAGTGCACTGAGCGGTGGCAAAGCCATCATTATTGAGTCAAATCCATCAAATTTGGAACAAATCATACAAATAATTTTGAAAGATTTGGAATGATTTGTAAGATTTACTATGCTTCGCTTGCCCTTCGGGCTCCCATTAGGGTCGTGAGCACTTCGTGGTTGACACCGCTAGGCGACTCCTTGCTGCGCGGTGGGCGCTGTGCTTAAAATTTAGACGTAAGAACATAAGGACATATCTCAGCCACTTCTCTCTTTTTTGACAGACAGACACACTGACATACTGAACACACGTCTGTTTGTCTTTATGTCTGTTTGTCTAAAAAAATACTCCGCGGCGACAGCTTTATGTGAACTTTTGTTCTTTTGTCTAATCCCTTGTAGAGTGTGAGGGTGCTACGCTTGAAATTTAGACAGTCCCTATGTTTGCAAACTCAAAAGCAAACTTAGGGGCTGTCTAATCTCTTGCAGAGTGTGAGGGTGCTGCGTTTAAAATTTTATTATTAGTGTCCGATGCAGTTGTTTATTGTTTTTATGTAAAGAAAACCGATTTATATCGATGTTCGTCAATAAGTTAGAATGTCTTGAAAGACAGTGGGCTGTGCCAATTGAGCTCTCTCTTTGGGTGTCCTGTTGCGGAAAACAGGAGCCCAGTGTCATTGCTCGTCAATTGAGTAGTAGAAGTTGTAGGCTTTTTCTTCGGGGTTGTAGTCATAACCCACAAGTTTGTTGCCGTTGCTATAGTTTACTATGCTCACTGATTTGTCGTTGTTGGCATTTTCTACTTTCTTGAATCCTGAGTTCTTGATGTTCGCCAGGATTTTATTGGCTAAAGATTTGTCATATACAGTTAGCGTAATGTTGAGGTACCCATAGTCACTATCTTCACCGTCGTTGCAAGCCGACAAGAAAATCACGCTGGCGGTTTTCTTCTTGGTGGGTACAAACATGTTGGCTTTCTTCTTGTTGATGTATCCTCCCTTGTAGAAGCCGTCTATGATGCTGCAAGGTCCGCCGTAGCCGTCGCCAGGCAACTCGTGGATATAGCCAATTTTTTTAAACACTTGAGTGTAGTATTTCTCGGCAGCCTTAGCGTCACGAGTCTCGTTCTTGAGAGTTATATAACGGTAAGTGATGACCTTGAACATCTCGTTGACGGTGGGGAACGTTGTCGTTTTCTGTGCATTGACCGAGAGTAGGGTGGCGGTCAAGAATAATAAAACAATGCTTAATTTCTTCATAATTTCCGGATTTTAATATTAACTTTGCAAATGTAATCATTTTATTGTTTTTCTGCAAGAATGTCTCGGAGAAAAATATTCAGATTTAAGCAGTTTGACTTGCTCAACGACAAGACGGCGATGAAGGTGGGCACCGATGGCGTGCTGCTGGGAGCGTGGTGCGACGTGAGTGGCGCCAAGCGGGTTCTCGATGTGGGCACGGGGTGCGGACTTATCGCACTGATGGTGGCTCAGCGTAATGCCGATGCCGCTGTCACGGCGATCGACATTGACCAGGATGCCGCAGATGAAGCCAAAATCAACATCGCCAATTCGCCCTGGAGCGATAGGGTAGAGGCTCAATGCGTTGATTTCAACGATTTTGCCGCCCAAGAGCCTTACGACCTTATAGTCTCCAATCCTCCTTTCTTCACAGAGAACGTTATGGCGCCTGACCGCAGCAGGAACCTGGCGCGTCACTCTGTGTCGCTCACGATGGAGCAGCTTATCGGCAGGTCAAAGTCTATGCTTGCCGATGGCGGGACATTGGCTTTCATCTCTCCCGTAGAGCAAGAGATGAGCATCAGGCGATGCATAGTGAAAGCCTCTATGTCGATAAAACGGCTTGCCAGGGTGCAGTCAGTAGAAGGCTCCGCCCCCAAACGCCTGCTGTGGGAGCTGGTGAAATCGCCTGCCGAGACTGTTGACGAACAAATCACCATCAGGCTCGCCGATGCATCTTATACACAACAATATATATACCTCACGCGAGAATTCTACCTAAAAATGTGATTAAGCGAGAAAAACAAGCTGACGAGGCTTATCAGTTCAGAGTACAGAGTTCAGAGTACAGAGTACAGAGGGGTACGGAGTCCTCTCCACTCTCCACTTTATTCCATTGCCTTGTTTTCTTGTTCCATGTCAGCTTGTTAGCTTCCTTTTCATTGGCGAATGTCACATTTTATCCAAAAAATCTGTTTTTTTCGTTTTTTCTTGTTGCTATTTCCTGTAGTTTTTATTACTTTTGTGGCGAAAATTTAATTACAAATTAAAAAAACGTTTTTTACAATGGAAAAGATTAAGAGATTAGTGTTTTTGTCGGCTATTGTTGTCGCTCTTGTAATGTCATCTTGCTCAAGTGAGAAGCACAAGAAGTATATCCCTGCCGACAGTAAGATTTTGGGGAAAATCGACGTTAAAGCTTTCTTCGAGCAGACCGACGCCGATAAGGACAAGTTGATGGAAGACATCGAGGAATACCTCGGTGACGATGTAGCATCAATAAAAGATATGGGCATTGACATGAAAGTGCCTATCTATATGTTTGGACGTGGTAAAGGAGAAGATTTTACCTTCGGCATTGTTGCCAAAGTTGACGACAAAGATCAGGTGAAAGATTGGCTTAAGGAAAAACCGAGAAAAGTTAAAATGAAAGAAGATGATGATTTCGATTATTTCGCTGAAGGTGAGGTGGCAATTGGCCTGAATAAGGATGCATTTGTTTTTATTGCCTGCACTTCGAGTGAAGCCAAGAAGGAGATAAAGAAGATTATGAACAAAGGCTATGATGGCGACCTCGATGACAATGAAATCTTTAAAAAAGTCAGCGACTCCAAGTCGTTTGCTTGCCTCTATGCCGACTTGTCGATAATCGATGATGACCTTATGAAGGAGGTTGAGAGAAAACTCCCTCAACAAGCAGACCAAATAAAGGATCTTAGAACTATGACGCTTGGCATTGAAGGTACATTCACCGAAGGCATTTGCGACTTCGAGCTCTTGGCAGAGTCAAGCGACAGTAAAGTCCAGAAAAAGATTGACAAGTCTAGGGAGATGTTTAGGTCGCCGGGAAAGAAGGGCATAGAATCAGTACCTGATGATGCGCTGGGAGGACTCGTTGCCAACATTGATGGCAAGAAGGCGTCAGACTATATTTTAAAGGCTTTAAAGGAGGCAAACCTGATGGATCAGATTTCAGCTGATGAGAAAGAAATGTTTACGTCAATTCTTGATATTGCAGAGGATTTAGATGGTGATCTCGTTGCCTATTTTGCTGCTCCACAAAATTTTATGTTTGCGGTAGAAAGCAAGGATAATACAGCCAGCCGTCTAGCTGATATTATACGCCAGAACGAAAGTCGTTCTAATCCTTATAGAAATGATGACTACTATGGCTATCAAGACGAGTTGGAATCTTACTCTTTTGCACCCACTCAATATGAAGACTATCCTGCCGAGGAGGTTGAGGAAGTCCAGATTGATGATGACTATGATTATGGAAGTGAATATGATTCAGACTATGGTTATGGTCGTTCTTCCTCTACATTACGAGAGGTCGATGGTGGATATAACATCGACGATTTTTGGTTTGGAAACAATAATGGAGCATTATTTTTCACCAACAGTGAGTCGATGATGTCGTCGGCATTTGAGAAAGCCAGTAAAAATGTCTCTTCAGGACTGATGTCTCTGGTTGGCGAACGAAATTTCGTTCTATTCCTCAATTTTAGCGGAATAGTAGATTATGCTGGAGGCTTTACAGGTCAGGGCAAGAAGGCCGCAAAAGCTTTTGATGAAATCCTCAATAAGATTGACTACATTACTTTCAGCATGAAGTAATAGTTTATAAATACTTACAAAAAAGTCTTGAGACTTCGGTCTCAAGGCTTTTTTCATTGTAAATTGTGCATTGTAAATTGTGCATTGTGCATTGTGCATTGTGCATTCTGCATTAAAAAAGTAGGCCCATGGGGAGTCGAACCCCAATCGAAGGAACCGGAATCCTTTATTCTATCCATTGAACTATGGACCCGGAGCAATTTTTAGATAAAATGCGGTGCAAAAGTAGTGAAATATTTGTATCTTTGCAAAAATGAAATGAGGTATTTCATAATCTTTTTAAAAAATGAGCCATGACAGTGAGAATTGAAGAGAGTTGGCGCGCGGAGCTTGCTGACGTTTGGGAGAAAGACTACTTTGTGAGGCTCACCGACTTTGTTCGGGAGCAGTATCGCACCACTCGGGTGTTCCCGCCTGGGCGGCAGATATTTGCCGCCTTCGACGCCACGCCATTTAATGACGTGAAGGTGGTCATACTTGGTCAAGACCCCTATCATGACGACGGTCAGGCCAATGGGCTGTGCTTCTCGGTCAATGATGGCGTGCCGTTCCCGCCGTCGCTGCAAAACATCTTCAAGGAGATTCACGACGATACTGGCGCACCGATTCCCATTAGCGGCGACCTCAGCCGCTGGGCACGGCAGGGCGTGCTGCTGCTCAACTCCACGCTCACAGTTCAGGCTCACCGTGCCGGCTCGCACCAGAACCACGGTTGGGAGCAGTTCACCGATGAGGTGATAGCTCATCTTGCCACTCGACGCGAACATCTGGTCTTTATCCTCTGGGGCAGCTACGCCATTCGCAAGGGCAGCATGATTGACCGCACCCGCCACCTTGTCTTGACCTCACCTCATCCGTCACCCTTGAGCGCCTATCGCGGCTTCTTCGGCAACCACCACTTCTCGCTCGCCAACGACTACCTGCGCCGCCACGGCAAGACCCCGATAGCGTGGTGAAACTTATGATGCACGCCGCATATACATTGTTATTAAATTTAAGTTTCGCAAGTTGTTAACTTGCTAAAAGTTTAATGTTTAGTGGTTAGAGTTTAGAGGACAATCAGTGTGAAATATAGAAAAATTTGAAAAAAATATTTCTCTAAACACTAAAAATGCGATTAAGCGAGACAAGGCTAAGCTTGCTTAAAGCCTTGAGAGCGTGAGCATTTTATTTAAACTATAACCTCTAAACTTCAAGTTTATAAAGTTTTAGAACTTTAGAAACTTGAGTTATTAAACAACACCGGCACCCTATATAAAAACCAGTTGTTTTTAGTTTTTAAAGTGGACTCTTTATTCCAGGTGAAAGCGGTAGATGCCGCCGTCGCGGGAGCCTACTACCAGGGTGTTGCCTATCACTACCGGTGAGGACTCGAAGTTGCTGGAAAGCACCTCGTCGAAGAGCAGGTCGCCAGTCTTGCCGTTGAACAGGTATAGGTGTCCGCTGGAGTTGCCTATCACGACAAACAGCTCATTTTTCTCGTTGTAGAAGCCCACTGGCGATGACCAAGCGTAGAAATTGAGAGGCTTGCGGTAAAGGAGCTTGCCGCTGTTCTTGTCGAAGGCGAGAAACTCTGAGTCGCCCTTGCCGTCGAGCTGGTTGAACGAGGCAAAAATCATGTCCTTGCAGTTGCCGTCGCCCAGCAGCGGCGTGCAGTAGAGTCCGCCGTCAAAGTGCTTGTCGCCTTGATAGCTGCGTGCGCTGGGAGCCGACCATTCCCATACCTTAGTGCCATTAAGACCATTGAGCTTTACAAAATAAGTGCGAGCGTCGGCATCCGCTTGGCGATCCACCTCACATCCGCAATAGAGATAAGGCACTCCGTTCTCCAGCTCAAGGACTATAGAGCCGTCGATGTCATCGTGATTGTCGTAGTGCCACACGGGCTTCATGGTGTTGAGGTTGACGCACAACACATCGCCGTGGTTGTCACCCACGAAGCCATAGTTCTTATACACCGCCATGCTCGACTCGATGCCGGCACCGCCGTCTCCTTTGACTACATATCGCAACGCGCTGTGCATCTTGAGTTTGCCATCTCCTAATCGCTCATATTTATATAAAGTGCCATTCTCGCCAGGCCAAAACAGGAACTGCCCCGCCACGATGGGCGACGAGTCGTAAGCACCCCAGCCACGCTTCGCTTTGGGGTCACGCCCCCATGTGTAAGCTATCTGGTGAGTGTTGAGGTCAATACCAAGATGCCCGAAGGGCTGGTTGTCGGGGATGCCGTGACCCACATAGAGGCTTCCGTTCAAAGCCGGGTCAAGCGACACTGACCCTTTTATTGGGTTTCCCACGTCAAGTGGACTACGGCTCTGCTTGCCGGTGGCATAGTCAAGGAAATAGACCTCGCCACACAGCGAGCCTACAATTATCTCCTCGTTGCTGAAATTTGCCGATATCTCGGGCGACGAATTCTTGAACTGCGCCACTTGGGCGTCGCTCCACTTGATATATACCGGTTCGCCGGTCCACCCCGAGCCTCCGCCCCAGTTGCCTCTCACTGCGGTGTGAGCCACCCAGTCCTGCACAATCTTGCTCGGTGTGCCTTTCACCGTGCCGCTATATCGGCGCGCGTCGCGCTTGAGTCCGCCACGGAATGTGAGAATGCCATCCACACCGTCGTAAGGGTCGGCAAGGCTGTTAAGCTCGCCACTTGTAGCGGTGTCGAGTACTTCAACGTAATAATCTAAATCCTCAACACTCTGAAATGTGGTGTCGGGGAGCATCACATTGTCGATTCTTGCCTCATTAGCACTTGCCGAATCATTAGACGCATTATTATTTGTTAGACCTTTACATGAAGGAAATGTGGCGGTAGCCAGCAATAGTCCCACACACATCAAGCAGCTTACATATTTTCTTGACATAATAATTTTCTCTTATTTTGGGTGCAAAGATAGATGTAAAAAAAATAATAACGACCTTTTTTTCATTTTTTCTTTAAAAATTTGGTGACAAATTTGTGCAATATCGTAATTATTACTAATTTTACAAATTTTAATTACCGACGAGACAGGTCTCGTCGTTACAAATTCGAAAAATATAAACATCATAACAATGAAGAAAATTCTACTTACCCTCGCATTGCTAGCTTGCTGCACATGCACCATCACCGCCAGCATCAACATTAACGGCAAAATCTATAGTGCCGACACAATTATGCACCGACAAGTGGGACCGGGCATCCACAACACTATTATCCGCATCCCAGATTATCCTCTTAATATCTATCTGCTTGAGACAGACTTGACAAACCCCTACAACCGTGTGGAGACCACAATCGGACACAACACTTTGGGACGTACCGAGAGACTAGTCGATGCCTATTACCGTAACCGCACAGCCACAAGGCGTCCTATTGCGGCTTGCAATGGAAACTTCTGGTGCGTTGGCGGCAACGGCTCACCAGTGATGGACTTTGAGCTTGGCACCCCATTTGGTGCCGTGGTGCGCAACGACAGCATCTACGTTAACACCGAGAGCAACGTCGATGCATGGAATGGTGGTCCCAGCCGCACCGGAGCATGCGCCATCACGCAAGACAAGACTCTATACTTCGGACATTTCCTTTGTGGGGGAACTATCTCCTCTGAGAAATTATCGGCACCAGCCACTATGAACACTGTGAACCGACGCAACCTGCCACACACCGCAGTGCTCTGGACACCGGCATTTGGCAGAAACCGCGAGTTTGAAACCAACTGGGTGGACTACAACGAGAAGGGTGTTGCCGATGCCGACAACTACTACCTCACCTTCAAGGATGGCTACCGCTGGCTCGTGAATCAAAATATGCATTTCATTATCTCTAAGGTGGTTAATAACGCCGACCGCCAGACGCTGGGCGACTACGACGCCTGCATCACAGCTACCGGCTTGATGAAAATCTATCTAGCACCTCTTGCCGAGGGCGATGAAATCGTCATCAACCACGGATGGACACATAACGAGGAAACACAAGTCGCACCATTTATCGAGAACATGGTAGAGGGCAACACTCCTGTAATGCACAATGGCGAACTCACCATACGTAACTATGATGAGAGTTACAACACGTCAACGTACAGCCGCACTGCCTACGGCACCGATGCCACCGGAAAAAAGTTATACATGATTGTCATTGACAGGTCAACAAGCAAACTCTATGGCTATAGCTCAGGGTGCAACACCTCTGTAATGTGCCAAATTCTCAAAGACCTTTACCCCGACATCACCGAGGTAGTGAATATGGATGCCGGCGGCTCAGCCGAGATGATGGTGGATGGCCGCGTTATCAACACCACTTTCGAGAGTAGCCCACGCGGCGTGGCATGCGGATGGATGCTCGAAACCGAAGCCCCCGAGGACAACGAGATAGCATCCATACAATTTTATGACTTCCGTGCCGACCTGCCGGCCTACTCCTCTTACACCCCTCGCATAGTGGGGTTTAACCAGTATGGAGAAGTGGTGAACGACAACGTCACCGGCTTCACGCTCTCATGCGACGATGTGCTGGGAACTGCCAACGGCTCCACTTTAACCCTTGGCGGCAACGTGATTTCTGACACTCTCACCGCAACCTACAATGGCATGACGGCCACAGTGCCTGTCAACGTCCTTGAGGCAACACCTTCTATCACCATGAAACCCATGATACTGGTTGACAACCGCGAGTTCCCCATAGAGGTGAGCGCAACGGTTTTAGACAAGACCTACTACTACGATGGCACAAATCTGGGTTGGGAAGTTGAGGATCCAAGCATCGCCACAATCGTTGACGGAAAGGTGACGGGTCTTATGAATGGTAAAACAGCATTCAGATGCATCATTGGCGACTTCGTTGACACCGACAGTATCACCGTGGAAATCAGCAATCAGGAATATATAGAGCATACGTGGGACGGATGGGCTTTGAAAGGCGCTGGCGCCAAGAACCTCAACCTTGATGAAAATGGAAACCTATCGTTCACCTACAGCAGCAACCGTGCCCCTTACATCCAGCTCTCGAAGGACATCACTTTCTACAGCCTCCCCGACAGCATATCGCTCACTTTCACCAGCTCGCTTCCAATGCAATTTGTCCAGATTGACGTGCGTAACACCGTCTTCAACAAACTCAACTACCTGGAATTCGGAAAAAGCTCCGGCTTCGAAGCCAATCAAGAATACACACTCAATTTCGACCTCAACTCCCTAGGAGGTATCGACAATCTGCTTACTTACCCGTTGAGCCTGCACACCATCAAGTTCACACCTGTCAAGAGCGACTTTGGTGAACATGTTATACAGCTCAAATCACTAAAAGCCCATTACCCAATCACCACAACTGTGCAAGGTGACGTGGACGGCGACGGTTGCCTCACCGCCTCCGATGTGACAGCACTATATGAATATTTCCTCTACAACGACACCACACACCTAGTCAACGGCGACCAAAACGGAGACGGCGACATCACTGCTGCCGACGTGACAGCTGTTATCACCGTCTTGCTAGGGATTTGAGGACGAACTAAAGCGTATAACCGAAAGAAACAGCGTCAAGTGGGGAGATTATCTGCTCACATAGCCTGATTGACAACTGCACATCTACCGAAGTGAAACATTAGATTCAGTCGCATGTCACACAGTGCCGCCCACGGCTCCGCCGTGAACGGCACAATGTGTTTCGCACACCGCCAAGTCTCCGACTTGTCTTACCCCCACCTTTTAGCGACTGAACCCATAACATGCCCGTCATACCAAAAATCAGGGACAATGCCTTGTGGCATTGTCCCTGATTTTTTCATGACAGTGATTAGAACCCTGTCGGGTAGATGCGGCATGAATTACATTTTCACCGGCGTTTTACTGATTTGGGTGATTTTGTAAGCGCCATCGGCACCTTCCACCTTGAGATAAGTTTTGAAGCCGTCGGCTCCGCACACTTCAAACCAATTCCCTTCCAAGCGGTTGATGATGAAATAGTCAGGAGTGATGCCCATAGAGTCGTCGGTGCGGCCGGTGATCATTGACCAGTCATATCCCTCGGCATCAGCAATCTGAGCTAGTGCGGCAGGGGTGAATTTGGTCTTCACGTATGGGAAATAAGCCTCGTTATAGATGTTTCCATTAAAAACATACTGACCATAGAAGTTGGCAATATAGGCCTTCTCGAGATCCGAAACATCACCGTTGTCCAGGCGATTAGCATCCTCGGCAGTGTACATACCCTGGTCAACCTTCATGTTCTGACTGTTGCTTTTAACAGTCTTAGTGGTCTGGGCTTTAGCTTTTTTGCCCTTAACTTTCTTCACTTTAGCACTGGCATCAACAGCAGTGCCCATAATCAATGCTACGATTGCAGCAATAAATAAAAACTTCTTCATAGTAAAAAACGTTTTTTGTAATGAAAATATGTTTATATAGCAGTTTGACTAATAAAAGGTTGCAAAGTTTAATCGTTCATGACCTCGTTTCACCTTTCACAACTCACAGCACAAACCACAGGCTGGTGTCGTAGCGTGGCAGAGCATAGACCTGGATATCCTTGCTGCGCGAGTCAGGAGAATTGGTGCCGTCGCCCACGCTCACCCCTCGTGCCTTGAGGGCCGCAGTCATTGTTCCCAACGCCTTCTCGGGTGTGTTGTTGTCGTTGCTCAAGTGACACAGGAACACCCACTTCAGTCCCTCGTGGTAGTTGGAGGCGACATATTGTGCCGCCACAGCGTTGTCGAGGTGTCCTAAACTCCCACGCACACGCGCCTTGAGATACTCGGGATAACGCCCGCCGTCAAGCATCTGGCGGTCGTAGTTGCTCTCAATCATCAAGAAATTGGCTTGACTCATGTAGTGCGCCGCGCGCTCGGTGATGATGCCCATATCGGTAGCGATGACAAACGTGTTGCCGCCAACCTCAATGCTGAATCCCATGTTGTCGATAGCGTCGTGCGACGTCTCAAAGGCCGTAAACTTCATGCCTGCAAGAAAGAACGGGATCTCCTTGAAGATGCTCACCTGATAGTCCTTGATGCGCCGCGAGATATTGTGATGCCGCAGCAGGCCGCCCATCAGGCGTGGAGTGCAATATATGCGCATATGCTTGTGCTCACGCACCAGCTTGTAGGCATAGCGAATGTGGTCGGCATGGTCATGTGTGAGCAATATGCCCCGCACCTTGCCTATGTCTATGCCATTAGCAGCGAGGTCTCGACACACATGGTCGGGGTCAATACCCGCATCAATCAGGACACCTCCGTTCTCGGTACCCAGAAACGCGCAGTTTCCACTGCTTCCGCTTCCGAAACTCACAAACTGCAAGCCGCTCCACTGGTCGCCATTGTCGTGCGGCAGAGCTTGTTGCACAGCCCATGAGTCATCATTGTCAAAATCATTGTCGTGGATGGCAAACTTATCAATCCATCGACTGTCGCCAAGCCTCCGCTGGCGATCCTTATCATTGTTTTTACTCATTTTCGATTAACAGAGGATAAGAAGAGTAGCGATTAGACCACTATCTAGCCTCTAAATACACTATCAGTGCTAAGCACCCCTACTTGTAAAGCAGGAATATGGTTGGCACCTTGTTAAGGTCGGGCAGCCGCTTGAGCCACTGCTTCACCCCTCGGGTGACAATGCGCTCATTCACACCAGTGATGTCGGTAGCGATGCACAGCTTGATGTGTTGCGGCATTGTCTTGCAAATCTCGGCAACGAGAGCATTGTTGCGATAGGGCGTCTCGATGAAAATCTGCGTCTGGTCGTCAAGCATAATGCGGTGCTCCATCTCCTTGAGCTTGCAGGAGCGCTGAGCCGCATCAATGGGCAGATAACCCAAGAAGGCGAAACTCTGACCATTGAAGCCCGAGCACATGAGTCCCATCAAGATGCTAGAGGGACCCACCAGCGGCTTCACCTTTAGCCCACGGCTTTGGGCTATCGCCACAACATCGGCTCCAGGGTCGGCAATGGCAGGGCATCCCGCCTCGCTGATGACTCCTATCGGCTCGCCGCTCCTTAGTGG
>ERZ842401.6730-NODE-6730-length-12141-cov-48.677147_pt1 | contig 12141 bp, 11 predicted proteins | sample MGYA00521270_ERZ842401 | MGnify/ENA primary metagenome ERZ842401 (study PRJEB31892, sample SAMEA3878208) | bioreactor metagenome | biome: Moose rumen | place: Sweden | collected 2011-10 | study: EMG produced TPA metagenomics assembly of the PRJEB12797 data set... | reverse complement strand
GGCACCCAGCAGGCGTTCTTGCCCTCCATGCGGGCACGGCGCACCAGGATGTCCTGAATGGTGTTGTTGAGCATGTGGCCCATGTGGAGCACGCCCGTGACGTTGGGCGGCGGAATGACGATAGTATAGGGTTCACGACCGTCAGGCTTGGAGCTGAACAGCTTGTTATCCAGCCAGTACTGATACCATTTACCTTCGACCTCTTTAGGGTCGTATTTGCTTGCAATTTCCATACCTATTTAATATATGCTTTCTCTATTCGGGGTGCAAAGGTACAAAGAAATTCTGAGACAGAAAAATCTCTTAGACTTTATGTTCGTTAAACGCTGTTAAAAGACGCGGACCTGTGCTCAACCTGCCCAAAGGCAGGCGTTATTGTCAGAAAAATTTGGTGGGATGAAAAAAAGTTCGTACCTTTGCATGGAAATAACAACTATGATGCATACACGCGAAGAACAAATGAAGGCCTTCGGACGGCTGCTCGACGTGCTCGACCAGCTGCGCGAGAAGTGCCCCTGGGACAGGAAGCAGACCAACGAGAGCCTGCGTCCGAACACGATTGAGGAGGTGTACGAGCTGTGCGACGCCATCAGCCGCGGCGATACACACGAGACGATGAAGGAGCTGGGCGACGTGCTGATGCACGTGTGCTTCTATGCCAAGATAGGTTCTGAGACGGGCGACTTCGACATTGCCGACGTGCTGAACACACAGGCCGACAAGCTCATCTTCCGCCATCCGCATATCTATCACCCCTCGCAGGTGGGTGCTTCCGAGCCGAAGCCGCTGCCGTTTGGCGAAGATCAGAGCGAGCGCGAGTTCGCCAAGGCCGACACGGCCGAGCAGGTGCTGCAGAACTGGGAGCAGATAAAGCTCAAGGAGAAGGACGGCAACAAGACCGTGCTGAGCGGTGTGCCCGCCGCCCTGCCCAGCGTGATCAAGGCCTACCGCATACAGGACAAGGCTCGTAACGTGGGCTTTGACTGGGAGAAGATAGAGGACGTTTGGGCGAAGGTGCGTGAAGAGTTAGGTGAGCTTGAGGCGGAGCTGGCCAAGACGTTGCCCGTGAATCCTACTGACGCTGAGAAGGCCGAACTGCGCAGCCTACAGGAGGGTGAGCTGGGCGACTTCCTCTTCTCGGTGATTAACGCTGCACGGCTTTACAAACTGAATCCGGACAATGCCCTGGAGAAAACCAACGCCAAGTTCATCAGACGGTTTGGCTATGTGGAAGAACAAACCTTGAAGAAGGGGCGTCAGTTGAAAGATATGTCACTCACTGAAATGGATGCCCTTTGGGAAGAAGCAAAGGCAAACGAGCGTGGTGAATAATGTGCTAAAAGTGAGATGGTTGGCAAATATGCTAAAAGCGAAACATGAGTGCAAATACCAAATAGAAAGACAATCGAACAGACCAAAGTTATGAAGCAGAATTTTTGTTCTATTATGACCCTTGTGGCTGTACTTATTATCAGCGCATGTGGTGGCACCAAACGTGGTAACGAGACACCCTTTGAGCACTTGGACAATGGCCCTGTAAGTCGCGATTCGACCATTTATGGTCTGTGCGGCTCGTCATCGACAATGAACCGTTTGCAGCTCATCACCGATAACGGCGACACGTTGAGCCTTGAGGTGTTCGAAGCAAATGAGAAGAGCCAGCTGTTTGGTAGTTTTAGCGTGGGCGACCGCATGGCAGTGCTGGTGAATGCCGATTCTACCGCTGCCAAGTTCGTGGTGAATCTCTCGTCGATGCTGGGCGATTGGGTGATGGACAATCCGCTTGACGGTGGCTCAAAGGTGGGCATCAGCTTTAAAGACGGCGGTGTGGCCGAGAGTATTAACGAGACAACACTGGGATATAAAAGCTGGCATCTGGTGAACGGCAAGTTGCAGGTGGTAGTGACACGCGATGACGAAGGCGACTTCGAGGAGACCGAAGTCTATGAGCTGCTCTTTCTTGGTCCTGACTCACTGGCATACAAAGACGGCGTAACCGTCTACGAGTATAACCGTCCGCACCGCAATCCCGATGACGATATGGTGTTCAGCCCTGATAAGGACGACGTAGACGACGGTTTCCTCTATTAATTTTTCTTTACGATGGAGCCATTCAGAGTGCACATTTTAGGCTGTGGAAGTGCATTGCCCACGTTGCGTCACTACCCGTCGATGCAGGTGGTGGAGTGCAGGGGGAAGCTGTTCATGGTGGATTGTGGTGAGGGCGCCCAGCTGCAGATAAGAAATGCAAGTCTGTCGTTCACCAAGATAGGCCATGTGTTCATCTCTCATATCCATGGCGACCATTGTTTCGGCCTTATTGGCCTAATCAGTACTATGGGCCTGTTGGGGCGCACAGCTGCGCTCCACGTCCATGCCCCTGTAGTGCTTAAGGACATGCTCTACAGTCAGATTTCACTTTTTTGCCGCGATTTGTGCTATGAGGTGAACTTCCATGCCGTTGATACAACAGCCCATCAGGTTGTCTATGAAGACCGCTCATTACAGGTGGAGACCATCCCACTGGAACATCGTGTACCCTGCTGCGGCTATCTGTTCCGTGAAAAGCCGCTTTTGCCTCATATACACCGTGATATGATTGATTTCTATGGCGTGCCACTCTCGCAGATAAACAATATCAAGAATGGTCAGAGCTACACCTGCCCTGACGGTACGGTGATAGCCAACGAGCGGCTTGTCTCGCCAGCCGATATGCCACGAGCCTATGCCTACTGTTCAGACACACGCTATATGCCGCAGCTGGCCGAACGGCTCACAGGCGTTACAACCCTTTACCATGAGAGTACCTATGCTTCCGACAACTTGTTGATGGCCGAGAAATATTATCATAGTTCAGCTACTCAGGCTGCCCGTGTGGCCGCCGATGCACATGTTCGACAGCTGCTGCTGGGCCACTATAGCTCGCGATACGCTGATGAACGCGTGTTGCTTGACGAGGCGCGTCAAGTGTTCGAAAATACGGTTTTGACCGACGAAATGAGGGTTTTTGACGTTTGAAAAGCAAAAAATGGCAAAATAGTTTGGTGTATTGGCGATTTTTTCGTAACTTTGCCCAAACATAAATAAGTGCTTATGCGTAGATTCTTTATCATATCAACCCTGTTCGCGTGCTCGCTGGCTACTTTCGCTGCTGCTCCCATGATGGTTTCAGATATGGGTGTGGCTGAACAAGTGGAGCCAGAACGCACCATAAGCCTTGTTGTCAACGGCAACAGCGTTCAGGTGAATGGCGCCAACGGAATGGTGCTCGAAGTCGTCTCGCTGACGGGCAGGCAGGTGGCAAGTATCAAGATAGAAAGCCCAGCACAGCGTGTTGAACTTAATCTTCCTAAAGGGTGCTACATTTTGAAAGTAGGCAAGGTGGTTCGGAAAATAACGTTGCGCTGATAGCCGTCTTACTTCTCCTTGCGTTCTTCGTGCCATCTTGTCTGTTGCTGACTTCCTGTGGTGAGGAGCCAGTCAGTGTGCGCAACAATCTTACTAAGGGCCAGTTGGCCAAATGGCAGCAGTCGGAATATGCTCTTGACATTCAGCAAATGGGCGAATGTCAAGAGCGTTATGTTTCTAAGGACTACGATACTACCTCTATCGGTACTGACAATCGCAGCTATTTTCGTGGTCATCACCCGTTGCTGTGCACTACTCGCAGTGGCATAGGTGGCAAGGCCGACTCGCTGCTGGCTTATCTGGAGCGTGAGGTGCCAGCCAACGGCCTTTCGGCCAAACTGTTCCGTTTGGAGCAGATACGCGAAGACCTGGCGAAGGTGCGGCAACTGGACACCGAGGAACCGCTGTCGCAACGCATTGGTCGGCTGGAGTATTTCCTAACAAAGGCGTTTCTCACCTATACCCAAGGGCAGCGTTATGGCTTTGCCGATCCCTATCGTATTTACAACCAACTGACAGCACGCAACCGTGACACACTTGGTCGTGCCACTAGTTACTTGCGTCTCTATGATGCTTCGTCCGAGCGGCGCCCCAAACATGCTGCCGACAGTCTTGCTACACTCTTTCGTCAGCTGCAACCCGACGAGGTGAGTAGTTTTATGCGCGAGCAGGAACCCGTCAACAAGGCCTATCGGCAGTTGAAGGCTCACTTGCCCGAGGCTACCAGTGCCGACGAGCGCAACCGTACCCTCACCAATATGGAGCGTCTGCGATGGCGCATGCCCCAGCCGTCGTCGGCTGATATGCGTCATGTGCTGGTCAATTTGGCTGCACGACAGCTGTGGGCTGTAGGCCCCGATTCTACCATCAATATGCGCATTGTCTGCGGAGCACTTAAGACAAAAACCCCCATGCTCTCGAGTAACATTAACTTGTTGCAGATAAACCCTGAGTGGAACATACCCATGAGCATCATACGCAACGATGTGGCTCATCATGCAGGCAATCCTGGCTATTTTGCCAGCCGCCGCTACTACATTGCCAGCCGTTCTACAGGTAAGCGTGTCTCACCCGCCAGCGTTACGGCAGGACAGCTGCTCAGCGGTGCCTATCGCGTGGCACAAGAGAGCGGCCCTGGAAACGCACTGGGACGGCTGATATTCCGATTCCCTAACAATTTTGATGTCTATTTGCACGACACAAATAATCATGGAGCTTTCGCGGGCGACCTGAGGCTGCTATCGCACGGCTGTGTCCGGCTGGAGCGCCCCTTCGAGCTGGTCTGCTTTGCCCTCAAGGGGGCCGACGACTGGACGCTCGACAAGATACGCCTGTCTATTGATAAGGCTCCTGAGACAGAGCGGGGCAAGGAAATGCTGAAGAACCGTGCAGAGGATGCCGGGCCTCTGCGCCTCATTAACTCGCACTCCATTAGCCCCACCATTCCCGTGTACCTATTGTATTATACGCTATATCCAAACCCTGCATCTGGTCAGCTGCAGACGTGGCCCGATGTGTATAGCTATGATGAACCGCTTTTTAACGCCATTAAACCATTCGTCTGATTCTACGTCAAAAATATCAGATGGATTTATACGACGATAAAACACTGAAAGCCATGTTGGCCGACCCGAAGCTACGCAAGAAAGGGTTTGGCATTATTGTGCGACAGTACAGCGAGACGCTCTACTGGCAGGTGCGTCGTATAGTGCTGATGCACGAAGATGCCGATGATGTGTTGCAGAACGCCTTTATGAAAGCTTGGCAGGCGCTCGATACTTTTCATGGCGATTCAAAGATACAGACTTGGCTCTCGCGTATAGCCATCAACGAGGCGCTCGATTTCATGCGGCGCCAGAAGAAGCACCCCACACTCTCTACTGATGATGTCGATGCCGGCATAGCCAACCAGTTGCTGGCCGACAACTACTTCGACGGCGACGAAACCGAGGCACAGCTGCAGCAAGCCATCGCTCAGCTACCCGACGTGCAGCGCACCGTGTTTCAGCTGCGATACTACGATGACATGAAGTATAGTGATATTAGTCGAGTGCTTGGCACCAGTGAGGGGGCGCTGAAGGCATCCTATCACATTGCGGTGAAAAAGATTTCAGATTTTTTCCATCGACACGATTAAACGTTTTGCCACCTTTCTCGTCAATACTAATGAACAACTAATAAACATGAACATGACAAACGACGAAAGCTATATCAGGAGCCGAATGGGAGAGCACCAACCCTTCAGGGTGCCCGATGGCTATTTCGACCAGTTGGCCGACAGGCTTATGCAGCAGCTACCTGACGCTGAGGCTGAGCCACAGAAGCCGACGCTGCTAGTGCACATGAGACCTTGGCTCTATGCAGCTGCATGCGCTGTGTTGCTCGTCGGCGGTGCTACGCTCTTTATGCGACAGGCTGATTTCGATACGGCCAGCCAGCAGATGGCTGTTGTGCAAGACGCAGCCATCTCTGCCGATCAGAGCATTGACGAGGCTGCCGACTATGCTATGCTCGACAACCAGGACATCTATGCCTGCCTGATGAGCGACTAAGTGAAAGAAGAAAGGAGTTATAGCCCTATGATGAAAAGATTGTATATTGCAGCACTGATGGTGCTGGCCGTGTGCTGCACGGCACTCGCACAGCAAAGACCGCACAAAGGACAACAGCAGCAGAGCGACAACAAGTTCTCGCCTGAGCGCTTCGAAGCCGAACTACAGCAGTTCCTTGTGTCTGAGGCAAGCTTGACACCGCAGGAAGCTGCCAAGTTCTTTCCCCTTTATAAAGAGATGCAGAGCAAGCAGCGTGCGCTCTACGATCGTCAGCGACAGAACGGACAGATAAAGCCGCAAGACGAGAAAGGCTGTCAGAAAGCCATTCGCGAGCGCGACGAGATCGACGTCGAACTGAAGCGCATCCAGCAGACCTACCACAACAAGTTCCTCGACATACTACCGGCATCGAAAGTCTATGATCTCATCAAGGCCGAAGACCGCTTTCATCGCCGCATGCTGAAGCGTTGGGGTAAGGCTCCAGATAAAAAGAAATAGGCTTGCACAATGCAGATGATGCACAATGAGAAACAGTATTTCCCTAATGATTATCTTCGCCCTGGTGTTGCTCGCGCAACCTCAGGGCGTCTATGCTCAATGGCAGCGCCTCACCAACTTACCTACCGTCTACATTGATACCTACAATAACATGCAGGTGGTCAGCAAGACCAACTATGTGTGGGCTTCTATGCACTATGTCGATGAGCAGGACAGCGTGAGCTTCTTTACCGACTCAGTAGAGATTCGTGGCCGTGGCAATTCCACTTGGCGTTTGCCCAAGAAACCCTATAAGCTAAAATTCAACGTGAAGCAGAAGCTGCTTGGCAAAGGCTATGCCAAAGCCAAGAAGTGGGTGCTTATGGCCAATGCTGCCGACAAGACGATGATGCGTAACGCCTTGACTTCATCTATTGGCGAATTTGCCGGGCTGAAGTTCAATCCCGCCTACAAGTTCGTTGACCTTGTACTCAACGGCAACTATCTCGGCACCTATCAGCTGACCGATCAGGTGGATGTGCGGCCTCACCGAGTGGACATCACCGAGCAGGATTATCCCGTCACGCTCAATTCAGACATCACGGGTGGTTATCTGCTCGAGGTGGACGGCTTTATGGATGGCAACTGGTTCAACACTAACCGCTACCGTGTACCCATACGCATTCATTATCCTGACGACGAAGAGATAGCTGGCTCACAGAACCAGTATATCCGCAACTATATGGCTGACTTTGAGGAGCGGCTACAGTCGGCCGACTTTGCAGACCCGGAGAAGGGCTATCGGTCGTTGGTAGACTCGGCGTCGCTGGCTAACTGGTACATTTGCACGGAGGTGAGTGCAAATATCGACGGATTCTATAGTCTTTATTTCTATAAGGAAAAGCAGCGGCGCGAGCTGTTCTGGGGGCCGCTGTGGGACTATGACATTGCCTATAACAACGACTGGCGTATTTGGAATGAACAAGGTCTGAATACTACCAGTCGCAGCTTGATGTCAGACATCGCTTATGGTGCTGCTCGCATGTGGATGGTAAGGATGTGGGAAGACCCATGGTTTGCTATCCTTATTCAGCGCCGATACAGCGAGCTGCTTGACAGCGGCTTGGTTAGCCACATGCACGGTGTCGTAGACAGTCTTGCAGTATTACTTGGCGAATCGCAGCAGCTCAACTATCAGAAGTGGGGCATCGACACGCGCGTCTATCATGAGACGGTGCTTTTCTCGTCGTTCGATGCCTATGTGGCAGACCTCAAAGACTTTATAGACGAGCATTGCGAATGGCTCAAAGAGGGATTCGGTCTTCGCGAACCGGCTAAGCCGACCCCGGTTTTTGAGCCGCAGTCCGTCTACTATCGTGTGGTGAATGCCAAGACTAATAAAGCCCTGGAGGTCTCGGCCAACGGATTGGCTACTGAATATACTAACGTAGCTGAGCGTACATCGGCCGACTGGCAGATAGAACCTACGGCTGATGGCCATTTCATACTGTTCAACCGTGAGCGGCAGATGGCGCTTAACGATCCTACTCAAGGCGAGGCTACGGCAACGACCAACGTGGGTACTCAGCTCAATGTGGCACCCATTGATGCCAGCGACGAGCGGCAGCTGTGGGATCTTCTGCCACAGGGCATTGAGGGCTACTACAATCTGTTGAATGTAAGCACTCAGCATGTGGCCAACCTGCAGGGCGGCAACAGTGCCGATGGAACGCCCGTGCTCAGCTACACTAACGACGAGCGCAACGCCTCGAGCACCAACCGCCTTTGGTATTTGGTGCCCACGACGACGCCCTTACCCGATCTGAGCCATATCAGGCAGGTTGAGCCTGATGCCTACGCACTGGCTTATAATGCCGACGCCCAGCAGCTGCACTTTGGTTCTGAGATGCCGTCGCAGCTTTCATTTGCTGTCAGTGTGCACGATGCCGCAGGCAGAAGGGTAGGCACTTTCCGTGCCGACGAGTCGTTTTCTATGTCTTCGCTGCCTTCAGGCATCTACATCGTTTCGTGGAGTGCCGGCGGTCGCCAGCGCAGTGTAAAGTTTGTCAAGCGGTGATGTTTATCAAATAACATATCCCCCTATACAACAATTCTCCTGATGTCTGCGCAGACATCAGGAGAGTTTTCGTTTTGTAGGCCAGTAATAAGTTCTGGATGCAAGTTCAGGATATGAGGGCTTCAGATGCCCGCCTTGTCGAGTTCGGAGGCCATCTCCTGTTGCAGCTCGCGTGCTTTGTTGCCAGCCACTTCGGCATAGTGGTCATCGTTGCAGGCATAGATGATGCCACGCGACGAGTTGACCAGCAATCCGCAGTCCTTGTTCATGCCATACTTGCACACCTCCTGCAGCGAGCCACCCTGCGCACCTACGCCAGGCACCAGCAGAAAGTGGTTTGGAGCTACGCGACGAATGTCCTCGAACATGCGACCCTGTGTGGCACCAACGACGTACATCATCTGCTCATCGCTTGCCCACTCCTGGCTCTTGGTCAGCACTTTCTCAAACAAACGCTGTCCGTCCTTGTCCTCGAACAACTGGAAGTCATGGCTACCTTTGTTCGAAGTCAGGGCCAGCAGCACCACCCATTTGCCTTCGTATTGCAGGAAGGGCGTCACCGAATCCTCGCCCATGTAGGGGGCGACGGTCAGGGCGTCGACGTCGTACTCCTCAAAGAACGTGCGGGCATACATCTGCGAGGTGTTGCCAATGTCGCCGCGCTTGGCATCGGCGATGATGAGATGGTGCGGATGTTGCTCCTTCAGGTAGCTGATGGTTTTCACGAACGACTCCATTCCTTTCAAACCATAAGCCTCGTAGAAGGCCAGGTTGGGTTTATAGGCCACACAGTAGGGGGCTGTAGCGTCAATGATGGCCTTGTTGAACTCGAAAACGGGGTCGTGCAGGTCGAACACACATTGCGGCATCTTCTTTGGGTCGGTGTCGAGCCCTACGCAGAGAAAGCTGCGCTTCTGCCGGATTTGGTTTATCAGTTGTTGTTTTGTCATTGCTTGTTATTGGGGGATGGGGCTTATAGGTCTTTATGGGTCTAATAAGGCTTATGGGGCCTATGGAGCTTATAATTCTGATTCTTTCATTCTTTCTGCATTCTCGGCAACGGTGAGGGCGTCGATCATAGCCTGAATGTCACCGCCGAGGAAGCCCTGCAGGTCGTGGGTGGTGTAGCCGATTCGATGGTCGGTCACGCGGCCCTGCGGGAAGTTGTAGGTGCGTATCTTGGCTGATCGGTCGCCTGTAGATACGAGTGTCTTGCGGCGCGAGGCAATGTCGTCGACATACTTTTGATGCTCCTTGTCGTAGATGAATGTGTAGAGACGCGATAGTGCGCGCTCCTTGTTCTTAGGCTGGTCACGCGTCTCGGTGCACTCGATGAGAATCTCTTCCGTCTCGCCCGTGTTGGGATTCTTCCACATGTAGCGCAGACGTACGCCCGATTCCACCTTGTTAACGTTCTGACCACCGGCACCCGAAGAGCGGAACGTGTCCCACTTTATCTCGCCCTCGTTGATGTGCACCTCGAACTTGTCAGCCTCAGGTAGCACGGCCACCGTAGCAGCAGAGGTCTGCATGCGGCCGTTCGACTCGGTTACTGGCACTCGCTGCACTCGGTGCACACCGCTCTCATACTTCAGCGTACCGTAGACATCGGCACCACTGACGGCGAAGTCTATCTCCTTATAGCCGCCCACGGCACCCTCGCTGAAGTCGGTGACGCTGAGGCTCCAGCCCTTCGATTCGCAGTAGTTCTTATACATCTTGAACAGATCACCCGCAAACAAGCAGGCCTCGTCGCCGCCTGTGCCGGCACGTATTTCCATCTGCACGTTCTTGGAGTCTTCAGGGTCTTTCGGTATGAGCGCAATCTTTATCTCCTCTTCCAGTTTGGGTTGCAGCTCTTCGTTGAGGGCCAGCTCGTCGCGGGCCATCTCCTTCATCTCCGGGTCGCTCTCGTTAGCCAGTATGTCCTTAGCCTCTTTGATGCCGTTCAGACATGCGATGTATCGCTTGCGGGCATCCATTATGTCGCTCAGGTCCTTATACTCCTTCGTCAGCTTCACGAAGCGCTGTTGGTCGGCTATCACATCGGGGTCGGTTATCAGCGTAGACACTTCTTCGAAGCGACTCTCCAACCCGTCGAGTTTTTGTAGAATGCTATTGGTGGTTTCTGCCATATTATTGATGTTAGAAGATAGAGACGGTGTGGTGTCTCTATTTCGTTATAAAGTCATGTTTACTTTCGACTATTCGAAAAGGTCGCTGCAAAGGTAGTCATTTTTTTCGAGATACTGAAGCGATAGCCATACAAATTACTTCCAAACAGCTTATAATGCTATTTAAACGGGCTTTAAACGGTGCTAAATCACCCGACAAACAGCCAGAATATCGCTGCAACAAGCCTTTGCCCGTCTCGCATGGAAAGCCCCCGCGCAGGCCTCGCCTATGTGCTCACGATGTGTGTGAGGTGGTTGCGGTCGGCGCGGGGGCAATGTGATGTAGAATGCTCGCGAGCGATTAGTTGATGCGCTTGAAGCGTACAAAATCGGTGTTACCAGACCACTTGGTCAGCAGCACGTCGGTAATCTTGCTGTAGACATAGCGCAACGTGTAGTCCTGCTCTTCGCGGCCTGTCTCTGTGCCCGTTGCGGGGTTTGTGTTGTCACCGCTGTCTGCGAGCCAGTTGGTCCAGTGGCAGACAATGGTGGTGATGGTGGTGCCAATGTCTTCGCTGCTCTCTTCACGCAGGCTATAGGTGCCCACAGTACCCTCGCGGAACTTGCCATCTCTAACCCACCAGTGGCGGATGGTGTTGTCGGCTTCTATTTCCCAGTATTCATCTTCGGTTTGCTGTTGGTTGTCCGTCCAGAACTCAATGGTGCTCTTCCAGTGGCCCACGAGCGAAGTTCCCATCTCCTTGCCCTCGCGTATCATAATATCCATCTGGCCACTCATGTTGTCTGCACCAGAGTTGATGAACTTGTCGCCGTCTATTGTATAGTCAGCCCATTGTCCACCCCACATGCGGAATCCTATCACCTCCCAGTCGTTTGTGTCAGAACCCATCTTGCTGATGAAGTAGTAGCTAATGAGCATGATGCGCTGGTTGTCAAGGATGTAGTATCCGGCAGTGCCTTCCGACCATCCCAGGTGGTTGTCCATCGTGTGGAAGAAGGTGCCATCGGCACGCAGCTCCAACCTGTTGGTGATGGGGGTGCCGTCCCAAGCAAAGTCTTCGCCAACCCATGTGCCCAGTACAGGGCTGTTGCTGTAGTCACTGAATCCCTGATAGGGCAGGCTGCCGTTGCGGGTGTAGGCGAAGTAGCCATCGTTGTTTACGGATGCAGTCTCACAGAAGAGAGCGTTGCCTTTGAAGAAGTAGCCCAGCGTGTCGTTGTGCTCAACGAAGTTAGCGTCAAGCTGTTCGACGTTGTCCTGATCGATGGTGTATCGCTTCTTCAGCGTTACGACAACCTGATTGTTGCCCAGCTTCTTCCAGTTACCTTCCAAACGGGAAGCGTTACCCCAGTTGGGGTTGGTTTCTGAAAACTCAGCCTTGAACGTGCCATCGGTGTCGAAGGTCATTGACTCCTTATAAGCGAAGTTGGAAGTCTGGCCTTCATTAGTTACTGAGGTTGTCAGGTCAATCTTCCAAGTGCCCTCGATGCT
>ERZ842401.6729-NODE-6729-length-12150-cov-3.592146_pt1 | contig 12150 bp, 11 predicted proteins | sample MGYA00521270_ERZ842401 | MGnify/ENA primary metagenome ERZ842401 (study PRJEB31892, sample SAMEA3878208) | bioreactor metagenome | biome: Moose rumen | place: Sweden | collected 2011-10 | study: EMG produced TPA metagenomics assembly of the PRJEB12797 data set... | reverse complement strand
GAAGAAAAAGTTGAAGACGTGAAGGCAGAAGAAACTGCTCAAGAAGCTAAAGCAGAAGAAACTGTGGAAGAAAAAACTGAATAGTAGTAGACAATAAGTAGATAAGTAAATAGGTAGATAAGTGCATTTCGGTTAATAAATTATAATTAAATACTCAAGAGAATAAAATAATTTATTTCCGTAAAAACTTAACTACCTAATAACTTAACTACTTGACTACTTTAAAAGAGAGGGAATATGGCAAGAATAGCAATAGACGCAATGGGAGGAGATTACGCACCAAAAACAGTAGTTGAGGGTGCATTGTGGGCTGCTCAAGAGTATGGTGTCGGACTTGAATTAGTGGGAAGAAAAGAAGATATAGAAGCAGAATTAAATCGTATACGTTCTACAGGCTATATTCTTTCTGATTGCGGGACAAAAGGTCATAAAAGAAGGATTTATATTGATTTAGATAAAATTGATTATACTATTACTCACTGTAGTGAAGTTATAGGCATGGGAGAGGCTGTAGGCCAATCTATCAGACGTAAAAAAGATTCTTCAATTGTTTGCTCTGTTCAAGCAGTTGCTGATGGCCGTTGTGAGGCTGTTGTTTCTGCCGGTTCTACGGGTGCAGCTATGGCTGCAAGTTTGTTTGGTTTAGGCCGCATTCACGGAATTACAAGGCCTGCGATTGCTGTCACTTTGCCTACAATGCAAAAGCCGGTTGTACTTATTGATGGTGGTGCAAATTCCGATTGTACTCCTGAAATGCTTTCTCAATTTGCCGAAATGGGTGTTGAATATGCAAAACTAAGTTTGGGTATAGACAATCCAAAACTAGGTATTCTTAGTATCGGAGAAGAAGAAGGTAAAGGCAATGAACTTGTAAAAGAGGCTTATCCATTATTAAAAGAGAAACATGAAAACGGAAGATTTGATTTTGTCGGCAATATCGAAGGTAAAGAAGTATTTATTAATAAGGCAGATGTTATTGTTGCTGACGGGTTTGCAGGTAATATTGTTTTAAAAGTTACTGAAGGTACAGCTTCAATGCTTTTAAAGATGATAAAACATGAATTCAAGTCTGATTTTATCGGATGTATAATCGGACTTTTGGCAAAACCATTTTTAAGAAGAATTTTAAAAAGAATTAATTGGGAAGTTTTTGGCGGAATGCTTTTACTTGGAGTAAACGGTATTTCTGTTATAGCTCATGGCAGAAGTTCTTCTTATGCTATGAAAAATGCAGTAGGTGCTGCGGTTAGAGTTTTGAATAAGGACATAAATTCTAAAATCGCAGAACATATAAATAAATAATAGGAAATATATAATAAATGAAACCATTAAAAATAGCAGGTATAGGATACAGTGTACCGGAAACAGTTATAACAAATGATGATTTAACAAAACTCTATGAAACATCTGATGAATGGATTTATACAAGAACAGGTATAAAAGAAAGACGTGTTGTATCCGGTAATGAGACTGCTATTGATTTAGGTTATGATGCAGCTAAAAAAGCTCTTGAAAAATCAGGTTTTAGGCCGGAAGATATAGATTGTATAATTTCTGCAGCTTCTGCCCCTCCACAGTTATATCCGACATTATCCTGCACAATGCAGGCAAAGCTTGGAATACCTAATCAAGTTCCTGCATTTGATTTAACGGCTGCTTGTACAGGTTTGATATATGCTCTTCAGGTTGCAAGAGGTTTTATAGGTGCAGGAATTTATAAAACAATACTTATTATTGCGGCTGATAACAATTCTAAAATTACTGATTGGAGTGATAGAGGTACATCTATTCTTTTTGGTGACGGTGCTGGCGCAGTTGTAGTAACAGAATCAGATGACGGTGTAGATGATATTCTTTCAATCAATATTAGTGCTGATGGTTCAATTGGTCAAATGATTCAAACTAATATACCGTCTCAATGTTGTCCTTTAGTAAAGCAGGCTGATGAGGTAGGTACAGGCAAAATAATTATGAATGGTAAAGATGTTTATAAATTTGCTGTTTCTACTGTTCCTTCATATGTTGAAGATTGTATTGCAAAATCAGGTTTGTCAGCAGAAAATATTGATTATTTGATCCCGCATCAAGCAAATCAAAGAATAATAGAATCAATACAAAACAGATTAAAATATGCAGATGATAAAGTTATTTCAAATATTAAATATTATGGTAACACTTCTGCTGCATCAATTCCTATAGCATTGGTTGAGGGGGTAGAACAGGGAAAAATAAAACTTGGCTCAACGGCTGTATTGTGTGGTTTTGGTGCCGGCATGACATGGGGTGCAGCAGTTGTAAGGCTTAGAAAAGGTATTTGTTAGTTTTGGTATAGAATTTATTAAAAAATACTCTCTACATAAGTAGAGAGTATTTTATTTGAATATTTATTAATTAACCGATTACAGGAGGATTGAATACTCTTGTTGCAAGTTCTTTATCAAGAGCAAGTAATCCTTGTTTGTCGTCTCCAATTAGTTCAAGTTTAGCAAGAACTCCGCCTACACTTGCTTCTTCTTCTACTTGTTCTTTAATATACCAATTTAAAAATATTAAAGCGGCTCTGTCTTTTACTTCATCAGCAACATCTGCAACGGCATTAATTCTTGATGTTACGAATTCTTCGTGTTCAAGTACTTGTCTAAAAATTTCAACAGGAGTTGTTCCTTTGATTGCCGGTTTGTCAATTGAAAAAAGTTCAATTTGACCGCCGCGTTCTAAAACATAATTATACATGCCTTCTGCGTGCGCTCTTTCTTCTTGAACTTGGATGTCAAACCAATTTACAAAGCCTTCCAAATTCATATCTGCAAAACGTGCCTTCATTGCAAGGTATAGATACTCTGAAAAATATTCCTTGTTAATTTGCTCATTAAATGCCTGTTCCATTTTTTTGTTGATTGCCATTTTCATGCCTCCTTTTTAAGTTATTAAATAGTTAAGTATATAAGTAGCTAAGTTAATGAATTCATATTGGTTATTAATCTCTGGTATATGAAATGAACTTATCGACTTTTTGTCTCTAATTTACTATATTGTTTTTACTATTTCATTTGTCAAGTTTTCAATTTCTTCTTCTTGATTTGGTTTAAGAGCTGATTTAACTAAAATTTTGTTTCCTATAATTTCGGTATTTTTCCATTTAGATACTATTTCTGTCATTATATTACCGCAAGAAGGTGCCCAAGAACCGTTTTCAATTATTGCAACTTTTCTGTTTTGAATATTGTGAGCAGTTAAATCATTTAATAAAATTTCCATGTTAACAAAAACCCCCATATTATATGTTGTTGATGCAAATACAATATGTGAATATTTAAAAACATCAGAAACAATATATGAAGGATGAACAGTTGAAACATCATATATTTTTATATTTTTTACTCCTTTGTCAGCAAGTTTTGAGGCTAATATTTCTGCACAATTTTGTGTATTCCCGTATACAGATGCGTACGCTATCAGTACGGAATTTTCTTCAGGAGTATATGTTGACCATTTTTGGTATTTATCAATAAATAAACTCAAATCTTTTCTTAATGTATACCCATGTAGCGGGCAAATCATTTGGATATCAAGATTTGCTGCTTTTTTTAAAAGCATTTGTACTTGTGTTCCATATTTGCCTACAATATTTGTATAATATCTTCTTGTTTCATCCATATATCTATGATTAAAATCAATTTCATCTGCAAATATATTTCCGTCAATTGCTCCAAAAGTTCCGAAAGCATCAGCGGAGAACAAAATTTTGTCATTTGAATCATAGGTAACCATAACCTCCGGCCAATGAACCATAGGGGCCATATAAAAATTCAGGGTATGTTTTCCTGTATTTAGTGTATCTCCTTCTTTAACGATTAAAAATTGTGATTCGGAAAAATGGTAATCAAAAAATTGAGATAACATCGTTTGTGTTTTTGCGTTACATACAATTTTTATATTTGGATATTCACAAACCAGATTTACAATTTCTGCACAATGATCCGGTTCAATATGGTTTATAACTATGTAATCTAAATCTTTTCCATTTAAAATGTGCTTAATATTGTTGAAGAATTGATGACTTACGGACTTATCTACAGTATCCAAAAGAACCGTTTTTTCGTCCATAATTAAATATGAATTATATGAAATTCCGCATGGAACAGGGTATATGCTTTCAAATAATGAAATTCTTCTGTCATTTGCACCTGCCCAATATATATCTTTTGTAATCTTTTTTGTATTGTGCATTTTCTTCTCCTTAGTGTATAGAATAATATTATCATAAACAGATATTTAGAATATAAGATTAATATTGCCTGACAGGCTAATAGTAATATTATATAAAATTTAATATATTCTACATGTAGCAAGGATATTTTTCTTGTATGAAAAAGATATTAAAATTTTAGGGTGTATTTTAGTATGAAAAAGAGATATTATTCTAAATTTTTAATTTCTGTTTCCGGCACTTTCAAAAGTTTATAGTTAAAACACTATATGCTAAATATACGTACTTCCAACATAAATTTGAGTTTATCAAAAAAATATGAAAAGTGCCGGATTTTTATTTTTTTTAAGAAATTTGAGAGATTTGTGTGTAACAAATTATTAAAATCAACTTTATATGAGGCAAAAAATAATATTTACCTCTTTTATCATGTTATCTAAAAGTTAGTGGAAGTAAAAATTATGCCTACAGTCCCAAAAATTCCGGTTGCAAATGTCAATCGGTCGATATCAACAAGAAATATTGTAAAACAATTTGCAAGCGGAGGTTTTGTACCGGTTATTGCCCTAGAGGCGTTCGTAGAAGCGGGGAGAACTTATCAAGCATATAAAAGAGGCGGTTTTGATGAGGCGAGAGAAAGAATAACCGAAGAATTTTCAGGTGCTGTATTTTGGCTTGGAGGAGTTACAGGGCTTAATTGGTTGTTTGAAAAATTAGGGCAAAGAATTTTAAAATTGCCTAAACAAACTGTAGATATTGCTCATGATAATGTTAGGAATCCGCTGGAAACTTATCTTGAAAAAGAAGTAAGGCTTGATGGAAAAGGTTCAAAAATTTCTAAGAGTTTAATGTCAAAATTTAAATTTGCAAAAGTAATTTCAAGTGTAATCATTGCAAATGCATTTATTGGTTTTGTTTTGCCTAAAATAAATCAAGCTATTACACGTTCTTATCACAAAAATAAAGGTACAAATAATGCTCAAAACCAAAAAAATGAAAAGTTTATTGCAAAACCGGATATTACAACATTTAGTCAAGAAGCTTCTGTAAATAAAAAAGATGTACCATTCAAAGGTGGTTTAAATTTATTTTCTATAGCAAATAATCTTGAATATAACAGGAATTGGAGACTTTTATCTGTTGATGTAGGAACATGCACCGGCAGAGTTTATTCTGCAAGAAATAATGATGAAAGGGTTGAAATCGGATTTAGAGATTTATCATCTGTTTATTTCTATATGTTTAATATGAATAATATGAATAAATGGTTAAATAAACTGGAACAAAAAGGGATTTCTTCAAGATTAGATCCTGTTTCAGCCGAATTTGCAACCCAATATATGAAAAGCTATCTTGGAAAAGTTGGCAAAGCAGGCATTTTAGAATTTGAAAAAGATATGCTGGGCCAAAACTTTAAAATACCAAAACAGCTTGAAGATAAATTAAATACAAATAAAATTATCAATCTTTCAGAATTTAAGGAAGATTTAAAATCTATTGTTCCAAAAAATGAATTAAAATTATACGAACAAATTGCAGAAAAAATGTCAAAATTGCAGCCTGAAATAAAAGGTAATGCAATATTAACTCAAGGTCAGGTTAAAGATATTTTAGACGGCGGCTATATAAATAATCCTGAATTTTTGAAAGAATTTTTCAAAAACAGTTTCGGTAAAAAATTTATGGAAAAATACAGATTTATTGCCCAAAATGATATTGATGCGGTTAAAAAAGATTTAACAAATTATGTAAAATCAATAATTTCCAAAGCAAAACAAGCAGGTTCAAAAGAAATTACTGCTGAAATGTTAGAAAATGCCTCTAAAAACAATCTTAAGATGAATGCGATGAATTGGGGCGCGGGATTTGCAATATCTGCATTATTTTTGTCTACACTTATTCCAAAAGTTCAATATTTGATTACTAAATTGAGAACCGGACAAGACGGATTTCCTGGAACTCGACAATATAGAGATGCGGCTTAAATTGTTATAGATACTCTATATATATGACAAAATAAATTATTATATTTCATATAATAAAATAATGAAGTCTGAAGTTCTTGATAAAAAATACAAAGAATATATAGAATTATTGATTTCTCAAATAGTCCCTTTATTACCTTCAGATATAAATAAGCTTCAAGAGGATTATTTAGTCAATAATCTTAAACATTCGTGTCGTCTTTTAGCTTTATCAATGCAAACGGATAGTGTGTTTAAAACGTTAGCCCCTGATATGCAATTAACATATATTCAAATAATGGCAGAGTGGTCTTTTCATAAAAATATTGATTTATTTCGTTCAGGCATTCCCCCAAAATATTGGAAAGTTGTTATGCAAAAAATTTGGTATACCATATGGGAGGTTATGTATGCATGTATTCAAAATCAAGCCCCGCTTGAGGTTGTATTAAATGTGTTAGAAAGATATGTGAACAGAACATACAATGATGCAATAGAAGAACTAAAAGAAACAAATTTGATAGATGAACAAATAGAAGAACAAGCTAAAGAGCAATCAAATATTGAGATTATGGCTCAAGAATATCTTTCAAATATAAAGAAGAAAAAATTTAGAAGAAGACTATATTGTATTATTATGCTAATTATTGTATCAGTAATTGTTTCTGCGGCTGTTTTAGTTTTTAAAACCTATGGAGTTATTGGAATTTTAACGGGGCTTGTAATTTATAATTTATTCTCAAAAGCAAAAGAATAGTTTATAAATTGCCCAAAACCCTTTATTGCTTTATAATTTTTGTATGAAGAAATTTGATTTTTTTAATCAATATAGGGATTCTGTTATTATTGTCAAAGGGTATGAGAATGTTGTATTCAGAAACAATACGTTTTGTCGTGTTTTTAGCCAATTTGAAAATATAAAAAAATTTGCCCATAAACTAAATTTTGATGTTTGTCTGACGGATAGTGAAAATTTTGATATGTATTCCCCCATTTATCAGGCAATTTATTCAAAAGAGAATTTTTTTGCCAGAGTTTCATATATTTCTCAAAATGGGGAAAATCTTTATTATGATTTAACCGCAATTAAAAGAGGAGAATATACTATATTTTTCTTTACTGATATTAGTGCGGATATTTTGTTAAAAAATAATTTTGAGAAGCAAAAAGATTACGAAAATAAAATAAAAATTTTGCAAGAAGAAAACGATGAATTACAAAAAATTCGTCAAAATGCTCAAGCACAAGCTTTTAAAATTGCATTAATTAATAAAGTATCAAATATAATAAGAGCATCAATGAATATTTCAGAAATAATAAATTCTGCCTTGAAAGAGCTCGGAATGATGTTCGGGTGTTTTAGAACATATTATGCCTCTAAATGCGATGAGGAATTTGAGATTAAAGAAATTTTTGGAGAAAAAGAGTCGTTATTAGGTAAGAAAATAAGATTTGACGATTATGTTTTATCCAAAATTAATAACCAAGAAATATCAAGCAACTATTCAATGATAGAATATATAGGTGCAGAACCTTTTAAGCAGTCAGTTTTGAGAATTGTTGTTCCAATTTTCCATTTGCAAAAAATGATAGGCATACTTGTTTTGTTAAGTTATCAAAAAAGAGAACTTAATGAAGAAATAGAAATTCTTGATGCAATATCTTCACAATTAGGCAACGCATTAATAAGAGCTGAACTTTATCAAAAAAATGCTCAAAATGTTAAAGAATTAAAACAGGCACTTGATGAATTAAAAGAAACTCAATTGCAATTAATAAACTCTGAAAAAATGGCCTCTTTAGGTCAATTAGTTGCAGGAATTGCTCATGAGATAAATACTCCGGTAGCTTCTATAAAAGCAAATAACGATATTTTAGCAAAACTTATGGCAAAAGTTGAACAAGAAGATATTAGAAATATGTTTTTACAAATTAATTCTGTAGATAAAGAAGCAATAGACCGAATAAGTAAAATAGTTACGTCTTTGAAAAAATTTGTAAGATTGGATGAAGCAGACTTACAAGAGGCAGATATAAATAAAGAAATGGATTTAACACTTGAAATTATCAGGCATGAAACCAAAAATAAAGTTATAATTGATAAAAATTATGGCGAAATTCCCCCTATAAAGTGCTATCCGAATATGCTTAATCAAGTTTTTACAAATATTCTAATAAATGCCTGCCAGTCTATTAAAGAAAACGGAATAATAAAAATATCAACCGAATTTAAAAATAATAATTTAATTATAAAAATAAAAGATAATGGCTGCGGCATACCAAAAGAAAATATAAACAAAATTTTTACTGCAGGTTTTACGACAAAAGGTGTTGGTGTAGGAACCGGTCTTGGGCTTGCAATAAGTCAAAAAATAATAGATAAACACAACGGCAAAATTTCTGTTAACAGTGAAGTTGGAGTTGGTACAGAGTTTATTATTACTCTCAATTGTGAGTAATAAAATATTACAAAATCGTAATATTTTTTGCTCATTGTAACTAAATTATACTTATTTTTATTAAAACAATCATAAATATTTGCATCTAATAAAATATAAAAAGATGAATAAAATTTTAAAATGTGTTACAATGATAATACCAACCGATTAAGTGTTGAGGTTACCCTTATTAAAACTATCTAGATAAAGGAAAAATTGAATAAAGTTTATGAATTGTAAACAAAGTTGAAGATAAAATCAAAAAAAGGCAATAATATTCGCAAAAATGTTTTTATATATAAGTAGTGTGAATATTCATTGTGTGTCGGAGGAAAGTAATGACAATTAGTGTAAACAGTAAGAAAAAGCAAGTAAAGAAGACTTTTGAAGAATTATTGAATGATTTAAGAACAAGTAATTCAGAAAAGGTTCGATACAATGCTGCAAGAATTCTTGGTGAAATGGGTGATTCAAAAGCAGTAGAACCATTAATTGATGTTCTTAAAAATGATAAAAATGGTTCTGTAAGATTGTATGCTGCAAGAGCATTAGGCGAGCTTGGCGATTCAAAAGCAACTCTTCATTTGATTGAATCTTTGCGCGAAGACAGAAATGTTGACGTTAGAGTTCGTGCAGCAAGAGCGTTAGGACGTTTAGGCGGTGCGATTGTTGTAGAGCCGTTAGTTGAAGCATTAAATGATGAAAATCCTCAAGTTTGTATTACCGCAACAGATGCTTTAATAGAAATCGGAGATGTCGCAACAGATGCTTTAATTGATTCTTTAGATCATGAAAAAGTTAATGTAAGGTGTGATGCAACAAGAGCATTAGGCGAAATTGGCAATAAAAAAGCTGTTGATAAAGTTATTAATATGTTGTATGACGAATGGGTAAATGTAAGAATTTATGCGGTTACTTCTTTGGGTAAATTAAATGATACAAAAGCTGTTCCTGCGTTAATTGATGTTATGAAAAACCATTCAGAAAACGAACTTGTAAGAGCAGGTGCAGCAGCAGCTTTAGGTGTTCTTAGAGATACAAGAGCATTAATGCCTTTAAGAGAATTGATTATGGAAGCTGAAGAATTGGGTGAATTAGAAGATACAGCTTTAAAATCTTTCAAAAAGATTATGGCTGCTAATTGGCAATCAATTCCAGGAGCTACTCCTCAAAAGAAACCGGTTGGTACTTTTTAATTAACTATAAAATATAGTAAAAATGCGATATCATTACGATATCGCATTTTTATTTTGTTCTGAAATTCACATTACAGAGGAATTGATATACCGACATTAAAACTAACAGATTCATTTTTGATATTGGTTACATCATATAATTGTCCTTCCACAAAAATACTTGCTTTGTTGACTTTTACTGATGCACCGCCGAATATCCCTACGTTAGTGTTTTGTTTGCCGCTATTGTAATCTATTTTCATTGCAACATATGGATCTGCGTATAAATTTACTTTATCATTTAAAGGAATATTTATATTTGCAGGTTGAAACCTTAGCTGCACTGTTTGTTTGTTTTCACCTAAATTGTTTCGTATTCTGAATGCGCCGCTAATATTGCTATTACCGTATGGCATAGAACCTTTAAAATCTATAATTGCAGAAAAATCAGAATTGTTGCCAAAATTTGTTCCGACACCTGTGTATGTTCCAAATGTCGCATTTCCAACTTTCATTTTATTTTCAACTCCTGCGGTTGAAAGATTGCTTCCGTCTGCATTTTGATAAGTTGTAACCGATAAATTAGTATCTATTGGCAAAATTATTCCCCTTTATATCCCTGTATAGTTATATAAAGTATTTTTGTTTAAAAAAATTGCCCCAATTATAAAATTATTTTATACATCTGCAACTTCAGGTAAATCAATACTTTTCAAACGCTGTTCAATACGGCGATACCATTTAAGATGTTGTTTAAACAATATATCATATTCTTCAACTTTTCCGGTTGAAATATTTTTAAACTGTTCATCACAAGTTGTTTCCAGTGCTTTTTCTAAAAATTTTGTGTATTCATGTCTATCTGCATTTTTATCTGTGAATTCAATACATTTACCAAAATCAACGATTACTTCCGGTCTGTTATCTCTCAAAAAACAATAATCAACAGCAATAGGTATTAAATTTACTTTACCATATTTTTTTACGGCATTTTGTGCTATATAAGTAAGTCCAGTTTGGAATTCAATAGGTCTGTAATGTGGAGGTCTAATGATTCCTTGAGGGAATATGCATAACTGATTTCTAAAATCTTTTAATAAATCTACAGAATATTTTAAAGCTTTCATAGCAGATTGTGCAGATTTTTTGTTAACGGAGTATGCGCCTCCGCGTCTTAGTAATGGAAATCTATTTAATTCTTCAACCATTAAACGAATTTCTTTATGGCAAATTCTGTGGGTAATATTGTACATAACAATTCCGTCCCACCAATTGCAATGAGGAGAAAATAAAATAGTCGGTACAGATTTATCGCGATTTTTGTAGTTTTCTACTCCGTTATATCTCATTGCGTAAAATCTGTTTTGGAGCATGTTAAAGAAAAATAAACTTGCAATTGTAAGCCAAAAACGATTTGTTTTGGCAGGCTTAAATTTCTCCTCTTTGCCCCGCGCTTTTGTTGGCGGAACATCTAAATATAATTTTTCCCCTTTAGACATAAATCAATTCTAACTCAAGAATAATTAAAATGGTATATTTTTTAATATTCTTTAACATAAATTATTCATCTTCAAGACTCAAAATAGCCATAAATGCTTCTTGAGGAATTTCTACGCTGCCAACAGATTTCATCCGTTTTTTACCGCGTTTTTGTTTTTCTAAAAGTTTTCTTTTTCTTGAGATATCACCGCCATAGCATTTATCAAGCACTGATTTTCTAAGTGCTTTGATATTTGTTCTTGCGATAATTCTTCCGCCGATAGCAGCTTGTATCGCAACTTCAAACATTTGTCTCGGAATTATGTCTTTCAGTTTTGACGTGAGTTTTTGTCCTACATAGAATGCATTATCTTTATGAACAATCGCACTCAACGCATCAACTATTTCATTTGCCAGCAAAATATCGAGTTTTACCAAATCGGAACGTTTATATTCGCTGAATTCGTAGTCTAAACTCGCATAGCCTTTGGAACGTGATTTCAGTTGGTCGTAAAAATCCGTAATAATTTCGTTAAGGGGTATTTCATAATGCAGCGAAACCCTGACTTTATCGAGATATGTCATGTTTTGAAAAATGCCTCGTTTTGATTGGGCAAGTTCCATTAAAAGTCCGACATATTCGTTAGGGGTTATTATCGATGCTTTTACATAAGGCTCTTCTATATAATAAGTTCCTCTAAGAACAATGTATAAAGATATATTTCCGAATAAAAGAATTGCTCCTTATAGATTTTAATTAATATTTTTATTTTTCCATTATTCACATTATCACTATAATATTGCCTTAATTTTTTTTCAATATATTCATATTTTTTTGGTAAATCCAATAAAAATTTGTTAACATCGATTTTTGGATTTTCACC
>ERZ842401.6728-NODE-6728-length-12151-cov-3.782738_pt1 | contig 12151 bp, 10 predicted proteins | sample MGYA00521270_ERZ842401 | MGnify/ENA primary metagenome ERZ842401 (study PRJEB31892, sample SAMEA3878208) | bioreactor metagenome | biome: Moose rumen | place: Sweden | collected 2011-10 | study: EMG produced TPA metagenomics assembly of the PRJEB12797 data set... | reverse complement strand
TTTGTCGAACGATTTTCATTGCTTTTTATATATCACTATTTTATAATATTTAACCAGACGTATCTATTGTGGATTAGCTTTGTGCCTTTTTTTCTCTATTTTTCATAATTAATTTTATGATAGAAAGGTAAAAAAAGGTGTTGTCTATGAGAAAAAATGAAAAAAATCTCTATAGAATTATCTTCATTCTTTTAATTATAATAATTACATTAATTTTAAAATTAATGTAAAAACAAATTAAATGAACGCAAGCTTTTACCACAGGGGGTTATGCTTGCGTTCTATACAAAAACTATAGGCGCAATCTAATCTTTATAGATGCGTCTTCTTTTTAATTATATGTAATTTTGTGTTAATTGTCAATTTATTAAAATAATTTTTTAAGTTTATCTAAAATTGAACTCTTAGTTTCTTTTTTAGTTGCTTTGTTAGTTTCAGTTTTAGCAACTTTCTTTTGAGCATCAACCATTAAGATAAATTTAGTTTCTCCTTCAGCATCATCAGCTTTCATAGTAAATGAATCATAAGTTTCACCTAATTTGATCAAAGCTTCTACTTTTTCTTCAGTTGTTTTAACATCACCATTTACTAATTTAGCTATTTGATCAATACCTTCAGAATCAAATTTAGTTATACCTTCAGCTAATGTATTTACACCATTAGTTAAATTAGTTGAACCAGTAGCTAAATCACTAGCTCCACTATTTAATTGAGATAAACCATTAGTTAAAGTTGTAACACTTTCATTTATAGTTGAAATTGTTTTTTGTTTAGTAGATACAGCTACTTGAGATGCTACTGATTCAGCAACTCCTGCAGTAGTTTCATTACCACTTACAACTAAATTTGCAACTGTTTGAGCTGTTCTATAAGCTGTTCCTTTTGCTACTTTTTTAAGACCATCTGTAATTGCTTTTAATTGTCCATATTGTCCTATTTGTGTAGCATAAGTTGTACAATTTGCATCTGTTCCACCAGCAATACATGCTAGAATATCATCTTCACTCATACCTGCTGCAGATAAACCTGTTACAATAGCATTCATTTGTGTAGTATAAGTTTGATATTCTGTATCAGCTTCTAATTGTGCTACAGCCATAGCTTCAATTGTAGATTTCATAGCAGTTATATTAGCATTAACACTTGCTTGAGTTGTACTTTTAATACTAGCTATTTGTTCATCAGTTAATACTGCACTATTATCAGTAGCTTGAACTTTTAAAGTTTCATTTAATTTTTTACTTCCTAAATAAGCTTCATTTAATTTAGTAGATAATGTATTAGCTCCTTCATTTAATTTTTTAGAACCTTCTAATAATTCATTAGAACCACTAACTAATTTATCACTTGATTCAGACAAAGTATTAACTTTAGAATAAATACCATCTAATTTATCAAATACTTTTAAATCATCTTGTTCAATTAATCCTGAAGAAACAACAGAATAAATACTAGATAATTCAAATTTTTTAGTATCATAACTTATTTCAATAGTATCCATATCTTTTAAAGATTCACTATTTAAACTTTCATATAAACCAGGTGAAGCAACAGCTACAACTACACTACTTTTACCATTAGATACAACTTTACCATTTGTAACTTCAATATTAGAGTTTTTAGCATTTGGAATAATAGTTCCTAAAGTTACAATAAATGGTGTATATAATGTTTGATATGATCCATTAACTAGTACACTATGTTTTTCTTTATTAGTATATTTTAAAGTAATTGTTACTTTACCTTTTTGACCTAATAAGTCTTCTAATTTAATATCTTTACCATCTAATTTATAAGAGATTTGTAAATTAACAGGAAGTTCTGCTTCAGTTTCACCTTGATAATAAATATCTTTACCTTTAGCATCCCATGTAATATTAGTTCCATCAATTTTAAATTTTTCATTTCCATTAATATTTAAAATATTTGTTAAATTTGTAACATCATTGATAGTTTCATCACTATTTTTTAAATATTCACTTACAACAGTACTTTTAACACTACCATCATTATTTAATTTAGAATAAACTGTTTCATTTTTTTCTAAAGCATTAACAGGTATAGTAGTAGTTAATATTGCTCCTGTAAGTAAAATTGTTCCTAATCTTTTAACATTTTTCATTATTTTTCCTCCTTAAAACCTAAAGTTGTTTTTGTAATTAAACCATCAAAGATTAATAAGATTGAAGGTAAAATCATAATAACAACTAACATACTTATAATTGCACCTCTTGAAATTAATGTACAAAGTGATCCAATCATTTCTAGTTTAGAATAAACAGCTACACCAAATGTTGCTGCAAAGAAACATAAACCACTAACAAAGATTGAATTAACTGAGTTATCAAGAGCTACTTTCATAGCTTTATGTTTTTCTTTACCCTTTTTTCTTTCTTCCATATATTTTGTCGTCATTAATATAGCATAGTCAATAGTTGCTCCAAGTTGAATAGTACCTATTACAATAGATGCTATAAAAGGTATTTCTGAACCCATATAGAATGGAACAGACATATTTACAAATATAGCAAACTCAATTCCTGCTACAAGTAATACAGGTAAAGAAACTGATTTTAATACTAATAACATTATGATAAATATAACAGCTATAGAAGTATAGTTAACATTGTGGAAGTCTTTATCACTTATTTCAACCAAGTCTTTCATTAAAGCACCTTCACCAGCAACAATAGCTTTTTTATCATAAGATTTAACTATTTTATTTAACTTATCAATTTGATCATTTAATTCATCAGTTGCTGTTTCATAAGTTGAATTTATAAATACCATTTGATATTTATCACTCTTGAATATTGATTTAACATCTTCATCTAAGATAGAATCTGGAATACCTAAATTAGATAATTCACTAGCTGATAAAACTAAATCAATACCTTCTAAATCTTTAATTTCATCTATCATTTCATTGATGTCATTATTTTTAACTTCATTACTTACTAAAACCATTTCAGGAGAAACAATTTTATAATCTTCCTTAAGTAATGTATTAGCAACACTACTTGGTAAGTTTTCTGGTAAAGTTCTATCTAAATTATAATAAACATCAACATTCTTATTACCATACCAAGCTGGTATTATTAATAATAAGAAGACAACAAATATTTTTTTATAATGTTTTAATGTGAATGCTTTTACATGTTTGAATTCTGGAATAATAGGTTTGTGTGTTCTTTTACTTAATTTTTTATCAAAGACTAATAATAGAGAAGGGAATAAAGTAACAACACAAATAAGTCCCATTAATACACCTTTAGCCATAACGATACCAATATCTTTACCTAAGGTTAAATTCATTGTGCAAAGAGCTAAGAAACCAGCTACTGTTGTAAGTGAACTACCTAAGACAGATACTAATGTTTCAGATATAGCCTCGCTCATTGCTTTATCTTTATCTTTTGTTTTCTTCTTAGCATTCTCATATTTATGATATAAGAATATTGAGAAATCTGTTGTAACTCCAAGTTGAAGTACAGCACTTATAGCTTTGGTAATATAAGATATATTTCCTAAGAAAATATTTGTTCCCATATTAAATAAAATAGCTACACCAATATTACCTAGTAATAAGATTGGTGCGAAATAAGAATCAAGCGCTAACATAAGAACAATGATACAAAGTAGTACAGCTATAACTACATAAGTAACAATTTCTTGATTTGATAAATCCATCGTATCAAGTACCATAGCACTCATACCACCTACTTTAGTAGATGAATCAGTAATATTTCTTATTTCTTCTACAGCATCTAATGTTTCTTCATTAGAAGTTGACTCTTTAAATGTTACAAGCATTAATTCAGAATTATCTTTTGCAACCTTATCTGTTATTTCACTTGGTAACATATTTTTAGGAATAGTCGTTCCTGTTATATCAGTTAAACTGACAACTTTTTCAACACCTTTTATATCTTTTATTTTGTCTTCTAATTTTAATATGTCATATGAACTCATGTTTTCAACAACGATTGTTGAGAAGGCTCCCATATTAAAATCTTCAGCTAGTATATCTTGACCTTTCATCGTTTCAATGTCATCAGGAAGGTATACTAGAATATCATAATTGATCTTTGTTTTGTATATTCCTATTAATGAAGGAATTAACAAAATAATAGATAATATGATAATTAATGTTTTGTTTTTACATACAAAATCTCCTATTTTTTTCATAAAATCCTCCTAATCGGTTACTAGTATAGCACAAAAATGACTAGTAGTCAATATATTGTATTAAAATTATAATTTTTTGTTACAAATTAATAATTTAAAATTGACTAATAGTTTTTTATGCGCTATAATTCTATTGAATTGAAGGTGTATTTATGAGTGAATTAGGTAAAAAAATTAAAACAAAAATCGAAAACAAGAAATTAGCTAAAGAAACTAAATTATTAGATTCTGCTTATAATTTATTTACTTCTAAAGGTATTAATAACACTTCAATCCAAGATATCGTTAATGATGCGGGTGTTGCCAAAGGAACTTTTTATCTATATTTCAAAGATAAATATGCTTTGCAAGAAACCCTAATTATTAAAAAATCTAACGAATTATTTCATAGTGCCTTGGATAAATTAAATACCGATGTTATAAATAAATTTGATGATCAACTTATTTTTGTTATTGATAATGTCATTGATGAATTAAGTAAGAATCCTGATTTAATCAAACTTATTTATAAAGATTTATCACTAGGTTTTTATAATGATGGTATTAAATCTATTTTAGATAACGACGCTATTGGTATATATGAAACTTTTAAAAAAGGAATAAAGGAAAATAATATTAAGTTAGAAAATCCTGATGTAACTTTATATATAATAATTGAATTAGTAGGATCTACAGTCTTTAATTCAATTATGAAAGGTATTCCACTTAAGATAGATGAATATAAACCACATCTATATAAAACAATTAGATTAATTTTAAATGAGAAACAGTAATAATTTTTACTGTTTTATTTTTTGATATGGTAATTGTCCTTACAAATAAATGCCTCTTTTCATATTATAAATTAGAAAATGGAGGTGTTTAAATGCTTATATTATACTTTTTTATTATTCCAGCATTATATATTCCTTTAAAGTTAATTTTATGTTTTTTAACAACCAAATATGGATATTTATCATATAAAGATTTTAATGCTTTTGGTTTTAAATATAACTCCAATGATGGAACTTTTTATAGTTCTAAAGATGCCTGGCAAAAATATTTTGGATATTGCTATTTCTATGATGTGTGTGCTCCTTTGACTAGAATCATTATCGATACTGAAAGAGTTAAATTTAATTATAATAACAAAAACTGGTTGATTAGTTTTTGGAAAGGTCAATATGGAATCGCAACAGGAGCTGAAATTGGAACTTATTACACTAATGAAATGATAATAAATAAGAAAACCTTATATTTACCTGTTAAAGAGAAAGATTTATTAGATATCAGTTATACTTTGTATAAAAATAATGAGCCATTATGTAGTATGAGTGATAAACATTGGTGGCTTACATCATTTAAATTAGGTATGTTTAGTAAACCTAAAAATCTTAAGATGGATATTAGTATAAAATTCCCAAATGAAGAAATGTTGCAAGCTTTTTTAAAAGGATTTAAAAAGTTAAAATATCGAAAAAAGAATTATGAAATTAATGATACAACTTTTAAATTTACCTTTAATAAGCCTCATACTCGTAAAGTATGGACAAGAAATATTTTAATTGACTGGATAAGGCAACATTTCAATAAGAAGAATGCTTCTTTATATAGTAATTATATGGCTGATTTATTAGATGATGCACCTGATGAAAAAACTATTTTAATAAATGATTTTATACCTGATATTGTTAAAAATAAGGATATAAAATGAATAAAATAAATAAATTATTTAAAAAAGCTAAACGAATTAACATCGATGATAATAGTAAAATTGTTATAATGAGTGATTGTCATAGAGGTGCGGGAGATAACTTTGATAATTTTATTCAAAATCAAAATATATTTAATGCTGCTTTAAAATACTATTACAATAACAATTTTACATATATTGAGTTAGGTGATGGAGATGAGATGTGGGAAGTAAAACAATATAACCACATCATCGAAGAACACATCGGAATATTTAAACTTTTAAAAAAATTTAATGATCAAAATCGTTTCATTATGATATATGGTAACCATGATATTGTAAAAAGAAACAAAAAAATCATGGAAAAATATTTTTATAAATATTGTAATAAATTAACTAATAAAGAAGAAAAACTTCTTAATAACTTAAAAGCTTATGAATCTTTAGTTTTAAAATATAATGAACATGATATTTTTTTAATTCATGGTCATCAAGTAAGTTTTTTAAATAGTACAATATGGTTTATAGCTAGATTTTTAGTAAGACATATATGGTGTCATTTAGAAAATATAGGTATCAAAGATCCTACAAGCGCAGCTAGAAATCATAAAGTTACTAAAAAAATAGAAAGAAAATTAAAAAAATGGAGTTTAAAAAATAATAAAATAATTATCATTGGTCATACACATAGACCATCATTTCCAGAAGTTGGAAAAAGTCTTTATTTTAATGATGGGGCTTGTATACATCCAAATGGTGTTTCATGTCTAGAAATTGAAAATGGTAAAATCACTTTAGTAAAATGGAAATTTAAACTTAGTAAAAACAATTTAATATCAATTGGAAGATTTGTCATAGATGGTGAAATTCCTATTAATGATTTTTATAAAGTTTAAGAAATCAAAAGATTTCTTTTTTATTGTTTTTTAATCAATTTCTTTGCTTTATAAAGAGGTATACTATCATGGTGATTTATATCCCAAATTAAACCTCCTACATTATAAGCTAAATTATTTATTTTATCTTCTTTATTATTATTTATAATATTCTTAACATTAGCAATCGTTTTACTTTTAGTTATATTTCCTTCATAAATAGCTTTAATATTTCCATATTTATCTGAAGTAATTCCTTCTATTTGAACTGTCTTATCAAAGACTTTTTCAGCTATTTTATGCCACTCATATGTATCATTTACCTCATATATATTTAACTTACTTTTTAGTATACCTAAAGATGTTGAAGTGATTAAATAAGTTTTATCATCACTTTCATAAAAAGTCATTCCTTGTATACATTTAGAATCTTCTAATAGTATTACTTTGTTATCAATACTTATTATTTCATTGTTTAAACATTCATAGTTTGTTTTAACTAAGACCCCATTTAAACCAAAATCTATTGAATATAAACTATTATTAAAATATGTTATGGTAGCTGCTGTTTGAAGTACATTTAAGTCATTTTTAATAATTATATCTTTATTGTTTTGATTTTCATTTAAGCCTAAATCAATAACAATTGGTTTATCAGTTATTTTTTGACCGTTTTTTAAAGATTTCATAATAATAGAATAATCATATGTATTTATTAATCCATCTTGATTTGTAACAAATAAAATATCATTGATAGAGTCATATGTAATACCACCTACATGAGCACTATTATTAAGGGATATATAACCTAAATAATTACCTGTTTCTTTATCATAAATATATATTCTTGATTTTTCTTTTTTGGAATAGCTAGATATTAGTATGGATGATTCTTCACCAGCTATTATGGTATAACCCTGTGGTGTGAATTCATCTTTTTTTATATTTGAATAATCTATTTCTGATTTAATAGAGTCTTGTTCAAAATCAATATCTGAAGCTAAAATATTAAAACTAATGTCTTCTATATTGGTTTTATCTTCTTCTAAAGTAACATCATTTATTTTACTAAGTTTTATATTATGATTACTGTAATCAAATGTTATTTGAAAGATATCATTTTTATCATCAATTACTATTTCTTGATTGAATTCTAATTTTGAACATATTCGATATTTACCTTCTTTTAGGTATATATATGTATCTTTATTTTTTATAGTCGCACATATGATATTATTTTCATCTATAATTGATATAATATCCGTACCTTTTTTATTTAAAAAATTACATATTATTTTAGCTTCATCATCATAGGCTTCTTCATAGTAAAAAGAATCATCATATTGCTTATTTGATTCTATAGCTGGTAGTGTTATAGAACCTATTAGCAAGCTCAAATATAAGTATAATTTTTTCTTTTTACTCATATGAATCACCTTTTTTATTTGTTATAATATCATTTTCATTATTTCTAGTCAAGCAATTATGTTATAATAATTAAGAGGTGTAGATATGGAAATAGAAAAACTACAAAATTTAATTAATAATTCAAATAATATTGTTTTCTTTGGTGGAGCTGGCGTATCTACTGAAAGTGGTATTAAGGATTTTAGAGGAAAAGATGGCTTATATAAAAATAGTAATATTATTTCACCTGAATATATGTTAAGTAATAGATGTTTATATAATGAACCGGAATTGTTTTTTGATTATTATAGAAATAATATGAATTCATTAGATATTTTACCTAATGTGACACATAAATATTTAGTAGAATTAGAAGATATGGGCAAATTAAAAGCTATTGTAACCCAAAATATTGATGGTTTACATCAAAAAGCTGGATCTAAAAAAGTCTTAGAAATACATGGTACAACAAATGAAAATTATTGTATTAATTGTAATAAAAAATATCCCGCTGATTATATTTTTAAAAGTAGCGGAATACCTAAATGTGAATGTGGTGGCATAGTTAGACCAAATGTTGTTTTATATGGTGAGATGTTACCTCCATCTTATGAAGAAGCAATGTATTATATAGAAAATTCTAATTTATTAATTGTAGCTGGTACTTCTTTAACTGTTGAGCCTGCTAGTAGTTTAGTTAGATTATTTAAAGGTAAACATTTAGTAATTATTAATAATGATAAAACACCTTATGACAATATAGCTGAATTAGTTATTAATAAACCTTTAGGTGAGGTTTTTTCAAAATTAAAATAAAGACTCAAAATGAGTCTTTTAATTTAATAAATTTATAAATGTCGAATTACATAAATATAGATTTAAAATATAAGTAGAAATTATAATAGTAGTAAATATTAAACTATCTTTATCTAAATCTTTAATTATTTTTTTAATTAAACATATAAAGATAATTATTTCCATAGCTAAGAATAATATAACTTGAAGTCTTAATATTGTAAAACCATAAGCACTTATATATAAAAACATTCTATAATATGAATTAAATATTAAAATAATTGAAAAAGCAATTAGTAATAAAAGTAAATATTTAATTTTTTTATTTGTTTTTGAAATATTTGTACAATATAAAATATAAGCAATGATAATAAAGTTAACGATTGTAACACCAAGTAATTGAAAGAATCCTTCTCTAGCATATTCTGCATATGTATACATAATAGGTAAATGTAGAAAATTAACTGTTAATTTAGATATTTCAGATATTAGGAACAAAACAAATACTAGATTAACAACTGAAAGTATTGTTATAATTGTTACTTCATTTACTTTAGTAGGTTTTTTTATAGTATCTTTTTTCTTCATATTTAAAAGCAAATTAATAAATGTTGAAAAAATGATAATAATCCATATGATTAGTAAAATTAAATTACTAAAAATGAAATCAAAATCAAAGATGTATTTTAATTTATGAATTACTTTTGTTATAAATGCTCCAAAGTATATATCTCCACTCATAAGAAGAGACATAATAATATATACTATTGGAATACTTAATACTAATCCTTTTAATATATTAAGTGACTTTTCTTTATTTTTATTATCTGTTTTTATATATTTTAAATTACTGAATAAAGTACCTGGAAATATTTCAAAAAACCAATTAAAAACATTTCTTGATATTTTATAATTTTTATTGATTAGTTTTAAAAAAAACATAGATATTAAAATAGGTAAAATTATAACATTTAAAAATATGTTACTTCTATCTACTTTAAATATAAAACTATTTAATAAAATTAATATTATTGGAACAAATAAAATATAAGCTTTTTTATTTGTTTCAATTTTTAATTTATTAGTGATTATTAAATCATTCATAATTAAAATCATTATTGGTAAGATAAAATCTTTTAAATATATATTTTGACCAATATTATGTATTAATATAATTAATATAGATGATATAATAGCTGATATAAAAGTAATGTTTAAATTATATTTCTTATTAAGATCTAACATAAAATCACTTCTTTCTAAGAATATTTTATATCATTTTTTAGACTATTTCAAATTTAGTTAATAATTAAAAACAGCTTAAATCGTTTTATTTTTGATGTATATCAATTTGGTTATATGGAACCTCAATATTATGTTTTTCTAATCCTTCAATAATATGTTCTAAAGTATTTCTTCTAACTTGTAATTTATTAATTGGATTATGTGTTACTTTAAGTAAATATTCTATTTGTGAGTCAGCTAATTCTGTTAAGCCAACGCTTTCACAATCTTCAATTAGTTCATCTTTTTTTACTATTTCAACTATGTCATTTATAACTTTATGTTGTTCTTTTAATTTAAGTTCATAAGGTAGTGGTACTTTTACATATATTAGTTTTGATAATAGTGCTACTTCTTCTATGTTTCTATTAGCTATGGAGTAAATATTGCTAGTTGAAAGTTCTTGAATTTTAGTTGTTTTAAAGCCTATCACTAATACTTTTCCTTCAATATTTTTATATTTTACAATATCTCCTACAGAAAAATAATTATCAGATATTATACTTGTGCCTCTAATAATATCTTTAAGAAAATCTTGGATTGCCAAACCTATAATAACACCTATTATTCCTATTCCAGCTAAAATAGATGAAATATTAAATCCATATATTTTTAGTATTATTAATATAGCTATAGTAATAAAAATATATCTATTTATACTTTTAGCTAATTTTATATATGTTTTAGTTCTTTTACTATTAAAAAATTTGTTTTTTTCTATAGTTTTTTCAGTGATTTTTATTGTTACTTTATATAAAATGATAGCCAATAATATTGTTATTATAGAATATATAATTTTAATTAGCCAATTATTTTGTAAAAAGAAATTTTGAATATTCATATGTACCTCCTTAATTTTTTTAATTATATCATTTTTATATAGTTAAAATCAAAAAAAGATTTAAAATTAAATCTTTATTTGTTAGTTTTAGGTAATAATGGTATTATTCTTCCTACAAATTCATTAAAGTTTTGTGATTGTAATATAACATTACCTGGACCTACTATTTTAGTTAGAAATAATCCTTCACCACCAAACAAAATGTTTTTAGCGCCTTTAACTGTTTCTATTTCATATTTACAGGTTTTATCAAAACATACAACATTACCTGTATCAACTAAGATAGCTTCTCCTTCTTTTAATGTTTTTTTAGTAATGTTTCCATCAACTTCTAGAAAAACCATTCCTTCTCCATTAATATCTTGTAAGACAAATCCTTCGCCACCAAATAAGCCAGATCCAAATTTTTTTGTTAAAACAACATCACATTTAACTGAATCTTCACCACATAGGAAAGCTCTTTTTTGAGCAATTACACCATTTGAGTTTGTTAAATCAATAGGTATAATTTCTCCAGGTGATGTAGATGCAAAAGCTATTTTTGAACCATCTTCTAATGATTTGTATGTATTCATGAACATGCTTTCTCCTGAAAGTATTCTTCCTAGGCCTTTCATAAGTCCACCTTTAGTTTCAGTATTCATCTCAAATGAAGCATCTCTCCAGCACATACCACCACTTTGAGTGTATACTTTCTCATCTTTTTTTAATGTAAGTTCTACATATGGAACTGTAGTTCCAACTATTTCGTATTTTTCCATACTTCTACCTCCTAATGTAATTATATAATATTTTTTTCTAAAAATAAATTATTATTTTTTAAAGTATTGAAATAAAGATGTTAAGATTTTTTAGAAATGTTACATAGTTTTATTGTGATTTTATTGATAGTTCCTCATTGACAACAGGAACCCAGTAACAATTCTTATAGAACTTGTAATATCTTAAAAATAAGATATTACAACGAGTATGACGAATTATTACTGCCTATTGATCAATGATTTGCCTATCAATAAAACATTAACGGTATATATTGAAATGTAACATTTTAAAAAAATTATAGTGTAACATTTTAAAAAAGGTTTAACA
>ERZ842401.6727-NODE-6727-length-12151-cov-5.308945_pt1 | contig 12151 bp, 12 predicted proteins | sample MGYA00521270_ERZ842401 | MGnify/ENA primary metagenome ERZ842401 (study PRJEB31892, sample SAMEA3878208) | bioreactor metagenome | biome: Moose rumen | place: Sweden | collected 2011-10 | study: EMG produced TPA metagenomics assembly of the PRJEB12797 data set... | reverse complement strand
TCATCTCATCTCATCTCATCTCATCTCATCTCATCTCATCTCATCTCATCTCATCCGTTAATTATGTCCTTTTAAGTAGTTCTTTATTATACGAATGTGATGCGCTCTCTGTTATTTTTTCGGAGGTCTCCGCATCATGAGCATAAAGGCATTAATCGCAGTCAGATCGGTTCTGTGCGCGTGAAAAATAAAAACATTCGTCCGTTTGCAAATTCTACACTTCTGGAAATAAAAATTAACCAGCTTAAGCGCATAAAAATTTTAGACGGAATAATTATAAATTCAAATGATGATGAAATGTTAAAGATCGCTAAAAATTTAAATTGCGAAACTGTTAAGCGTAATGAGTATTTTGCTTCAAATTCTGCGCCAATGAGTGAAGTATATAAGAACATGGCCGAAAATTTTAACGCGGATATAGTAGCTTATACAAATGTTACAAATCCTTTAATTAAAGACAGCACAATTGAAAACATGATAACCGAATATTTTAAGAATATTAATAAATTTGATTCTGTGAACTCTGCTCATTTAGTAAAGGAATTTATGTTTAAAGATAATATGCCGTTAAATTATGATCTGCATAACCAGCCGAGAAGCCAGGATTTGCCAAATATATCAGCTTTAAATTTTGCTGTAAATATAATTTCTCGCGACACGATGATAAAAAATAAAAATGTCGTTGGTTTCAAGCCGAATATATTTTTAATTGACGAGATCGAAGGCACGGACATCGATAACCCGATCGATTTTGAATTTGCGGAATATATTTATAAAAAATCTGAATCCGTTTGAAATTCGGAAATATAATATAAAAAAATCCCTCTCGTGAAAACCCAAAAATTTAAAAATTTATCGAGGGGGGATTTAAGATTTATGCCAGTATATAATTTTATTGTGTTAAAATCTCAAAAATAGTTTTTAAGATGTTTTTTTATATTTTGATAATTTTATGAAATATGAAAGGAGCTTGACAAGCTTGACAGAAAATTTGTATAATTGCCCAAAGCCCAAAGCCCAAAGCCCAAAGCCTGGATTATGTCCCGGAAGTAAATCATAATTTAGAGAAGATTCATGTAGCTTTATCAGTTTACGATCCGTCCGGAAAATATTCGCAACATGCTGGAGTCGTGATCACTTCAATTTTTGAAAATACCCGTAATCCCGTAATAGTTTATATTTTGCACGATGAAACTTTAACCGAAGACAACAAAAATAAATTTATGCGGACTGCTCAGAAATATAATCAGGAAATAAATTTTATTGATCTTGAAAAATTTGAGGCTGATATTATAAAAAGAATTCCAGAAACCGTCATAAAGAGATACACTGCAGGAACTCTATACAGGTTTTTTATTCCTGATTTGATTCAAGTTGAAAAAATTATTTATATCGATTCTGATGTTGTCGTTAATCTCGATATAAAAGAATTATGGAACATAGATATAGAAAATTACGCAATGGCTGCTACACTGCATCCAAAAAGAAAAAAGACAATTTACGGGAAAATTTTCAGTTACTTAAGGGAACGTATACACAAATCTGACAGAAATAAATATTTTAATGCTGGAGTTCTCCTAATGAATCTTAAATTAATTCGTGAAACATGCAACCTTTTTGAAATATCTGCGAAATGGCTCGAACGTTATGCCGATACCGCATATTGTCCTGATCAAGATGCTTTAAATTCGCTGTTCAGAGGTAAAATAAAATTCATTGATTTAAAATTTAACAATCAGAATCCTGAGAATGAAGCAGAAACAAAAAACAGTATTATACATACGCCCGGAATTTCTGATTTAAAAACGTGGAACATGAACGGACAACCCGCGCAAAAAATTTATTGGAAAATGTACGCAAGAAGCGCATGGGGAGAAAATAAAAATATTGATGAAATTATAAATGTACTCTGTGAAGCGGCATATAAAAAACCTTTACCGCCTAAACCGCTTTATAAAAAAATACTATCGCCATGGAAGCAAATAATATACCCGAACGATTTAAAATTAATATTTAGTATGATATTTTCAGAATTTAAATACAGCCTCACTCATTGATATATTAATATAAATATAAAAAAAATTTCCCTCCCGTTTAAATTTCGCGAGAGGGATTTTATTTAATTATTTAATTCAATAATTTAATTTTATGCTGAAACTATTTCTTTAATTTTCATTAACCGGCTTAACGTTGAACGTTCTTGTTCATCAAGCTTCATGCTTATATATCTGATAGTCTCCGCTAAATTCGGAATCATAACATATTCAAGAGCATTAACACGCCGTCTCGTACGCTCAATTTCTCCGGCCATGAGTCTTATTGCTTTTTCTTCGGCTGCAAGTTCAAGAAGTCTCACGATCAATCCGCTAAACTGTTCAAGAGCTGCGTCCAATAATAAAGGCACATTCACAAAACCATAATTTACCGGGTTGCCTTCCTGCGTTACATCATATTCAGGAACCATTACGCTCATGACGTTATGCCATTCAACAGAAAGCCCCAATTTTGCACCGGGAAATATTAAAGCCTGCTCCAAAATTTCCGGAGTCGTCTGCGCTCTCGATAATACAAAAGTCGAATAACACTCCGCTAATTCCTTCTCAACTTTTTCGCGCAATTCTTTTCCGGCTCTAGCTTTCTCCAAAAATGCTTTTATTAATGCGTCCTGCTTGTCCTTTAATAATTTATGACCCCTCTTCGCAACAGCCAAACGCTTTTTTAATCGTGATAATTCCATCCTGTTAGGGTTGACATTGATACGTGCCATTTTAAAATTCCCCCTTAGGATTTTGCGTTATCAGCGTCAGTTTTGCCTTTCAATAACGGCTGTAAATATTTTTCAATATATGCATCGCGAATACGTTTTAATTCTTTAACTGGAATCATCGTTAATAAATTCCATCCGAGTTCGAGCGTTTCTTTAATCGTTCTGTTTTCATATTCGCCTTGACGTATATATTTATCTTCAAAGGTCGTCGAGAATTTCGCAAAAGCCTTATCCTCATCAGATAATGCACCTTCTCCGAGAATTACCGCCAATTCTTTAGCTTCTTTTCCACGAGCATAAGCCGCAAATAACTGGTTCATTAAATCGGCGTGATCTTCGCGGGTTTTATCTTTTCCGATTCCCTTATCTTTCAATCTCGAAAGCGAGGGCATTACATCAACCGGCGGATAAATTCCTTGACGGTGAAGACTGCGGCTTAAAATAATTTGCCCCTCCGTAATATATCCCGTTAAATCCGGAATCGGGTGGGTTTTATCATCTTCAGGCATCGTCAAAATCGGAATTTGCGTAATTGATCCGCTCTTCCCTTTCAATCTTCCCGCGCGTTCGTACATTGTCGCAAGGTCAGTATACAAATATCCAGGATAACCGCGACGGCCGGGTACTTCTTTACGAGCTGCTGAAATTTCTCTCAACGCTTCGCAATAGTTCGTTAAGTCCGTCAAAATTACAACAACGTGCATATTACATTCAAAAGCTAAATACTCAGCCGCAGTCAATGCTATACGAGGGGTTGAAATTCTCTCAATTGCAGGGTCATCAGCCAAATTTATATATAATACTGTGCGTTGTAAAGCTCCCGTCCTTCTGAAATCCTCCATGAAGAACGAAGCCTCTTCGAACGTGATACCCATTGCAGCAAACACAACCGCAAAATCATCATTGCCGCTATTTATAACAGTAGCTTGACGCGCAATCTGTGCAGCCATTCTGTTATGAGGAAGTCCTGAAGCTGAAAATATTGGGAGCTTCTGACCTCTTACCATTGGGTTTAATCCGTCAATTGTTGAAATTCCAGTCTGAATAAATTCTGACGGGTAATCGCGTGAAAATGGATTCATCGGCATTCCGTTTATATCAAGATTCTGCTCGGCGATTAACGGCGCACCTCCGTCTATAGGCTCACCGCGTCCGTTAAATACTCGGCCTAACATATCTTTTGAAACTGGAAGCGTCAAAACTTTTCCGACAAATCTTACTTTTGTGTCTTCGCTGTCAATTCCTGATGTACCTTCGAAGACCTGAACTAATGCGCGGTCGCTTTCAATTTCAAGAACTCTGCCACGACGTTTTTCACCATTTCCAAGCGAAATTTCTACTAATTCATCATAGCGTACTTCACTAGTCTTCTCGACCATCATTAACGGGCCGGATAAACTTGAGATCGTTCTATACTCTCTAGGCAGCATTATTATCACCTCCGACAGGTACTATTCCGCTGATCTGCTCTTTCATTACGTCATCTAATTTGTCGATCTGATCAATTTGATTCTCTTCAAGATAACGCATTCTCGCAATTTGTTCGCGGACTGGTAAATTAAATAATTTCGTCATCGGCGCGCCTTTATGTAAAGCATCCAAACCCTGATGATGGAAATTTATAATTGTGCGCAACATTTTAAACTGTTTTTCCATTGAAGCATATGTGTCTATTTCATGGAACGCGTTTTGATGCAAAAAGTCTTCGCGCAATGATTTAGCTGTCTCCATTACCATACGTTCATCACGTGAAAGCGCATCAATTCCTACAAGCCTCACGACTTCGTTTAACTGGTCTTCCTGCTCAAGGAGTCCCATCGCTTCAACTCTTAAACCGCTCCATTGATCATCAAATTTTTCATCCCAATACGCATCAAGCCTCTCAGTATAAAGCGAATAACTTGAAAGCCAGTTGATCGCCGGGAAATGTCTTTGATAAGCTAAATTAGCATCAAGTCCCCAGAAAACTTTTGTAACGCGTAACGTGTTCTGCGTAACCGGTTCTGATAAATCTCCGCCGGGAGGTGATACCGCTCCTATAACTGTAATTGAACCTTCGCGGCTCTCTTTACCGTTCACGATACAGCGTCCAGCCCTCTCGTAAAAACTTGCGAGACGCGTTCCCAAATATGCCGGATATCCTTCTTCGCCGGGCATTTCTTCAAGTCGTCCAGACATTTCGCGCAAAGCTTCCGCCCAACGGCTCGTACTATCTGCCATTAACGCAACAGAATATCCCATGTCGCGATAATATTCAGCCAAAGTTATAGCCGTGTATACGCTGGCTTCACGGGCTGCAACGGGCATATTTGAAGTATTTGCGATCAATGTTGTACGCTTCATTAATGGATGTCCGCTCTGCGGGTCGTCGAGTTCCGGGAATTCTAATAAAACGTCCGTCATCTCGTTTCCACGTTCACCGCATCCGACATATACAACTATTTGAGCCTGCGCCCATTTTGCAAACTGATGCTGAATAACAGTTTTACCAGATCCAAAAGGTCCGGGAACGCAAGCAGTTCCGCCCAACGCTACTGGGAAAAATGCATCAACTACTCTCTGCCCCGTCGTCATCGGTACATTTGGAGCTAATCTCCTCGCAACTGGTCTCGGTCTTCTGACTGGCCAACGCTGTAACATGCATATTTCAGATTTTTTGCCGTTGTCATCGAGAACTGCTATAACTTCTTCGATCGTATGTTCTCCGCTCTCAATTTTTACGACTTTACCTTTTACTCCATTTGGAACCATTATTCTATGTTCTACAACGACAGTCTCCTGAACAGTCCCTAAAATATCCCCGGCAATTACTTCGTCGCCGACTTTTACTTTTGGTTCAAACTTCCATTTTTTAGACCTGTCCAAAGCCGGAACGCTGATCCCTCTTGAAATAAAATGACTCTTCGCTGCCTTCTCGATTAATTCCAAAGGTCTTTGAATACCGTCATAAAACTGCTCAATAATTCCGGGTCCAAGTTCTACGCTTAAAGGCTCTCCCATTGACACAACAGGCTCACCAGGCATTAAACCCGATGTCTCCTCGTATACCTGTATTGAAGCCTTATCTCCGTTTACTTCAAGAATTTCACCGACAAGCCCAAGCTCCCCGATGTGCACAACGTCCTGCATGCTTGCTCCTTCCATTCCGCCGGCAACAACTAGAGAACCCGAAATCCTTTCGATTACTCCTTTTACTTCTTTTTTATCAGGCATTTATTTTCTTCAGCCTCCGATTAATTTTCATTCTTTATTATCTTTCCGCAAATATATCCATTCCGACAGCTTTTTCTACACTGCCACGAATTGAAGCCAATCCAGCCCCAGTCGCTCCAGAAGGTCCGGGAACTGGTAAAACGCTCGTATTATATTTATCGTTTACCTCTTCAACTTTGCGCGTGAATTCTACAAACAAATCCTCCTGAATAAATACAACCGCATAATCTTCTCCGGCTAATTTTTCAAGAATGTCCTCAAATTTATTGCGATTATCCGAATTTATTACCACGCTACGAACTCCAACCGCCTGAAACGGAAGCGTCATCTCATAATTTCCTATTGCCGCCATTGGTTTATTATCCGACATGAGATAAAAGCCTCCTTCCAAATTCGCGATCAAGTCCGCCAGCCACGCAGACTAATGCAACGCGCATATTACGGGTTTCTGCTTCTTTAGTGAGCAAATATAATAAAACATTCGCAGGAGCATCCATCGAATATTTTGCACTCTCCAAAACTTTCACAAGATATTCATCAAGAGATTTCGTCACTTCGGATAATGCTATTTTTAAATCTCCTGCCTCGTTCAACGCGCTTAAAACTTTCCCGATGTCAGTGTGAGATAAAATTCTGCTCCAAGTCTCTTGAGGTTCGTTTAATAATTTCGCCATGTCATCAGCACGAATATTTCCGCCGTCATGAAAAAATGTTAATGCTTTGTTCGCATCATATTTCATTCTGGCTAATCTTATAGCACTGCGTAAATTTTCAGCGTCAATTTTAAATTTTACCCAGTTAATCACATCTGGAATATTTAAATCTTCTGCAACTTTTAACATCGCTTTAAACATTCCGTGATCAATTATTAATTCGACGGCTTGAGCGTTTTTCGTCTGATCCCACAACGTCCAGCACTGGGGAATTAAATCAGTTAAACCATATGGCAAAAATCCATATTCCTCAGTTTCAACAGCTTCCGTTAATTCATCGGTGTTAATCGTTCCTAATTTCGATAATAAATCATATCTGCGACCCTCAGAATCTCCGCCACGAACTTTAAACAAGCCCTTTAATAAAACTTTCACGTTATGAAAATCATACGGCATTCTGAAAATTGTCAATAATTCTCTATCCGGAACAAATTGCGCTAACTCCTCGCAGGTCGCTAACATCTCCGCGTCAATTGCTTTATCAAAATTATTATTTGATTGGCTCAACCACTGAGAATAAGAAGTCTCGCCCAAAGCTCTTAACGCTTCTTCAATTCCTGGACTGTCCATTAATCTGGAGAAAAATCCGGCATCGAGTAAATTATTTTCCATTCCACGAAGCCGAGCCACTGTGTAAACATAACTCACAGCGGACACCCCCTTTAAGCAAACAGCTTTTTAGCAACTTCTGTCTCAATGTCTGCGCGAATATCCGCGATTAACATTTCCCAAGAGCAATTTGTGTCAATCCTGTCATTACGCAAAACAAATCCGCCGGCTATGTCTAATTTTTCAGGCGAAATCGTCAATGAAGTCTTATGACTTGCGTTATAACCGTCGATCCAACGCTGATCAAGATGTTTTTCATTTTTGCCGACAAATATAACTTCTTTACCGGTCGTGCTGGCCTGAGAGACTAATTTATCCGCGAACCTTACATATTGATCGGGAGCCATGTTCACCATTTGTTTTAAACTTGTTGCGAATGCTTCACCGACTAATTTTTGACGCATTCCGAGATCTATTCTTTTCGCGTCAAGTCCTGCAACTATTTCGCGACGACGTAAAACTTCCGGTTCTTCCTTTGCAAGTCTTGCGGCGTATGAATCCTGAACTTCTTTTATTTCGGCGTTAGCTTTACGGCTGATCTCGCGTACTTTGTCATCGTTCTCGGATTCAATTTTTTTAATTTGCGCCTGAGAATCTGCTTTTATTTTATTTTTTATATCAGCAAGCGACATTTAATATCACCCGCCCGATTATCCTACCTGAACTCCCATGAGCATTAATATACTCGTAAGAAGAGCAAGAACCGCGTAAGTTTCAACCATTGCAGGGAGGATTATTGCTTTACCCATTGCTTCGGGCTTCTTTGAAATCATTTGAATCGATGCCGCTGAAGTTCTGCCCTGCCAAATTGCTGAAATCCATCCGACTATTGCTATAGGCAAACATGAAGCAAAAATCTGTAAACCCTGATTCCAATTTAATGCAACTGCTCCAGCTCCACCAAGTAAACCTAATTTATTTAATACGAAAAATGCAATTAATAATCCGTAAATTCCCTGCGTTCCGGGTAATGCCTGAAGAATTAAGCATGAACCGAATTTATTTGGATCTTCTGTCATGACTCCGGCTGCTGAACCTCCTGCGATTCCTATACCCATTGCTGAACCAATTCCAGATAATGCCGCTGCGAGAGCTGCTCCGAATAATGCGAGTGATAATCCGAGTAATTCCATGATGAGTTTACACGTCTCCTTTTTTTAAATTTTTTTTTACGCTTTCACTGTTACAAATTCCTGTGAGAGCTTTAACGGCGTAAAACTTTCTCCGCCACCTGTATAAAATTTGCCGAAAAATTCGACATATTGAAGCCTTAAGGGGTGCACAAATGCTCCAAGTAAATTAATTAAAATGCTGAAAATGTGTCCGCCTACTATTACTATTACAGCGACCACCCAACCAATATAAGGAATATCCGCAGCCAATCCGCCTAAAAGATTTATTACCATTCCGATAACTGCAGAACCAAATCCTAAAGCTAATAAACGGCTGTAACTTAAAATATCTCCTAAATATGATGTCGATCCGTATAATGCTAAAAATCCGGAAATAATTTTACTGAATATCCCGGGCTTACCTTTTCCGGCGTATAAAAATATTACGACTGCTCCAATTATTGCCATTGCGCGCCCTATATCCGTAAAGTGCGGTGGCAACATTCCGCCGAATCCAACTCCAAATAAACATAATCCAACGATCAAAAAGAACCACGATAAATCATTTCCGATCGCGTCTATAACTTCGCCATGACGGAATTTATCAAATGCTGCGATCAATAATCCAAACATTAAATGAATTACTCCGAGCAATAACGAAATTCCTAAAACCTGCATCGGGTTTGTCATCGGATCAACAAGCATCAACGAATTTTTTAACGGAACCAAAATCGGGACAAAGCTGTCTATAAAATTACCGAAGAAGCTACCGGAAATTATTCCATATATGAACGTTGACACCGAAGCAAACGCAAATAACATTATAAAATCTTTGATCCCAAGCGGAATTTTTTTATATTTCCTGAACACAAACCAAATTGTTCCCATCATTACAAGAGCGTACCCTGCATCGCCCAAGCACATCCCGAAAAATAGCCAGAAGAACGGCGCTAATAATGGCGTTGGGTCTATTCCTCTGTAAACTGGGGGCGAATATAATTCAGTCAAAATATTAAACGGCCTGACTAAGCTACCATTATTTAACAACGTCGGCGGCTCTTCATCAGGTGCAGGATCAGAATAATTTAATTCAATTTCCGGGCTTATTGCTTCGAGTTTAGCTTTTAATTTTTCTGCCTCTTGTGTCGGAATCCAAAATCTCGTCAGCATCGTGCATTCAGTATCCAATGATCTGGACATTTCCTGATAACGCCCGGCCATGCTGTTGTAATAATCCGATAATTTTTGAATGTCCGGCATATTTTCGGAAGCTAAATCTTTCAGCGTAGAAATTAAATCGTTTTCGCGCTTTTCTGATTCTGAGATCAATAAATTTAATTTTTCAGTTTCATTCTGCGCAGTGTCCTTAAATTCTGCCGGCACGTCAATCAATGACAAACCGTTTTTAGCGCATAATTCTAAAACTTCCTTCTCAATGTCCACCGAATAAATTAACCCTGCGTAAACTTCTTGAGGATTTTTTTTCTCATCGTAATCAGATATAACAAGCTCGGTCTCTTTAGCATATTTTGAAAAATCTCCGAGCGCACCTTTTAAGCCTGCAAGATTTTCAAATTTTACGCTTCCGACGAGTCCTTTTACTGTTTTAGTGCCTTCTGTCACGATCGACAATTGAAACGGGAAGAATTTTAAATTTTCGAGAAGGTTTAAATTTGCTTTAGCCTGCGACAATTCTAATTTAACTTCAGCCAAACCGTGCTCATTATTTCTGACGATCTCGCATAAATTTTTTAAATCCTTCTCAGCCGATAAATTTTTTAAATCCTGCATACTAACTTCAGGACGTTCACCGAGCATTCTATCGAGAGCAGGAACGGGATCATTAAAATACGGCGTTAAAGTTCGCATTAAATATCTAACGTCGGCCAAATATTCGGAGCTTAAATTTAATTGTTCCGTCATTTCTTTAGGGGCTGATGAATTTTCTTCAGTTCCAATTATTTGACATGCTCCGGACTCCTGTAAAATCCCGGCAACTTGATCGCTTAAGGATTTATGATAATAGAGTTCTGCTTTTTTAAGCCTGCTTACTGCCATATTTTTTCATCACCTCTTCCGTTATCCATGAGGCTGTTGCAGAAATTTTGTCTTTATTCTTAGCATAAAAGGCATTTGCGTCCTTTTCGCTTTTTGCTAATAATTCTTTTGCGTTATTTTCTGCGGCTTCTTCGGCCTTACGAATTTTTTCCCTAAATTGACGGGCAGAATTTTGGCGAGCTTCCTTCAAAGAATTTTCAGCATCAGCACTTGCGCGACTTAATTTTTTTGCAGCATCCTCACGAGCTTTTTGCACAGCGTTTGCAGCCTGAGTTTCAGCAGCTTTAATCTCGGCGATCGTAGAATTTTCAGCCATGAAATTACACCTCCAGTCCAAACAAAATTTTTAATAAAACGAAAAGCTATAAGAACGGAATTATTATAATAAAAAAAATATTACATTCAATAAATAAAAACCCTGAATGAGAATTTTTATTGTTTGATATTTTTTTTGTTGTGTGCTAAAAATACCCCCAAAATTTAACAGAGGGGGGCTTCTTTACATTATGAAACATCGTGCATTCGTTGTTTTATTAATTGGCGTTATGGTTTTAAGTTTTGTCCCAAGTGTTTACGGTGTTGATTACATTGAACCCGTTTTCAAAACAAACACCAACGGCCCAACAATCGGCACTACTGCCAAAGACGCAATAAAAAGCGGCGATAAATATTATCGTGATTCAAATCGCAACGGTGTAGTAGATCCGTTTGAAAATTGGGAGCTTGATGTTGATAAACGAGTCGAAGATTTAATTAACAGAATGACAGTTGATGAAAAGTTAGGTTTAATGATCATTGGCGACAGGACTTCCGGTTTTGTTTCATCTTCCGCTGAAGATACTTCAATGGGAGGAATATTAGACGAATTTACAGGCGAAAAAACATCTATGTTCGGAACAAGTTACGTTTATGGAACGACGACAGCCATTAATGATTTACATTTGCGCCGTTTTATATTTAGAGATAACATCTCGCCCGAAAATATCGCAAAATGGAACAACGCATTACAACAGCTCGCAGAAAGTACCGACAATGGCATTCCAGTCGTTATAACCTCAAACAGCCGTAACGAAAACGGACAAATGACATTTGGAATGAACGACGCATCAGGAGTTTTTTCAACATGGCCGGGAACTTTAGGACTTGCTGCCGCTGCTTTAGGTGATATTAAAAAAGGCGGAGATGCTCAACTGATTACGGATTTTGCCGAAATAGCCCGCAAAGAATGGAACGCTACAGGCATCAGAAAAGGTTATATGTATATGGCTGATGTTGTAACCGATCCTCGTTGGCAACGTGCTTACGGTACATTTGGCGAGCGCACTGACTTCGTAAAAGATGCTATAGCCCGCGTTATTAAAGGTTTTCAAGGTGAGGAAGGTCTTGAAGCTGATGGTATAGCTCTCACAACAAAACATTTTCCCGGAGGCGGAGCGCGTGAAAACGGTTTTGATCCTCATTACGAGTTAGGTCAATGGAATGTTTATGCGACTGAAGGTTCACTTGAAAAATATCATCTCCCGCCTTTTAAAGCAGCCATCGAGAACAGTACATCATCTATAATGCCTTATTATGCGAGACCTGCAGAAGATAAGAGCGAATCTCAAACTTATGATGGTAAAGAAATAGATCTCAGTGAGATCGGAAGAGCACACGTCTGAACTCCAGTCACGGCTACA
>ERZ842401.6726-NODE-6726-length-12152-cov-5.720592_pt1 | contig 12152 bp, 8 predicted proteins | sample MGYA00521270_ERZ842401 | MGnify/ENA primary metagenome ERZ842401 (study PRJEB31892, sample SAMEA3878208) | bioreactor metagenome | biome: Moose rumen | place: Sweden | collected 2011-10 | study: EMG produced TPA metagenomics assembly of the PRJEB12797 data set... | reverse complement strand
AGCGACACAGCCCGCAAATGCCAGGGAAAAGTACCGCAGGGGAATTGCAACACTGTAGGAATGCAGACATAACGTGTTGAAATGAAAATGCAACACGCTTGAAAAGAGCATTGCAACGTGTTGCAAAAACAGAAGCGACACGCCAACTCAAACGGGTTGACGTGTCGCTCATGTCGTTTACAGATTTCCGAAGGAGAGGACGGCCTTAGTATCCGAAGACCTCCTCGAGCGAGATGCGGCGGATGGGAGCAATCTGGCCGAGGGCAGCAAGGTCGAGTTCCTTCTCGTTGCCGAGGATGAGGTAGCGGCCGCTCTTATTTGCCATCCGGCTTTGTTCGAAGCTGGCGACGTCCTGAAGCGTGAGACCCTGCAGGTCCTCGTATATCTTCTTGTTCACGTCGAAGTCAAAGCCCTGTCGCTTGGCAGCAAGATAGGCCATGACGACGCTGAACTTCGTGGTGCGCTGACTGGCTATCTTCTTCAGCATGGCGTCCTTTGCAATCTGGAAAGCAGCCTCGCTCTGCGGCAGCTGGTCGATGATCTCGCGGAACTGGGCAATGCAGTCCATCATCTTATCGTTCTGGGTGATGATGTAAGTCATGGCATACTCGGGATGGTGAATCTCGCTGGGCTGGCGGTAGTAGGCCGATGCTGAGTAGGCCAGACCGCGTGCCTCACGCAGCTCCTGGAAGACGATGCCGTTCATGCCACCGCCAAAGTATTCGTTGAACAGGTTGATCGTGGCAGCGTGCTCGGGAGCCCACTGGGTGCCCTCGTTATGGTATTGAACCATGTAGATGTTCTTGGCATCGTAGGGAGCCATCAGAATCTCGGTCTTCGGCGTGGTCTGCTCCATGTAGGGAGTGCCAACGGGAACAGCGGCCAGGTTCTTCTTGGTCTTATGGACCTTCTTCAGGCACTTGTCAAGTTCCTTCTGGGTCATGGGGCCGTAGTAAACTATGGTGTGCTGCATGTCGCGCATACCCTTGACGAGGTTGAGCAGCTCGGCGGGCTTGGTGTCGCGCAACTGCTGGGCGCTCATGATGTCGGTGTAGGCGTTGCGGGGGCCGTACATGCCATAGGCGTTCAGGCGGCTGAAGCACTCGTCCTGACTGCTTTTGGCATCGTTACGGGCCTTCAGGATGAGGTCAACCAGGCTCTGGTAGGCACTCTCGTCAACCTGTGCGTTTTGCATCAGGTCCTCGGCAAGTTTCAGTGCTTCGGGCATGTTCTCGCTCAGGCCGCTCAAGGTAAGGTAAGTCTTGTCTTCGCCCACGTTGAGGCTGATGTTGCAGGCAAGCTTGTACATGCGCTGCTTGAACTCGGTGGCACTCATCGTCTTGGTGCCCAGATAGTCCATGTAGCTCAATGCGGTCTCGTAGCGATTGTCGGCCGTGTTGCCGAAGTCATACATGTAGGTCAGCGTGAACAGGTCGTCCATATCGTTGTGCTTGTAGAGCAACGGCAACTTATTGCTGGTCTTGTCCACAGTCATCTCCTTGCTGTAGTCCACGAACTGAGGCTGGATGGGTTCAACGATTTCGCCCAGGATGTTGCGAACGAAGTCACTCTGCATGTCGCGGTTGGTGGGAATGGGGGTGATGGCAGGTTTGTCAATCTTCTTCTCGGTGGTATCCTCGCCCATGCGCTTGTAAACGCACACAAAGTTGTTGTTCAGGTAGCGGTTGGCAAAGTCCACAATCTGCTGCTTGGTCATGCCGGCCTTGCGGTCGAGCTTGCCCACTTCCTGTGCCCAGTCCACGTGGTTGATAAAGGCGTTCACCAGTTGGCTGGTGCGGGAGCGGTTGTTGTCAAGCGAGCGCAGGTACTGGAGCTTGTTGTTGTTCACAACGCTCACCAGCAGGTCGTCGTCAAAGTCGCCGGCGCGCAGCTTGGCGATTTCGCCCAGCAGGAGTTCGCGCACCTCCTCCAGGGTCTGGCCCTCGTTGGGATAACCCAGGAGCATGAGCATCGAGTAGTCGGTCATGGGATCGGAGAAGGCACCAGCGCCCATCACCTTCATCGTCTGGTTCAGGTTCAGGTCGATGAGGCCTGCCGTGCCGTTAGAGAGCATATCGGATACCACGTCCATCGTGTCGCACTGCAGCGTGTTGCCGGCACCGAAGCGCCAGCCCAGCGCTACAAACTCGGCCTCCTGACCAACGACGGTGGTGTCGATGGGGGCAGTGATAGGCTGGAGGGGAGCAAACTCGGGACGATAGAGGTTGTTGTTGGGTTTCCAGCTGCCGAAGTGGCGCTCCAGAATCTCGATAACCTCGTCACTGTTGAAGTCGCCAGCCATACAGATGGCCACGTTGTTCGGGCAGTAGTAGTTGTTGAAGTAGTTCTTGATGTTGGTGATTGACGGGTTCTTCAGGTGCTCCTGAGTACCGATGGTCGTCTGTGTACCATAGGGGTGCGTGGGGAACAACTTGGCGCTCATAGCCTCGAAAATCTTCCTCTGGTCCTGGGCGATGCCGATGTTGTACTCCTCATACACAGCCTCCAGTTCGGTGTGGAAACCGCGGATGACCATGTTCTGGAAACGGTCGGCCTGGATGCGGGCCCAGCGGTCCACCTCGTTGGCGGGGATGTCCTCGGTGTAGCAGGTCACGTCGGTGCTGGTATAGGCGTTGGTGCCTTGACCGCCGATGCCGGCCATCAGCTTGTCATACTCGTTGGGGATGTTGTACTGGGCGGCCAGCTGTGAGATGCTGTCGATCTCGTGGTACAGCACGCGGCGACGCTCGGGATCCTTCACCAGGCGGTACTGCTCGTAGCGCGCCTCGATGGTGTCGAGCAGAGGCTTTTCGGCGGCATAGTTGCTCGTGCCATACTGTTTTGTGCCCTTGAACATCAAGTGCTCCAGGTAGTGTGCCAGACCCGTGGTCTCGGCGGGGTCGTTACGCGAACCGGTGCGCACGGCGATGTGCGCCGTGATGCGCGGACTCTGATGGTTCTCACTCAGGAACACCTTGAGGCCATTGCTCAACGTGTACATTTGGGTGGCGGTGGGATCGCCAGGAACTGTGGTTGCCACAGGTGTCGCAGCCCAGAGGCCCAAGCACAACAGGCCAGCCAGCAGCGACATCACGATTCTTGTCATTTTCATGTCTTGGCAGATAATTTTTAGGTTTTATTATAATGTTATTAAAGAATTCAGATTATTGATGGCAAAGGTAATCATTTATTTCTCATCCTCAAAGGCAAATAGCACATATTTTTGCAAAATGCCCTACAGCCGATCACCACTCGATGGGCGACATGCCATGCTGCACGAGGTAGTCGTTGGCGCGGGAGAAATGGTGGGTGCCAAAGAAGCCGCCACGGTTAGCCGATAGGGGAGAGGGGTGGGCTGCCGTCAGCACCAGGTGCCGCATCCGGTCGATAAACGCCCCTTTTCGCTTGGCATAGGCCCCCCACAGCATGAACACCACATGCTCGCGCTCCTGAGCCAGATGGGCTATCACATGGTCAGTGAATTCCTCCCAACCCTTGCCCTGGTGCGACAGCGGCTGGTGGGCACGCACCGTCAGCGTCGCATTCAACAGCAACACGCCTTGCCGAGCCCAGCGCGACAGGTCGCCATTAGCAGGAATCGGTGCCCCAACGTCATCATGCACCTCCTTGAAGATGTTCACCAGCGACGGAGGCATCGTAATGCCCTCATTCACGCTGAAACACAACCCGTTGGCCTGGCCCAATCCGTGGTACGGGTCCTGACCCAGAATCACCACCTTCACCTGGTCAAACGGTGCAGCGTCAAAAGCCGCAAAAATCTCTCTGCCAGGAGGAAACACCTGGCCAGAACGGTACTCCTGCCGCACAAACTCGGTCAGTTGCGCAAAGTAAGGTGCCTCCCATTCCCCGGCAAGCACACGCTTCCACGATGGTTCAATCCTCACATCCATTGTCTCTTTTTTTCATTCATGTCCATAGCATTGGCAGATGTATATCCGGCTGCCTGCCCGCCCACCCAAGTGAACGATTGCAAAAGGATTTTAACCTTTCCAGTTGCAAAGTTACAGAAAAAGCCGTAATTTTGCACCCGCATTTCCGCGAAAACCGAAATCCCCGCTCGCCGCAGCCCCCGATTTCACCCTCGCCGAAACGCCCATTCTGGACCCGTAGTTCAATGGATAGAATAAAGGATTCCGGTTCCTTCGATTGGGGTTCGACTCCCCACGGGTTCACTATTATTGTTTAATATTTTCAATTAACGCACTGAAAATCAATAATATATAAAAAGTATCAAGAAACTGATTCTTAATTTTTGGCGACTTTTTGGCGACTTATTTAGCGTAAAGCAACATTTCGTCATACCTGGAATTGGTCGTTAGCGGCATAGATGACCGATTAAAAATGATATCAATAGGTTCTAAACAACATTCAAAATTAACATGGATAAGAACGAGTTTTCCAACGGCGAACAATATTTTTTAGCCCCAGGAGAGCGTGTTGAAGTGACTGCTGAGGAGCTAGCGTCTCAGCGCAGGACACCGCAATTAGTTAAAGAGTTGATTGAGAGCTTATACCGGGATAAGGTTGATTTGAAGCACTTTATCCAGGCATACCAACTCATTCAGGATAATCACATTACTGTAAAAGGGGCGCGCCGTGTACCGTCGGATACCGGACGTCAACTGATTATCAAGTTATACGATACTATTGAGCCATATCGTTCGCTGTTACTCGAGACGAATGACCATGGCCCTTACCCAGCACGAGAAGTATATGACCTAAGGTGCGCAATGGTTGATATCATAAGGATGTACGACGAGTACTGCGTGGCTATTCGTGATCTGATAGTTCCGCCAACACCGCAGCAATCGCCAACGGCATCTTCATCCGTAAACGTGGATTTGGAAACCAAGACCTTAAAGAGTAATGCAACGGCGAAGAATGACGAGGCTAAAGGGAAAAAGAAAGAAATCTTCCATATTGACAACATTGATGTGGAAGAGTTATCCGGTTATTTCAAGTCACAGTTCAGGGGCATGGGCGGGCATTTCGACTATTTCTCAAGGCTGGTAGAAGACATGAAACAGCTTACAACCCAAAAGGAAATGGGGATGCTGGCTGTTATGATTCGTCGCAGCCCATATTATATCAAAAAGCATGCAACGTTTGCAAGTTGGCTCCGTGCTTTCTGTAAAATAGTGAACCAGCCATGCCCTAGGGATATGCACCCGAATAAGTACGATCCCAGTGAACTGATGAGGGTAAATTTTTCTTATCTTCATTATGATAACAAGGTTGATTAATAGTGTCAAATTTACTTTTTTCTGACTCCCAGCAGTAAGAACTATCAATCCCCAATTAATCCCCCTTTAATAATCCCCAAAAAATTCATAAGGCGCTGTAAATCAGCGCCTGTTTTTTTATATTTTGGACCAAATTGGTGGTCGGTGGTAGTTTGCCGACCTTTGCATCGTCAACCGCCGCGTGGACCTGCTTGGACTGGATGCAGAGGTGTATACCGAGAGCCGAGCAGCAGAGCCATAAGCGGAAGACCGGCAAGGTGGGTTCTGAACCGAAGGCTAGCCCGACCGATTACTACAATGAAGGACTATAGTTCTTTATTACAGCTTGCTAAGGAGTGCCCGGGCCTGCAAGTGTCGATTACACTGGGCGAACTAGTTGAGGCGATCCAATATGCAATCGCTGAGACCAAGCGTGAACTGGAACAGGAAATCGCTGATTCCAAGGCTGAAACCTATATCAGCCGCGAGAAGGTGATGGAAATCACAGGCAAAAGCTCGACGACGATCTGGCGCTGGCAGAAGCTCAACTACCTGGTTCCGGTTTCATCAGTGGGCGGCACCTATAGATATAGGATGAGCGACGTCCGCAGGATCATGGAGGGCGGTGATAACGCAGCTCAGGAAGGAGATGCCGTATGAGTAAGCCTAAGAAGTGGGTTAATCCTGTCGAAAGCAGGATCAAGAATGGCTCGAAGAAGAAGGAGTTCACTCCTTCGAAGGATGCGTTGGACGACTTCCCCTTCCCCGTCGAGCGGGACAGTCCCCTTGGCAGCCAGGATTCGACGAAACAGTTGGGTGAAGTTGCGGCAGCGGCCGATAACCTCATCGATGGCTACGATTTCTCGCTGACCGACAATTCGGTGGAGAGCCCTGACGCGGAGCAGTTCCCTGTCGAGGAAACCACGGAACTTAAAACAGAGAATTCTATGAGTAGTGAACCTACCAAAACGGCCGAACTCTCCCAGGTGGAGACCGAGGTACAGCCCGGAACTGAGCAGGGCGTAGTTGTAGCTCAGGCACCCGCTCCTCAGGGTGAGAACGAGGAGATCTGTAATGTAGTTACTCCTGTACCTGCTGCAAGTGCTATTCCCAAGGGTATTGACCCGAACAAAATCTACACCAGCAGCGAATTGGAAGCCAAGTACCGTAAGCTGGCAACGCTTAATATCAACCGTGACACTAACGGTGATACTCCTGGAAGCGTTTCTTGGACCGCATTCTATCAGCCCAAGGGTCCCGCTGGAGAGTATGCCGCTCAAGGCTATGGGCTCAACCTCTTTAAAGGGTGCAGAGGGGGATGCATTTATTGTTATCGAGAACACGGTATCATCAGCAAGTCCATTGGAGGCGACACCCCTGAGTTACTGAAGAAATTCAAGAATGAAGCTAATGCTCTGGCTCGTGTTGCACACGATCTTGTTAACCACAAGAATGAACTTGTAGCCGCTGATGGTGTGTTCGCAACGTTCACTAGCGATCCCGGTCAAGAGGCTACCTTCCCGCTATTCAAGCAGGCCTTCGACCTTATCATTAAGGCCGGTGTACCTGTGAAGATGCTGACCAAGTTCACGAGCTGGGTAAACACTCCCGAGGGTCAAGAGCTGCTTGCAAAGGGCGCAAGCACGGGCCTTCTTGCAGTAGGCTTCACGCTTACTGGTCACGATGAACTCGAGACTGGCGCTTCTCCCAATGCTGATCGTGTGGCAGCGATGAAGAGCATCCACTCTATGGGGATCAAGACCTTTGCCTCGATTGAGCCTGTTATTGACCAGCAGACCTCGCTCGACATGGTTAAGGCAGTAGTTGGCTATTGCGATATGTTTCTGGTGGGTCTTGAGAGCGGCCCAAATAGGCATGTTCTCACGGATGATGAGGTTTCCAACATGAGTCATCAGATGATTGATGTCGTGCGCTCCTGTGGTGTGGGCTCAATCTACTTCAAGAGCAGCATTATCAAGGTAGCCAAGGCTGCAGCCGTGATTGCCAGCGAAGGTAGCGGTATTGTAGTTTCTAAGTCCATCATGTTCAAGCTATGATTACCGCAACACAATACCGCGCACCACCCTCCTGCGGACGCTTATTGAAGGATACACAAAACTGCTCTTCAACGGGTGCACGCTGTCCACTAACGGGACTGTCACTCCTCGTCTAGGAAGTAGCGGCAAGACTATGCTCGATGCGGAGCTTATATTCCACGGGGAGAGTCGCGCATCCGACAACCCCAAGAATTTCAAATGATTATGAAAAATATTTTATTTATTATTTTTAAGTTTTTATATGACAAAAAGGTTTATTGGAAATATTAGTGGGGCTCAGTCCCCGTCTCGTGGTGCGGCTGCCGTGGTGGCTGGTGTGAACCTTGCAACCCCGATCTACGACGCGTTGCAGGCGAATGCCAAGTATCCGTTAACAGCCGATAAATGCAAGTGTATCGAGGACACTGTCAGTCAGTTACTCGATAATGGACCACACGCCGAAGACCCCGGCCTGCTGCTGGGAAACGTCCAAGGCGGCAAGACCGACACCTACGAATACATCATTGCCGGCTGCCTTGATCGTGGCTTTGATGTCGTCGTGTTGCTCACTAAGGGAACCAATGCCCTGGCGTCACAGACGCGCAGCAGGTTCGAAAAGGACTTCGCTGCTTTCAAGCCGTCCGATAAGCTCACCCAAGGGGCTACCGTCGAGATCCATGACATCATGGTGTTGCGCAAGATCGGTCTCGTTGAGGCAAATGTCAACAAGACCAAGACCATCATCGTTTGCAAAAAGGAAGTCAACAACATGAAGGCGCTGATCAAGTTGTTCAAAGACCATCGGTTCCTGAAGGGCAAGAAGGTGCTTATCGTTGACGATGAGGCCGACTATGCCTCACGCACCTACAAGACCATCAAGGTCGCTAAAAAGGGCCAAGCATCCACGCGCGTGACCCATGTGGCCAAAATCGGTGAGCAGATCAACGATTTCCGCAAGATGTTGAAGCATCACAGGCTGCTGCTGGTGACGGCCACGCCTTACAACCTGTTCCTGCAGCCCGATGGTTCGCTCAACCTGGACGGCAAGTCAATCAAGAGCCTGCGTCCCCGATTCGTCAGCATTGTGCCCATGCATGACCAGTACATTGGCGGCAAGCAGTACTTCGTTGACTCTGATGATCCCAATTCAATGTACAGCCTCCTGCATCGCCCCCTTGGCCAAGATACCATCAACCTGCTGAGTGGTGGTCAAGGCAACGATGGAGAAATCAGGTTTGCCATTGGGCAGTATCTGATGGGCACTGCTATTCGTCGCATCCAGCAGCGAGCCGACGGCAAGGATTACAAGTCGAGCTTGGTGATTCACGTCCAAATCAAGAAGGTTTACCACCAAGGACAAGCTGATATCGTGAACGACATCATGCGCGATTTCTCGGCCCACTTTGCAGTGAAATCACTCCCTCAAGGCGTGGAGCAGATGCTGAAACAGGCCTACGACGACTTCACCGAGTCCAACAGGAAGGCCCGCAAACAGAAACTCATCAATGTGCGCGTCCCCACCTTCAAGGCGGTGCTCAATGAGGTGAATGCTATCTTCGCTAATGGCAACTATTGCGTAAGAGTGGTCAACAGCGATAACGACGTGAACGCATTGCTTGACCCGGGCACAGGGGAACTCAGGCTCGATGCTGCTGTCAACATATTCGTGGGTGGTAACATCCTTGATCGCGGCATCACCATCAAGAACCTGATAAGTTTCATCTACGGTCGCTCGCCCAAGACGTTCCAGCAGGACACCGTTAGCCAGCACCAACGCATGTTCGGTGCCCGTCCACTTGAGGATATGGCGGTCACTCGCTTCTATACGCCCCCTCTCATCTACAGCCGACTCAAAACCATCTATGGCCTAGATGAGTACCTGAGGGAACAGCTAGCCAACAACAGTCCCGTCCAGATTCTTGGGGTCAGCAACAATATGCGTCCCTGCGCCGGGAGTAAAGTCATGGTTTCGGACATCATTGCGGTAAAGGGGCAGACACGCTACTTCCCAAGAGGCATCCAGACTGGCAGTGCACGCACGATAGGCAAGACCGTCAGGGACATCGACGCTCAACTCGATGCGGCCTTCAAAGCTGGGTCGCCCGACGCCAACGGCTTCATCGAGATGAAGGTTGATGATGTCATCGGCATCCTTGAGAAGATCAAGTCAACCTATGTGTATGGTTCCCAGCACAAGAACACCGACTATAAGCTCGAGCCCGAGGCGCAAATAGCACTGCTCAAGCACTGCGGCAAGGCGTCCAACGGCAAGGTCTGGGTGGCCAGGCGCGCTGGCCGTAACGCCAGCCGTACCAAGCAAAACGGTGTCTTCACCAACGCGCCCGACAATGGAACGAGTGATCTGGGCCCGGCACGTGCCAAGGCCATCGACAAGCCTGTAGTGATGATGATACGCCAAAACGGCAGGCAGTTCAACGGTTGGAGGGATACTCCCTTCTATTGGCCGGTGTTACTCACGCCGATGACCACCCAGAGCGCCCTGTTCGCCACTACGGTTAAAGACAACCTGCCGTGATGGCAGCCAAGTGTATAACGATTGATCATATTGTTTCAGGATGTTAGTGTTATATTTCCAACGGCATTATTAATACTAAAACGAAGGACTATAAGAAGAGAAACGTCATTTGAGTTAGAGTTTTGAGGAGAATACAAGTAGCGGAGCGGCATGGGTCGCTCCTTTTTTTTGCCCATACGTGGCTTCTGGGCGCGTTTAATAGACTGACTGGGTATATCATCGCCTGGTGGTAACAGGAGCCCACAGCGTGCATTACCATCCGTGAGTTGCGATCACGGCATTGAACTCTCTCAACTGAGCCACCAGTTCGCCAAACGGGACGGTTTCACCATAGATCATGTGAAGCCTCATGCTCTCGTAATCGTTTTCCCAGTCTTCGATGATGTCAGTCGGTGGGATGATGTTGAGCGTCTCGGGATAAAGCGTATCATAGTCGAACCCTCGAAGGCCAATAAAAGTGCGGCGATGCTCAACAACTTGTTTGTAAAGTTCTTTGTCATCAATGGCCCGCTCTGCGATCGGTGTTTTAAGCATCTGACCGATATCGTACATGTGGCGTGACATCCTCTCCACCCTCACTTGGCCTGTGGGCTTGGAGAATTCCTCGTGAAGGAGGAATAACTTTTCCAAGAAAGTCCTCTCCGGACGGACTGCACGCACTTTGAATTTCGGCTCTGCGAATGGTGCCGTGGGGTAAATCTGGTCAATCATGGAATCAAGCTCAACCTCGCTTACAGGTTCGCTCATGGATCTGCCGCTCACTTCAATTTTGACCTTGGGCATAATATATGCGGCCCGAGCGCCTGCTACTGCCACAGAGATCATATCAGCCACGACGGAGTTGTAGTTGACATTAATGACCTCGGGGTCGGTTGTCGTGACAGGAGTGATGTTCACAATAACCTTGAATCTATCTCCCGCGATACCGTCTTCTTGAAGCTGGCGGGCCAGATCATCTTGCAGCCGGGTGCGGACAAACGAGCAAGCGGCACGTCGCAACTTGTCACTGATCTGTGTTTTAGACAATGAGCCACTAAACCCGAGGTATTCACGGTCGATGGCTATATCTATATCTTCTGAAAACCGGTCAATCAGATGCCAGCACTTGCTAAGCGATGTCCCACCCTTAAATGACAGATGCTCGGCATAGGGCAACTTGAACAAGGCACGGAGCGCTGCCGTTACCCACCAGTCTTTCTCAATCACCTCACGCTGCCTGATTCCCTGGTCCGTTGACACGCGGTCGAGCACATCAATCTGATCGTGCTTTGATAAATCGATGAATTTCATTGCTGCAACAATTTTTTTACCCACGTTGGAGCAAGCACCAAATCATGGTTGTATTCTACCTCACTGACGTTATCAGTGATAATTCGTTTAATATCAGTGAACTGTTCCTCGGTTAAATTCTTCTCCCCGATTTCCCTCATTGCCATCACTGCCAACTGCATCACAGGGGATTGATAGGCAAAGTTACCCAATTCATTGCTGTGTCGGAATGTGATGCTCCTGCCGGCATCAAACTTCAACTGTCGGGCCGATCCGTCGGTTATATAAACAATGTTCGCGGGAACCTGGGTCGAGAGGCCGAGACGGTTCAAGGCATAGGCTCCTGTGGGAACGATACGGGCATTGTCCCTTTGGGCAATCTTTTGAGCAATGGTATCGAGTGAGGGCTCACGCAATGAGCCGTCCCATTTGTCAACAATAGGTATATAATAGATTCCCTTGGCATAACGACACAAAACACCATCACGGTACATCCGGCTCAAGCCGGAACGCACTGCGTCAGGTGTGCCACAGCCCACGAAGTCGTCAGGGAAAAGCACAGCCCCACCCCCTGCCTGCTGCACAAGCCTCACCATTGCCTTATATGAACTATTCTCTGCCATTCTTTTCAAATTCTGCCACAAAATTACAATATTTTTGTGGCAAATCAACATTTTAGCCCAAATTTTTTCAAAAAAGCCTCTTTGACAATGAAGAGATGCATTTGCGTCCATGTATTGAAACGTAAAAAACGCGCGCTATTTCCATCCCAAGCCTTATCCGTGAATAAAACGCAAAAATGTGATAATTAAATATTTAACAGTGATGATGCAATTATTACAGGCTATGTTCTCGTCAATGGCGGAGACATGGCATGGGCCGACGATGGATGTGCGTGCTGCCATACCCGAGGCTCAGGACAATAGTAGTGTTAAAAGCGCGCCGTCGGTAAAGGGTGATGATCCCTACGCTGACGATATACACAGGCTTGAGGATGCACTTAACGAAGGTCATCCTCTTGATAATGGTCGCTGCATCGAGATCACCTTGCAGGACCTGTTACAGATT
>ERZ842401.6725-NODE-6725-length-12155-cov-14.945868_pt1 | contig 12155 bp, 11 predicted proteins | sample MGYA00521270_ERZ842401 | MGnify/ENA primary metagenome ERZ842401 (study PRJEB31892, sample SAMEA3878208) | bioreactor metagenome | biome: Moose rumen | place: Sweden | collected 2011-10 | study: EMG produced TPA metagenomics assembly of the PRJEB12797 data set... | reverse complement strand
TTTGGGCTTAAAGGCGTATCATAAGAGAAGCCGTGAATTCGTGCAGGCAGAAAAGAATTGGCTGTATGAGTGCCTCAGTGCTATTAAGGGGCTTAAACCCATTCTGCCCAGCGTGAATTTCATTATGGTGAACGTAGAAGATACAGGCCTTAGCAGCACAGACCTGACGGCGCGGATGCGCCAGCAGGGGATATTGGTGCGTGACTGCGCCAATTATACAGGGCTGGAAGGACGGCAGTATATCCGCGTGGCGGTGCGCCAGCGCGCAGAAAACGAACAGATGCTCAGGGCATTGGAGGCAGTGGTTTGACAAAGGTTATTTTTATTCGTCACGGACAGACGGAATGGAATGTGACAGGGCGTTATCAGGGCCAGTCCGATGTAAAACTCTCAGAAGAAGGACGGCAGCAGGCGGTGAAACTGGCAGAAAACTTCCCCGTGGAAGGTGTGGCGGCCGTTTACGCCAGTGATTTGCAGAGAGCGATGGCGACGGCAGAGCAGATTGCCGGCAGGTTTGGGCTGCAGGTGCAGGCTGAACCTGCTTTTCGGGAGATCAGCTTTGGTGAGTGGGAAGGCCTGACCTATCAGCAGATTGTCAACAAATGGGAAGATGCTATGGCCAACTTTATGCAGCACCCGGACATCTTGGAGATTCCCGGCGGTGAGAGTTTTCCGGCAGTGCAGAAACGGGCTGTAGACAGGCTCCATGAACTCATCAGGGAGCACGATGGGCAGACCATAGTGGTGGTGGCTCACGGCGGTGTGCTGCGCACCATGCTGACAGCGGCGCTGCACATGCCCTTGCAGTATCAATGGAGCATACGGCAGTTCAACACGGCGGTGAATATCGTGCGTTATGATGAACAGGCCAATCCTACGGTGGAATTATTAAATAGTACGGCGCATTTAAGCGATTCATTACAGAGGGGGATAATATAATGAAGGTATTGGTAACAGGTGGAGCAGGTTTTATCGGCTCGCATTTGGTACGTCAGCTTTTGGAGGCTGAGCACGCAGTAACGGTGCTGGATAATGTCAGCACCGGTACATGGCAGCATCTGCCGCAGGGCAAGGATACCTGCACCTGCTGGGAAATGGATATAAGGGATAAGGCAGCCCGTGAAAAAATCGAGCAGGCCAAATTTGATGTTATCGTACATCTGGCCGCCCAGACCATGGTTGACGTGTCTATCAAAGACCCGGAATTTGACGCGTCAGAAAATGTCATGGGTACGGTAAATATTTTGGAGGCTGCCCGCCACAGCGGCGTAAAGCGCATTATTTTCGCCTCCACGGCAGCTTCTTATGGTGATGTGACAGAGGACAGGCTGCCCATCCGCGAAGAGGAAACTCTGGCGCCGATGTCCTTCTACGGTCTGACCAAGGTGACGGTGGAAAAATACCTAAAGCTGTACCATGATTTATACGGCCTTGACTATGTGGCTTTGCGCTTTGCCAATGTCTATGGTGAACGTCAGGGCGATACGGGCGAGGGCGGTGTTATCAGCATTTTTGCCAAGCGCATAGCCAAAGAACAGGGGATTACTGTTTTTGGTGACGGCCGGCAGACCCGTGACTTCATCTACGCCGGGGATATTGCTGCCGGGATTATCGCCGCCATGACCACGGAGAAGGTCAACGCGGTTTACAATCTCAGCAACCAGACGGAAACCAGCCTGCTGGAACTCATTGAGCTCATGGCTAAGGCAGTGGGCAAAGAGGTGGAGCCTGAGTTCGCTGCACCACGGGAGGGGGACATCAACCGTTCTATGCTCTGTAATGAGGCAGCGGTCAGGAATCTAAACTGGCAGCCGCAAATGGATTTAGCTGAGGGACTGGCGAGAACGATTAACTATTTCAAGGGCTGCTGATTTTTCGCAAAAAAAGAAAAAAGTTCTTGACTTGAAGTTCGTTTTTGCGTAGAATATCTCTATGTGATGTTACGGACATGGCATCCATTAGCCCCGGAAGCCAGTCGTGAGAATATCATATACCGATTAAATTATTTGAAATTATTAGGGGGGAAATCGCATGAAGACAACGTTTATGGCAAATGCATCCAACGTTGAGCGTAAATGGTATGTTGTAGACGCTGAAGGGCAGACTGTCGGCCGTCTCGCAGCTGAAGTTGCTAAAGTTCTTCGCGGTAAAAATAAACCGACCTTTACTCCGCACGTTGATACGGGTGATTATGTCATCGTCATCAATGCAGAGAAGGTTAAATTCACGGGTAAGAAACTTACGGACAAGACGTATTTCCGTCATTCCGGTTATCAGGGCGGCACGACCTTTACTGCTGCTGGCCTGATGCTGCAGAAGTTCCCGGAACGCGTTATCGAACACGCTGTTAAGGGCATGCTGCCGCACAATCGTCTTGGTGCAAAGATGTACCGCAAGCTCAGCGTTTATGCTGGCAGCGAACATCCGCACGCAGCTCAGAAGCCGGAAAAGCTTGAGCTGAACATTCGCTAATCTGGAGGAGGAACATATAAATGGCACAAGTAAGCTATTACGGCACTGGCCGCAGAAAGTCTTCCGTTGCCCGTGTTCGTCTGGTTCCAGGCGAAGGCAAGGTTACGATTAACGGTCGTACCATGGAGGAATATTTTGGTCTGAAGACTCTCGAACTCATCGTTCGTCAGCCTCTGAACCTTACGGAAACTGTTGACAAGTATGACGTTATCGCAAATGTTGCAGGTGGCGGCGTATCTGGTCAGGCAGGCGCAATCCGTCACGGTATCACCCGTGCACTCATGGAAATGGATGCTGAGCTCCGTCCGGCTCTGAAAAAAGCTGGTTTCGTTACGCGTGACCCGCGTGAGAAAGAGCGTCGTAAATACGGCCTCAAGAAAGCCCGCAAGGCTTCTCAGTTCTCCAAGCGTTAATTTTTTATTATCGCCTTTACAGTCCGTCCTTCGGGACGGGCTTTTTTGTATGGTTAAGGCATAAAAAGCCCCCGGCAGCCTGCCGGGGGCTTTGGGTGCAATTATTTCTTTAAGGTTTCTTTCAGGATAGCCGTCAGAGCCTTCTGGGTAACACGCATCATGTCACCGAGGAGAGCGTTGTACAAGTCACCGCCATCGCAGACACCACGACCGTTTTCAGTGATGAAGAATTTTTTGGGATGTTCTTCAGACTGATATGCCTCGTTAAGTTTATCCTGAACGAGTTTCTCGATTTCCTGTTCTGTCATCGAATATACACCTCTTTCCATAAATCCATAATACTCATAGTTCTATACGCAGGCAGGAAAATCCTGCTTTATGTAGAAATAAATAATAAAAATTTATGGTTATGGTATTTTCAACTTATTTTCAGTAAACTTTTATGAAAATTTAATTGACACTTAAAACAAATGTAAGAATGAAGGGGTATATTATAACCATAGAAGATGATATGGTCATTTACACATGGAGGGTTTAATTATGAGAAAGAAAATTTTAGCTGGCATGGTAGCAGGTGCGATTCTGGCAGGTACTGGTTTTGGCTTTTTAAGTCAGGCTCAGGCCGCTGACCAGAACAGCGGCACACCGAGCAAAGTGGTACAGCATCAGAAAGGGCCGCGCGGCGGTCAGCCGCCGAAAATGAACAGTGCTGTTGCCGCCAAGCGGATTCATGAGACCTTTGGTGTCAGTGAAACTGAAGTCAAGGAAGCTCTGGACGCAAAACGCAATATTCATGATGTAGGTCAGGCTGCAATGCTGGCCAAGATTAGCGGCAAGTCCTTCAAGGATGTGCTGGCCATGAAGACCGAGGGCAAGCACTGGAAGGATGTTGGCAAGGAACTGGGCATTACGGCAGAGCAGGTAAAGAACCAGATGGATATCATGGCAGCTGAGCGCATGGCCAAGAAGGGCGACATCACCAAAGATAAAGCGCTGTCACTATTGAAGGCAGGCTATAAGCCGCTGGATGTGAGCATGGCAGCCAAGCTGGCCAAACTCAGCAACAAAGATGTGCAGGCAGTCCTTGATATGAAGAAAATCAACAACACCTGGAAGGAAGTAGCGCAGAAACTGGGCGTTGACGCTTCCAAACTCCGTCCGCAGGGCTTTGATAGAGACGGTCAGCACCGTATGGGTGGCCCCGGGGAAAGACCGGAACCGCCGCATGATTTTGGCATGAACGAAGAAAAATAATTAAATAGTCTTCTCGATAAAAACAGTCGGCGGAAATCCGGCTGTTTTTTTATTTTATTGGAAACTATTGTATTGACACTGAGGACAAAAGCCTGTAAAATTTGAATCATCGAAAACACTTAACAATGATACAGATGATTATGTACAGAAAATAGGGGATTAGAAATGATACGAGCGAAAATATGCGGCATAACTGATTTATATACCGCCAAGATAGCGGAAGAGGCAGGGGCGGATTTCATCGGCTTTGTTTTTTACAAGCCCAGTTCTCGCTATATAGACCCGGTCAAAGCGGCAGTTATCGGCAGTCAGATACAGAAATCCCGTTTGGTTGGTGTGTTTGTGGACGAAGACATAGAGACCGTAAACGAGATTGCCAATCGGGTGAAGCTGGATTATGTGCAGCTGCACGGGCATGAGCCAGCAGAGTATGCCCGTCAGGTTGACTGTCCGGTTATAAAGGCATATCATTATGATGAAAATTTTTCCGTTGACGAAGCGGAGGCTTATCCGGCAGAAATGATTTTGCTGGATGCCGGCGATGACAAGACTCCTGGCGGTACGGGGCAGAGCTTTGACTGGCAAAGGGCCGCGCAGGATATCGCCAGAATGCATAAATCCGTCCTTGTGGCAGGCGGCATTAACAGGGAAAATGCCTTGCAGGCCAATAAGGTGATGAGGCCTTATGCCTTGGATGTTTCCAGCAGCCTTGAAGTAAATCAGGAAAAATCAGTGGAGAAAATCAAGGCTTTTTTGCGGCGGATTAAGTAAGCAGGATTTTCCTTGCCGAGGGCGAATAATTACTATATAGTCCTCAGGATAATCGGAAAGGAAGACCGCTATGATAGTCACTGATAACGCAACCGTAACTGCCGCGGAAGATTTAATCCGCAAACATAAAAACGAACGACCGGAAAAGCCGCGCAGGCCGCAGGAATTGTCTGCCCGTTATGAACAGGCCATTCGCCAGTATCAGGAATTGATGAAGGCTGATGTAGACAATCGCGAGCAGCGTGTGATGCTTTACTCGGAAATAAAGGTGCTGGGCTGGTGTTTGGGCCGTGATGAGGCAAAAGTCGTCAGGGAAATAAATACCCCCAGAAAATGAGTCGGTATCGGAAGGCTTTGCCGCAGGCAGAGGCCTTCCGTTTTTTATACAGATGGGAGTAAAAAAAAATCATGGAAATAAAGAAAACAGCCTGTCCTTATGACTGCCCTGACTGCTGCGGCCTGCTGGTCACGGTGGCAGACGGCAAAGCAGTAAAGGTGGCAGGTGACCCTGCGCATCCCTTTACCCGGGGGACGCTTTGCCCGAAGATGGCCCATTATGAACGGACGGTTCACTCTCCTAAGCGCCTTGTTACGCCGTTAAAGCGCGTGGGTGCAAAAGGCCGGGGGAAATTTGTGCCCATCAGCTGGGAGGCGGCCATTGATGAGATTGCTGCCCGCTGGCAGACGATAATAAAAACTTACGGGGCTGAGGCTATAATGCCATATTCCTACGCCGGGACGATGGGAACCTTGCAGTACAGTGCCGGTCACGGGCTGTTTTTTGCTCTGGGCGCAACAAGCCTTGACCGGACTATCTGTGCTCCGGCCAAGGCTAAAGGCTATCGTGATGTTATGGGCGCCACGCTGCCGACAGCGCCGCAGGAGGCACAGGAAAGTGATTTTATTGTGCTGTGGAGTATCAGCATGCTGGCGACGGATATCCACTTCAAGCATGATGTGGATATCGCACGGCAGCGTGGCGCAAAAATATACTGTATTGATACCTATGCCACGCGGACGGCGGCTTATGCCGATGAGTTTATCTGTGTAAAGCCCGGGACGGACGGGGCGCTGGCTCTGGGGCTCATGCACATCATGGACAGGGAAAAACTGGTGGATGAGGAGTTTATCGCTGCTTTTGTTCATGGCTGGCAGGAACTGCGGACGGAGGTGCTGCCGCAGTATACGCCGGAATTTGTCAGCCAAATTACCGGTATCAGCTGTGATATATTAGAAAGCTTTGCCCGGAAACTCGGGAAAGCAAGAGCGCCATTTATACGGCTGGGCAGCGGTCAGTCCCGATACGGCAACGGCTCTATGACTTCCCGGCTGATTACCTGCCTGCTGGCGGTGACAGGCGCTTATGCCCATAAGGGCGGCGGACTGCTGACCTCTGCCTCCGGCAGCAATGCCTTCGACAAGGATATCATCCGCCGTCCCGATATGGAAAAGCCCGGTGTGCGTCATATCAATATGATAAAGCTGGGGGAGGCGCTGACGGACACAGCCTTAAAGCCGCCGGTAAAAAGCCTGTATGTCTATTCCTCCAATCCGGCCTGCACAGCGCCAGACCAAAACAAGGTGCTGGAGGGACTGGCACGGGAAGACTTATTTACGGTGGTGCATGAACGGTTTATGACGGATACGGCACTCTATGCCGATATCGTGCTGCCTGCTACGACGTCTTTGGAGCATGAGGATATTTATTATTCTTATGGTCAGTATGTAATTCAGCGCGGTCAGGCAATCATACCGCCGGTGGGGGAAAGCAAGTCCAACTGGCAGGTTATGCAGCTGCTGGCTAAAGCCATGGGCTTAAAGGATGAATTCTTTGCCCAAGAAGAAAAAGATTTCATCGAGGCGTTTATGGACAGTACCGGCACCGCCTGGCCTTTGCCGGTGGACCGGGAGAAACTGGCTGCCGGCGAGCCGGTGGCCTTGCCGCTGCCTGCTGCTTACAAGCTGCAGTTTAAAACGCCCTCGGGCAAAATTGAAATCCTGAATCCTCGGATTGAACCGCAGCTGCCGGACTATTTCCCTGCCCATAGCGAAGGCGATGAGGGCAAGTTTATCCTGATAAATGCCCCTGACCCGCGGATTTTGGACAGCTCCTTTAATGAACGGGAGGAGCTTACCCGTGGCAATATCATGACACTGCAAATAAATCCGGCAGAGGCGCAGCGGCTGGGACTCAGCGATGGGGAACAGGTGCTGGGGAAAAATTCTCTGGGAGAAGCGGTATTTACCTTGAAGGTTACGGATAAGGTGAGCTGCGGCACAGCGGTAACCGAAGGCGTCTGGTGGCAGGAATACACCAGAGGCGGCAATGTCAACAGGCTGACATCACAGCGGACTACGGATAAGGGGGACGGGAGTACCTTTTATGATGTGCGCATAGATATAACAAGGATATAGTGCTGCTAAAGAAACGTCCCCGACGGGGGCGTTTCTGCCTTTGAGAAAAAAGGGTAAATATGGTATAGTATAATATGTTTGCAAGGAAGTGTTGAATGAGGTGTAAAGGTGCAGTTAAAACGGTTGGAGGCTTATGGCTTTAAGTCATTTGCTGACAAGATAACGATAGATTTTGACAAGGGTATCACAGCCATTGTGGGGCCTAACGGCAGCGGCAAGAGCAATATTACCGATGCCATCCGCTGGGTGCTGGGGGAGCAGAACGTCCGCAACCTGCGCGGTACAAAGGCGGAGGATATAATCTTCACCGGCTCGGCCTCCCGTAAGGCTCTGGGCGTGGCAGAAGTCACGCTGGTATTTGCCAATGACGGCACCCTGCCGGTTGATTTCCGTGAAGTTATGGTGACGCGCCGCCTCTATCGCAGCGGTGAGAGTGAGTTTTACATCAATCGCTCGCGGTGCCGCCTGAAGGATATTTATAATCTCTTTGCGGACACCGGTATTGGCCATGACGGCATGAGCATTATCGGACAGAACCGCATTGACGATATCTTAAACAGCCGTCCGGAGGAACGCCGGGCATTTTTTGAGGAAACAGCCGGTATCACTAAATACCGCAACCGCAAACGGGAATCTGTCCGCAAACTGACGGACACGGAAAACAATCTCGTCCGCGTGCAGGATATCATTCATGAAATCGAAAATCAGCTGGAGCCGCTCGCCCGTCATGCGGAGAAAACCAGAATTTACAACGGCCTGCATGAGGAGTTCCAGCGGTACAAACTGACAAAGCTGTCTCAGGACTACACCCGGGAGGCAGAGCAGAAAGCAGCCAATGACGCAAAACTCATTCAGTTGAAAGATGAGGTAATTGCAGCCGAGGCGCAGGTGCAGGCACTGGCTGCGGAAAAGGAGCGCCTCAACAAGGAAATCATTGACCTGGAAAAAGATTTGCAGGCTCAGGCGGAAAAAAATGAAAGCCTGCGGCAGAAAATGGCAGCGGCAGACCAAGAGACTGCCAAGTTGCAGGAGCGCCAGAACCAAAGCGACGGCATCAAGGCGCGTATTTTGGAACGGCGTCAGGAGCTGAATCATGAAATAGCCGGGGCTGTAGCGGAGATAGCGCGGCTGGCTGCGCAGGAGAAACAGCAAAAGCAGGATTTGGCGCTGCTGGATGAATTTCTCGCCAAGGAACAGGCCAAACAGAAAAATTACAGTCAGCGTATTCGGGTTTTGGAAGAACAGAGCCGGACAGCTGATAAGGAAAAAGAAAATCAGTTTGCTGCGTGGACGGCCAAAAAACAGGAACTGGCGCTGGCAGAACGCGATTTGGAAAACGGCGCTGACGGTCAGGAAGACAGGGAAAGCGAATTACAGCAGGCGAAGGAAAAGCGGCAGCAATGGCAGAACATGCAGGCAGAGCTGACAGAATCGCTGGAAGCAGAAGCCGACAATGTGGAAAAATGCCGCCGCCAGCTGCAGGCAGCGCAAACGGCCAAAGAAACGGCAGAAAAAGCCCGGCGTGAGGCTGAAGCGCAGGCCCATGATATAGCAAGCCGCCTAAAAAATGCGGAGAATAAGCTGCAATTTTTAAGCCGTATGCAGCAGGCTTATGAAGGCTTTGGCAAGGCGGTCAAGGCCGTGCTGAAAGCGCAGGAAAAATGGCGCAGCGGTGTAGCCGGTGCCGTGGCTGAGCTGATTGAAGTGCCACGGGATTATGTGACGGCCATCGAAATCGCCCTCGGGGGCAATATGCAGAATATCGTCACGGACGATACGGACACCGCCGAAGCAGCCATAGCCTTTCTGAAAAGGGAGAAGCAGGGGCGTGTAACCTTCCTGCCCCTGTCCACACTCGTGGTGCGCCAGCCACAGAACATCAGCTCCCATAGTCCGGGAATTATCGGCTGGGCCAATACATTGGTGAAGACAGAACCGCGCTACCAAAAGGCCGTGGATTTTCTGCTGTCACGCACACTGGTTGTTGATAACTTGGATAACGCTTTGGTACTAGCCAAAGAACAGGGCTATCGCCTGCGTATTGTGACCCTTTCCGGGGAACTTCTGAATCCCGGCGGTTCTCTTTCCGGCGGCAGCCGCGGCCATCAGGAGGCCAGCTACCTCAATCGCAGCGGTGAAATTGCCGATTTGCAGGCGCAGAAAATAACCTTGGCCAAAAAGCATGCAGAAAGCCGCCAGACCTGTGAAAAACTACAGGCAGAAGTGCAAACTGCTGAACAGGATTTGCTGTCTGCCCGTGACAACCTGCAGCAGGCTAATATCCATCAGGCAGAGCTGAAAGCCAATCTGGCAAGGCTGAATGAAAACTTAAGCGGTCAGGAAAAACTGGTGGCCGATTTGGAAAAGGCTATGACTGCCCTGCTGGCTAGTTTTGCCAAGCTGCAGGAAAAGAAGGTCATGGCCAAACGGGCGGCTGCCGAGGCGGAAAAACGCTATCAGGAACTCAGCCACGAGGCCGAGGAGGCGCGGCTTAATCTGGAAGATTTAGAGCAGGACGCCGATGATTTGGCCGCCTATATCCATGACAGGGAAGTGAAACGGGCAACGCTGGAACAGGAAGCCCTTAACAGCCGTCAACTCCTGCTGCTGCGTACCAAGGACAAGGAAAGCAGCGAGCAGAATTTGCGCGAAAACGAGCGCGAGGAGCAGGAACTGGAAAAAAGTCTGGTAGACAGCACCAAGCGTTTGCAGGAACTGGCTGATCGGCAGAAAGGCCTGCAGGAAGTCTTTGCTGCCGGACGGCAGGCACATGATGCCCTGTATAGCGAGCGCATGGACAAGCTGACGGCCAGTCAGGAAACAGACAAGAAAGCCCATAACGCAGCACAGAGCCACAACCGCCTGCAATCTGAGGTGCAAAAGCTGGAGGTACTGGACAACAAGCTGCAAATGCATTTGGAGAGCCTGCAGGAGGAAATCCTGTCTGATTACGGGCTGACGCCGGAGCGTGCCGCCGAGGAAGCCTTGGAGGCAGAGCCTGGGCAAATCCGCGCCAATATGCAGCGGCTGGAGCATAAGTTAAAGGAACTGGGGCCGGTCAATCCCAACGCTTTGCAGGAGTATGAGGAACTGTCCAAACGCCATGACTTCATGCAAAAGCAGGCCGGTGATTTAACCAGTGCCAAGGAAGATTTGGAGCGCATTCTGGCAGAGATGGATGAAGCCATGACCAAGCAGTTCAAGGAAGCCTTTGCACAGATTCAGCTGTACTTTGCCGATATATTCGTCCGGCTTTTCGGCGGCGGCAAAGCGGAACTAAAGCTGCTGGATGAAGAGGATGTGCTGAATACAGGCGTGGATATTCTGGTGACTTTGCCCCAGAAGAAACGGCAGAACCTGTCGGCCCTGTCCGGCGGCGAGCGGGCGCTCACGGTTATTGCGCTGCTCTTTTCCTTCCTGCGCTACCGTCCATCGCCTTTTTCGGTGCTGGACGAAATCGATGCGCCGCTTGATGAAGCCAACGTGGTGCGGTTCGGTTCCTTCCTCAAAGAATTTGCAGACAACACGCAGTTTATCGTGGTAACTCACCGTAAAGGCACCATGGAGGCCGTGGATACTTTGTATGGCGTCACCATTGAGGATGCCGGTGTATCAAAGATTTTGTCGGTGAAAATAGACGAGATAGAATAAGGAGTAATCTATGGGATTTTTTGACAAATTAAAAAAAGGTCTGAACAAGACCAGAGAAAACCTGACTACCAAAATCGAAAAGCTGGTCATCGGTTATGCTGATATAGATGACGATTTTCTGGATGAACTGGAAGAAACCCTGATTATGGCTGATGTGGGCGTACAGACCACCGAAAAGCTGATGACGGCTGTCCGCAAGGGCATCAAGAAAAAGGAAATCAACAGTCCCGAGGACTTAAAGCCCTTTCTGGAAAAGGAAATTGCCGGCATCCTTACCGCAGGCGAGGACACCACGCGTACAGCGGCAGAAGGCCCCACGGTACTGCTGGTTATCGGCGTCAACGGCGCCGGCAAGACCACTACCATTGGCAAGCTGGCTGCTTACTACAAGGAGCAGGGGAAAAGCGTCATGCTGGCGGCAGCCGACACCTTCAGGGCAGCGGCCATTGATCAGCTGGAAGTCTGGGCAGGCCGCAGCGGCGCCCAGCTCATCAAGCATGAGGAAGGCTCCGACCCGGCGGCTGTGGCTTACGATGCCGTCAAAGCAGCTACGGCCAGAAATATAGACATCCTCATTATCGACACTGCCGGACGCTTGCAGAACAAGTCCAATCTCATGCAGGAACTGGAAAAAATCAACCGCGTGATTGGCCGGGAAATCAAGGGCGCACCCCATGAGACACTGCTGGTACTGGACGCCACCACAGGACAGAACGCCATCAGTCAGGCCGAGCTCTTCACCAAAGCTGCGCCGATTTCCGGCGTGGTGCTGACCAAATTGGACGGCACAGCCAAAGGCGGCGTGGTCATCGGTATCAAGAGCCAGCTGTCCATGCCGGTAAAATGGATTGGCGTCGGGGAAGGCATTGAAGACCTGCGCCCCTTCGTAGCCGAAGACTTTGCCAAGGCACTGTTTGCCAAGGAATAAAAAGTATTATAATTTTTATAAAAATACAGGCTTTTAGTAAGTGCGAACTTTAAGCCTGTATTTTTTTGCTTAATTATGAAAAGGGACTCCTCGGTAGGAATAGTATTTCATAGCTATTCTTGCCGGTGAGTCCCTTTTTATACTGCAAAACGGTGTCAAAAAGTATACTTTTTGACACCGTGAATATCACAAAAACCATTATAGCAAAGAGCGCAGGTTATGTCTAATTTTTTTGCGATTTTCTTCTCGGA
>ERZ842401.6724-NODE-6724-length-12157-cov-5.576268_pt1 | contig 12157 bp, 12 predicted proteins | sample MGYA00521270_ERZ842401 | MGnify/ENA primary metagenome ERZ842401 (study PRJEB31892, sample SAMEA3878208) | bioreactor metagenome | biome: Moose rumen | place: Sweden | collected 2011-10 | study: EMG produced TPA metagenomics assembly of the PRJEB12797 data set... | reverse complement strand
ACTCTTTGATTAAATATAACTTAAAAGCAGGATCTATCCAAGAAGCAAATTCTAATGCAATATCTGGATGTGCAAACGTACCGCCATCATATTTTCCTCTTTTACTAATAAAACCTATTGCATTTGTTAAATTTATCCATCTAGATGGACTCATTGTAAATGATTGCGTTGCTGAATCATTTTTAAAGTAGCGAGATTCCGCCACTTTAAAATTATCATTAAATAATTCTTCCCACAAAGAATAAAAATCAAATGAACTTTTATTACTCATCCATTTTATTATAACTTCACCTGGTTCTAAAGGATTTTTATATCTTGCTAAATCAGTTAAAGAAATATAATCAGTATTTTTTATTCGCATTACATTAATCAAATTATCTTTCACTTTTATTTTTGTTTTTATAATTTTATTGTCCATTATCTACAGATTCCTTCATTATTAAATAACTTATATACTAAGTGCATTTTAACTTAATTCATTTTACTCACCTCAAATGTATTATTATGAGATAAAGAAAAAAATTACAAAAAAAATAATTAATCAAAAGATTAATTACTTTTTATAAATACCCTTCTAACACTTCAAGCATTTCAGAAGCAATACCTCTAACATCTCCATTTTTATCTCTATTTAATGAAAGTTCTTCAATTACTCTATCAACTGGAATATATCTCAACTCAAAATTACCTAATTTTTCATCTTCAGTATAATTAGTTTTAGATAAATCAGGTTTACTATCCGTTACATATTCATAGTAATATATTTCATTTTTTCTATTCTTACCTTCTTCTGGATAATCCTTGTAATAAGCAATACGCTCTGCAAAAGGTTCAATGTCACTTATATCAAGGCTCATACCAACTTCTTCTAATATTTCTCTATTTAAAGCATCAAGTAAATCTTCTCCATCTTCTACATGTCCACCAGGAAACTGATAAGCAGTATGAGAATAACCAAGAAGTAGTTCATTATTAGAATTTCTAAGTAATACTTTTACTCTTTTTACTACTTCATTTACTTCTTCATCTTTTATATCATATTCATTTTTTAATATTATTCTCATTCTATCACCTCAATATCTAACATTATAACAAAAATAGAAGACTATGTCCTCTATTTAAAATAATTTTTATTCTTCTATACATGCATTACTAAGCATAATAATACTTAATAAATCATTTTCACTTGATTTTTCAACAAATTTTAATTTCCTAGCTTCTATATCAATACTCCTAATATGTTCACATAAAACAGAACCTTTTATTTTTGTTGAATCTTCTAAAATATAATGCGTTGGGAATTCTTTTGTATTTGAAGTAATAGGACAAACAATTGCCATTTTTGTATTAGTATTAAAAACATTATTACTAATTACAATCGCAGGTCCTTTTCCTTTTTGTTCATGTCCTTTAGTAGGATTAAAATCCAAATAAACAATATCACCTTGACTCGGAATATATTTATCTACCATATCTCTTTTCCTTTTGGTTCATCCCATTTAAATTCTTTTGCAAGATTATCCCCATTATATTTTTTAAATAATTCTTCTAAAGAAATTTTTTATTTTTAGATTTAGTAATAATTATTTTATTATCTTCATTAATAAGTTCTATAACATCATTTTCTTTTAAATTTAAAGTTTCAAGTATACTTCTAGGTATTCTAATCCCAATAGAATTACCCCATTTTTGAAGTCTTGTTTCCATAAAATCATCTCCGCAAAAACAGTATATACAATGTATATACTGTTTGCCAATACTTTTATCTTCTAGAAAACTCTCTAATTTTTCTTTTAGCATATGTAGTATGAGCTTTTTCTTCCCAACCAGATCTTGGTCCATCAGCAAGTACACTTGTAACAACTTTGACTATATCACCATTTTGTAGTACATAATCAACTGGAACATCTTTATCATTAACTATAGCTGATACCATTGAATTACCTATATCTGTATGAATTTTATAAGCAAAATCTATTATAGTTGAACCTTTAGGAAGTTTAATTGTTTCTCCTTTTGGAGTATAGACATATACTTTATCTGAAAAAACTTCCCTTTTAACCTGTGAAACAAACTCTTCATTATCACCAAATGCTGAATTAATTTCAAGAAGTGAATCAAAATCTTGCCATTTACCTCTTAAATCTTCTTGCATTCTATCTCTAGCTCCATCTTTATTTAAATACCAATATGCAGTAAGACCATATGATGCTATTTGATCCATATCACGAGTTCTAATTCTTGCTTGTACTAATTTATCATCATATCCAAATACAGTTGTATGAAGTGATCTATAAAGATTAGATTTAGGATTAAAGATATAATCTTTAAAATAATCATTATAAGGTTTATATTGTGAATGAATAACTCCAAGAGTCTGATAACAATTATCTACTTCATCAACAATTACTCTAAGTGCCATCAAATCATGGATATCATATATTTTATCTCCAGCACTTGTTCTTCTATATATACCATAAATATTTTTTACTTTAATTTTTATTTCATTAGGAATATTTTTATCATTTAAAATTTTATTTATTTTATTAAGCATTTCTAAAAGATTATCCCTATTTGATTCTTCTATTTTAGCTCTCCTTTCTAAAAGAGTATTATATTCATAATTTTTTAAGTACATAAGTGATAAATCTTCTAGGTCACATTTTATTCTATATGCACCAATTGAATATGCAAGTGGAGCAAAAATTTCCATTGTTTCTAATGCAATTTCTTGTTGTTTTTCTTTTTTCTTAAATTCAAGTGTTCTCATATTGTGAAGTCTATCTGCAAGTTTAATTATAATTATTCTTACATCTGTAGTAAGCCCATTAATTATTTTTCTTGTATTAGCATATTTCATTTCTGATTTAGATGAAAAATTCATTTTACTAATCTTTGTTACTCCATCAACTAGCATAGCAACTGATGGATTAAATTCATTTGCTATTTCTTCATAAGTTGCATCTGTATCTTCTAAAACATCATGAAGTAGTCCTGCACAAAGTGTATCACTATCAGCATGCATTTCTAAAAGTGTATAACATACATTAAGTGGATGAGTAATATATGGTTCCCCACTTTGTCTATATTGTCCTTCATGATATTTATCAGCAAAATAATAAGCTTTTTTTACTTTCTCAATATCTTCTTTACTATAATCTTTCATCTTAACAAGCAAATCTTTTAATGTTAATTCATTCATCATAATTACACCTCCCAAACAAAAAGCGACCAAAGAATTCTCTTTAATCGCTCACAAAATCATTTTTTAAAATATTGCATAGTAAGTCACAAATAATTATTGATAATATACATAATTTTATAAGTACAATCAAAACCATATATGACCTCCAAAAATATTTAAAATAAGATTACTCTTTTTATTTAAGATTGTCAATACCTTTTTCATAAAAAAATATTGTATTTCGAATATTTGTTTGATGTAATAATTTCCGGAACATTTAGTTGCCTGAGTGTCTACCTCCATCCCAACACAGAGAGGAGGTTTGATATAATGAAACTAAGAAATTTTGTAATTAAAGTTCTTGGATACATTTCTATCATTTTATTTTTCCTTATCATTATGATAGTAGTAATAAAAAAATGACACTTAATTTCGTAAGAAATTAAATGTCTATTTCATAAGAAAATGGGTAGACATTCAACATTGCAAAACTGAATGTTCCCTTTTTTATTTTATGCAAGAACACTTGCTAAATACATATTAACATAATTATATTATTTTTTCAAGTTTACCTATTTTTTAGTACTTGTTTTATTAAAGTCTTTTGAAATATCAATTAATAATTTACAAAGTTTCTCTCTTTCTTCTTTTGCTTCATTACCACTTGATACATCAATCAACTTTTCAAAATGACTTTCTGATTGTAACTTACCATCACTATCAAATATAAATCTAAGCATAGGATATTTTGAAAGAATTTCTAAATCAATTAAATTATCATCCTCGATTTTTCTAATTAATGTTTTAATATATTTTTCTCTATAATTACTATCTTTAAAGTTATTAAAATTAGGTCTAACTATAGACAGATAACCTTGTTTTATTTTATCAAGAATATCATATTTTTCATTTAAATTAAATCTATCGCAAAAATTATTAGCAAGAATAAATCCAGCTGCTTCAGCTTCTGTTTCAAAATATAATCTTTCATAAAAATCCTTATAAAAGTTAGGGGTTTTATCCTTTAAAATATGTTCTAAACAATATAATAAAGTGGGAATATCCAAAACACGATTATCAGAATTTAATTGTTGCCTGCAATGATATAACTCATGCCCAAAAGTAACTAAAGACCTATAAAAACCAATAATGTCACCAGATTTCATTTCTTCATAGTTATGTAAATATAATGTAGAAACATACTTACCATTTTCTTTTCCTTGATCACCAAATACACACTTTCTATCTGAGCTTGGTTCAGAATAATCAGCTTTAATAATTATATCTTTATAATAATCTTCTGGAATAGTTCCTTTTATAGCTAAAGAAACTATCATTGAAACTATAAATAGTTCATCATCATCTGATAAATTATTTAAATTATTCAAAGCTTCTTGTGTTTTATTAGTTAATTTATCATTATCTAAAAGATTAATTAATTTCCTAATTTTTTCCTCACTATCTAACTTAAACTCAATCATTTATGTCTCCTAGTTTTCTTTACTATATTTTTCTACATGACTGTTAATTAAATCTTGATCTTCAAAATAGTTAATTCCAATAGCTCTTTTTACTTCTTCTATTTTCTTTTCTCCAGCTTCTCTTGCTTTTTTACTTCCTTCTTCAAGTATTTGATATACTTTTCTAATATCTTTTTGATATTTTTCTCTTCTTTTTCTAATTGGAGCAAGTTCTTCTTGTAGAATCTTATTTAAGAATTTCTTTATTTTAACATCTCCAAGTCCTCCACGTTTATAATGATTTTTTAATTCATCTAAATTCTTATAATCTGGAAGATATTTTTCAAAATGTTCTTCTTTGCAAAATGCATCTAAATAAGTAAATACAGTATTTCCTTCTACTTTACCTGGATCTTCTACTCTTAAATGATCTGGATCAGTATACATTCCCATAACTTTCTTTTTTATTTCTTCTTCAGAATCAGATAAATAAATACAATTACCTAGTGATTTACTCATCTTAGCTTTTCCATCAAGTCCTGGTAGACGACAGCAAATATCATTTTCTGGTATACGAGCTTCAGGTTCAACTAATACTTCATCATATAGTCTATTGAATGTTCTAACAATTTCTCTTGTTTGTTCAAGCATAGGAAGTTGATCTTCACCTACTGGTACATCAGTAGCATCAAATAAAGTAATATCAGCTGCTTGACTAACTGGATATGTTAAAAATCCTGCTGGAATACTATTTTCAAATCCTCTTAATTTTATTTCTTCTTTAATAGTTGGATTTCTTTCAAGTCTAGAAAGTGTAACTAAATTTAAATAATAAAATGTTAATTCACATAGTTCTGGTATTTGTGATTGAACAAATATAGTTGTCTTTTCTGGATCAATTCCACAAGCTAAATAATCAAGTGCTACTTCTATTACATTTTGTCTTACTTTATCTAAATTATGACTATTATCAGTAATAGCCTGTGAATCAGCTATTTCTATATATATTTTGTCATACTCTCCACTATTTTGTAGTTCTACTCTTCTTTTTAATGAACCTACATAATGACCTAAGTGAAGTCTTCCTGTAGGTCTATCTCCTGTTAATATTATTTTTTCTTTTTTCATAATTTTTCCTCCATCTTTATTTTGTATTTTTTTATTTAATTTAAGAAAAATTACACCATCGCATATTTAAACTATTTATATTCATTTTAATCAACTCCTAAAAAAAACTTATCCCTAAAATAGGAATAAGTTTTGCCACCTAAATATAGTATATGCACAATCATGCAAACTTTTTGTTAACGAAGAAAGTCTCCGTACTAGCCTACTAAATAAATCTTTCGGTAGTCTTTCATTCAGCCCATTCAATATATTTCACTTATAGTTTTACACCTACCAACTACTCTCTATTAAGTAAAATTATATCTACTCTTCTGAAATCACCAATTTATAGTTGAATTATACTACTAATTATTATTATTTGTCAAATATAACAAAATACACTAAACAGTGTATTTTGAAACTTTTAAAAATATATTAATTATTGTTTCTCTAAAAGCAGATATTTTATCTGCTACACAAAGAATTAAGCTTTCATTATATTTTGGTACTCTTTTAATATTTAGAGGAAACATATGGCAATATATCATATCTTTTTCTATATCATTTAACTCAAAATCATTACATGCATTTCTTAAAGCAGTATCAGCGTGAGTAAAACCATGAAGCCTATGACTTGAATCGTCATCATGCCAATCATATAAGAAATAATCATGAAGAAGTGCTCCTCTAACTAAACTCTTTCTATCAACATCTATATCAAACTTATCACAAATAGATAAACAAGTAAGAGCTACTAATATTTCATGTTCATAAACACTGAACTTACCATGTTGAACAAAATTCTTTTGACTTTTAAATGTTTCTGAAGAAAGTATGTCAGAAGCATAAGTCTTTACTATTTCAACATATTTTTCTTTTTTAACTATATTGTTCATACTTTCCTCCTAACTACTTAAATAACTTTATCTATAAATTCAAATATTGTATCAAAATATTTTTCTTCGTCTTCTAATTCACTTTGAGCATGTCCTGCTTCAAAAAATCTCTTATCCTTCTTCCCCTTGCAGTTGTCATAAAGTATATCACACATTTTGTAAGAAAGCAATGTATCCTTAGTACCATGAATAAATAAAACTGGTGCTTGAATATTTTTTGTGAAATTAACAACATTTGCTTTTCTAAAACTATATCCCTTAAAAAATAATCTAAATATGATGCTAGAAATATCTAAAATAGGAAATCCTGGTAATTGATATAACATTTTAAGTTGAGATTCAAATATATCATAAACACTTGTATAAGCACAATCTGAGATTACACAAACTAAATTATTAGGTCTCTCTCCTGCAGTAAATAAAGATGTAGCAGCTCCCATAGAATGTCCATGAAGAATTATTTTAGCATCTTTATCCTTATCAGTAATAAACTTAATCCAATTTAAAATATCAAGTCTATCAGTATACCCCATTCCAATATATTTTCCTTCACTTTCTCCATGACTTCTTAAATCTGGAAGCAAAACATTATAACCTCTTTCATAATAGTAACTAGCCATATGAATCATTTCTTCTTTTTTACCTAAGTATCCATGAATCATAATAACCCACACATTACTTTTGTTTTCAAATAAATCAGCAACTAATTTATATCCATATGAATTAATTTCTACTTTTTCAAATGGATTCTTATCTAAAAATTTAACATTATCTATTTTATTCTGTTTTAGTTTCTTATTAGCATTCTCGCTTCTAGGAAACAATTCCTTCTTTTTACTATTATTTTTCTTTTTACTTGTAATTCTTAACAAACCTTCTTTTATTAATACAAAAGAACAATAAATATAAAATATTAAAAGTAAAACTAAAACTCCAACTATTATATAAATATAATTTATCATACTACCACATCCAATCAAATTATAACACCGCATTACTATCTTTACAAAGAAACAGGGAAATATATATGTAAATAGATGTAAACCATTAATATTATGTTTATTATTAAAAAGTTTAAACATATATTTTAATATGAATGAAGAAATAAATAAAAGATTAAAACAATTAAATATAGAAGATAAAATATGGATACTATATATTGGCATAATTATCATAAGTTTTATTTCAAACAAATATGAAAAAGACTACTTCATAAATAATAATGAAAAAAGTAAAGAATCTTATAGGAAGCTTACTACCCTTATATTTACAATTCTAATAGTTGTATATTTATATTTTTTAAAAGACTCAATTGATTCTATAAAAGAGTTAAAGCCAAATGACTCTGAAAAAAAGAAAAAACTTGTTTATCTTTCATTTATTGGTTCACTTTTAATTGCTATATCTGGTTTTATTTTTCTATATATATCTATAGTTGATGATGATTTAAACATTGAACTTGCTTTTAATTAAAAATATGTTAAAATATTACTCATTGAAAGGGAGCGCCTAATATGAATGAGATTATTTTTAATGCTAAAGAAGATTTTCAAAAAGCAATTAAATTAGTTAATTCTACAAAAGTAATGTTAATTGAAGAAGACGCTTTCTTTGAAAACTTTGAAGGTTTCACAGAGATGACTCAACTATTTAGATTTACAAATGAAAATTTATCAGAATATTATGAATTATTTGATTTTGAGAACAAAAGTGTTCTAACAGTAATAGGAGCTGGTGATCAAGCATTATCAGCAATTTATAAAGGCGCTAAAAAAATTGATGTATTTGATATAAACAAATTATCATATTATTTTCTACTATTAAAAAAATATGCACTTAATTCTCTATCATATGAAGAATATCTTAACTTCTTTAATCCAATAACAAAACTTAGTAATGTTGAACTACTATATAAAAAAATAAGTCCCAATATTGATGATGAAATAATAAAAGAATTCTGGGATAGAATATTTAATAATAGTTATATGTTCTATTTTTTATTTCTAGATACTAATGTAAGTATGAACAGAGTAAAAAGAAATGTCCCCTATTTAGAAAATGAACAAGCATATAATAAGTTAAAAGAAAAAATAAAAGATTGTAAAATAAATTATGTAGGTGGAGATTTAACTGAACTTGTCAATACACTAAATGAAAAATATGACTATATAAATTTATCTAACATAATCGACTATATTGAAGATAAAGATTCAGCAAAAAAATTATATACAAATATTTTTAACAACTTATTAAATCAAAATGGAATGTGTATGTTAGAATATGAATGGTATTTATATGCTTGCTGTAATGATTATCTAGGTGAACTATTTATAAAATATCAAATTGAAAAACATACCATGAAATCTGAAGAAGTAAGACCATCAAGTGCATATATTTATAAAAAATAAAGGTGATAATATGACTAGGAATGAATTTTGTTTAAATATAAAATTAGCATATAATGATAATAATTTTGTGAAAATTTATGATCTGTTCAAAGAAAAATTAAAAACAAAAAATATTAGAACTATTGATTTCGAAATAATAAATATATATTTATATACACTGGAAATGTTAAATAAAGAAGATGAAAAAATTGAAGTATTAAAACAAATATATAATAAAAAAACTTTTTACTTAGAAAAATTAATTTATATATATCTAAAAAGAAATGATAATAACAGTATTTTTAATCTTGAGTGTGATAACAAAGAAAACTTTTTTTTAGCAGCAATAGAATGTTATAAAAAGGGAGACTATGAAAATTCTACATATTGGTTTAATGAATATATTAATAATGCTCCAGATTCAAGTAAAAAACTTATTATAATAAAAGAATATATGGAAAGAATTAAAAAGCATAATGAAACAGGATGTTTCTTAAGTTTAAATTTTAGTGATTTTTTAGAAAAAGGTTATACTCTTTCTGTTGGAGATATAGTATATGTATATGATAATAAAGGATTAGAAAAAAAGGATAAAAAAAGAGAAAGAAGGCCTATTTTAATTTGGAAAATAGAAAAAAGTAAAATATATGGTATACCACTTACAACAAAGATTAAAAACAATAAAATAGTAATTTCTAAAAATAAATATCTTAATTTAAAAAAGGATTCATCTCTTAGAAATGATTTTTTAATTTTTGACAAGAATAAAATTAAAAATGTCGTAGAACGAATAAATGTAGAAGAATTAAATGATATATTTTATAATTTTTATATCTCAATAATCTGTAATAATAAAGTTGAACTTGAAAAATCATCGGACTTTATATTAGATTTTATGAAGAAGATGGATATACAAAGACATAATATTATCCTATATAGAGATAATAATACAAAATTACATAAAAAGTATTTTGTTTTAAGTATTAATCATGATAGCTATGAATTAATAGAGGTTGATAAACAAAAAGAAAAATATATAGTAACAAATAAAATACCAATAACAAAAAATAAAAAAAAGCCTATGCTCTCTAAATTAGAAATAAATGAAGAAAATATAAATGAAATACTAAATAGTATTGATGAAAGATATAGAATAAAAGATAAAATAGGTATCATAATAGAGACTGATAAAAAAAGATATGTAATTTTAAAAGAACTTGATAATGAATATATATGTGCATTCTTGCCATATTCAAATACATTTGCTCTATTTGAAAGAATTTCAAAAGATAATGATATTGTTTTTAAAGAAAGAATGGATAAAGATGAATTATTAAAATTAGAAGATATGTTAAAAAAATATGCTGGTGAAAATAACACCTATATAGAAGGATATTCACCATCAACAAAAAGAATATCTAAACATTTAAAAAAGCAAAGAAAAATTTAATTTAATTCTTTGTTTTTTTTATTATGTAAAACATATAGTATAAAAAGGAGTTAAAATTGAAAACAAATATTTCACCTAAATTATTTTCATTAAGTGCTGTTGCTATAGGTTATATCTTAATTGATGATATGAAAACAGCAAATGAACAAAATGCCCTTGGAAACTGGTTAATGCTAGTTGCACAAGTAATTTCTACTAATGCTTTCTATAAAGCTGTAAAAGAAGATAATACTATATCAAATACTGGTAAAAATAATGCTGCAACTTTTGGAAAAAATAGTACTAAAGATGACACAATTGAAATGCTTAGGAAGATGAGAAATGCTATAGATAAAGAAATAGATAATATATTAAAAAAATAGGTTATAACTAACCTATTAAAAAAACTATTTTGTTAAAACTAATTCTTTATTATCTGTATTAACTTTCTCAATATACTCTTTATAACTATCCATATATAAAAATCTTGAATCTAAAATTGGATATAATATTGGAAATTTATCCATAAATATCTTTGCGTGGGTTGACAAAAGATTTTTCTTATTAATTTCAAGACTAATTTTTTGAAGTTCAAATAAATCACTTTGTATTGTTGAATCATATTTTGTCCTAGCTTCTTTCTCTTCAAAATCATTTAATTCATCTAATGTTAGATTGTAATACTCACATATAAAATCTCTATAATTCTTTTCTAACTCCTCTATTTTAGAACAGTTAGTATCTGATTCATAAATATCTGAATTATAAATATCCGAAACAACATAGTTTTTTACTATATTAAAAAGTAAAACATTGTCTTCTAAACTAAAATCATTAGTTGTTGTATATTTAATCATATTATTTAGTACATATTTAAAAATCTCTACCCTATAAGCAATTCCAACTTCTAAATCAGCATTACTATAAGATTTTCCAGCAAATTCTTCTCTTCCTAAATCACTTCTTGCATAACGACTATCTATTGAATATAAGATATTATTTACTTGAAGTTTTTCTTTTTCAGTTTCAGCACCACAAAATTCATAAAATTTATCTAAATCACTTTCAAAAATAGAATCATAATAATTATCAATATCTCCACCTTCGTGACATAATCCAAGTAAAAGTATAAATGCCTCATCCATTCTCTCAAAATAATAATTGTAATCATAGTCTGAGTAAAGAATACTATCATTATATACCTTATTTTTTAAATATGATTCAGCAGATGATTCCATAAGAAATGGAATATGTTCTTCTTTGTTAATCGAACCAATTACTTTAAATTTTCTATGTTCACATGAATATTGTCTTGCATGATTTATCTCATGATTAATAATTGGTTCTAGTTCTTTCCAATAATAACTTACACCATAATCATTTTCAATCATTTCTTCATTTATGATGATTGCATTTAAATCTGTATCAAAACAAGCTAAACAATCTTTAGGTCTTGCAAATAAAATAACAATATCTTTTATTCTACAAATATCTTCATTTATTGCTTTTTTTTCTTCATCAGATAAACGATAATCTGATTTTGTTATTTTATTTAGGTACCTAATTAAATATTCTTTTATATAATTATATTTAATTTCAAGATCATAATCAAAAGTTTGCAAAGTATCAGTTGTGCCATCAGAATACTTAATTGTTTCATTATTTCTCATAAATTTTTTTGAGTTATCAATAAT
>ERZ842401.6723-NODE-6723-length-12158-cov-29.066099_pt1 | contig 12158 bp, 10 predicted proteins | sample MGYA00521270_ERZ842401 | MGnify/ENA primary metagenome ERZ842401 (study PRJEB31892, sample SAMEA3878208) | bioreactor metagenome | biome: Moose rumen | place: Sweden | collected 2011-10 | study: EMG produced TPA metagenomics assembly of the PRJEB12797 data set... | reverse complement strand
CGCTCACCTACTTCCAGACCTCCATCCGCGGCAACGAGACGCTGCTGTCGAAACTGAAGTTCAAGCTGCAGATTGACGAACTGGATGCCGACCTCATCGAGGACGTGAACATTGAGATGACGCAGGCCCGCGAAACCACCTCAATCTACTCCGACATTCTGGAGTCGACGATGGACACCTATCAGAGCATCATCAACAACAACATGAACACGGTGATACGTACGCTCACCTCTGTGACCATCATCATGATGTTCCCGACGCTCATCGCCTCGCTCTTCGGCATGAACCTGGTGAACGGCATGGAGACAAGCCGCTTCGGATTCGTCTGCGCACTCATCATCTCGATAGGCGTGTCGGGCGCTGCCTGGTGGTTCTTCCGCCATAAGCGACTGATATAGTATCGCCGCCGCTTCCGATGCGAAGCGAATCCATAAAGCATGAAAGCGGGCCGCACCTTGAGGGATGCGGCCCGCTTTCATGCTTCTGTCTCGTTACCACTGACGACTGGCAGCCGTCTGGGAGTTGATCTTGACAACGTAGTTCTTCTTGCTGGCAAACTCGGGGGTGTTGCCATTGTAGTTGACCACCTTGCCGCAGACAATCACCTCGTCGCCAACCTTCACCTGTGTGTTGCCTTCTACCCATTTCTGCTCGGGGCCGAAATAGTAGGTGCTGTAGGCAATGAACTCCTTGTCGCTGGCATTGCCATCGTCTGAGAAGTTGAAGGTAGCGGTGCCATACTGAGCACTGAATTCGTACTTGATGCTCGTAATCTTACCCTTCACATAGTAGTCGGCCTCGGAAGTGACACCTTTCTCCATGGCAGCCACAGCATCATAGGCCTGCGAAGCAGTCAGAGGATTGTCAAAGGTACCGGTAGAACTCGTCGTTTCATCGCCACTGCCCTCCTTCGAGTAGATATAACAGCCTTGGGTGAATTCCGGGGTCTTATTGTTGTAGTTCACCAGCTTACCGCAGATAACCACTTTGTCGCCCACCTTAATCTCGTCCTCACTGGTAAACTTGGCATTCCCCAGCGAATAAGCGCGATAGACGGTGAGGGCATTGGTGCCATCAGCATCGTCGGAAATGACGAAGGTGGCGTTGCCATAGCTGGTAGAGATCTCCTTGATACTGGTGATAATACCTGCTGCATAGACATTGTCAGATGTACCGGCGGTACCCACCTCGGCGCACACCTGCAGGGCTTTGGCCACGCTGTAAGGATCATCGGCCGTGCCGCTGCCACCAGCGCTGCCTTGATTGTCATCACCGTTCTCCACCTTGACGAAGTAGGCATTGCCCACCTGAGCGGCCTCCTTGTATTCGGCACGGTTGCCAATGATGGTAATCTTGCTACCGTCCTTGATACCCTTCTCGGTCATCAGAGCCTCAAACTGTCCCTTCGAAGCGCCCTTTTCCGACACCACGCCATAGACATACACCGAGCCCGTCTCATCGACCAGGTCGAAGTTGCCATACTGTGTGCTGTTTTTATAGGTGCCGTCCTGCAGATGGGTGACGGTACCGGTGAGCTCATACCACACATCGCTGCTCACAGCAGCATCCAGGAAGTCCTTCACGCTGACGGCCTTCACCTCGTCAGTGGGTGTCTCGGGCTTGTCGCCGCCACCTGTCTCACCATTGAGCGAATAGATATAGGTACCCGTGGTGAACTCAGGCGTGTTGCCCTTGTAGTTGACCACCATACCACACATAATCACCTCGTCGCCTTCCTTAATCTGGTCGGTAGCGGTGAACTTCTCATTCTGCAGGTAGTTGGCACGGTATACGAGCAACTGGTTAGCGCCATCCATATTGTCGGCAATATAGAACTGGGCATTCCAATACTGATCGCTCACACCTGTTCCCAGGTCGTTGATAACACCCTTGACGTAGATAACCTCCGAATTGACATCGGCACCAAGTTCTGTAATCAGTTTCTGGGCTGCTGCCACATTGTACGGATCTTCAGCGGTTCCGCTACCTGCGGGGTCGATGGTCTCCGTAGGTTCTTCATTGTTCTTAATCTGATTATACGGGTTGTTGTAGGGCTCGGGCACATCTTCACAGGCTGTGAAGGTGAATGCTGCGATGGCCAGGGCCATCATGCTTAAATATATCTTTTTCATAATTATCAATTTTCAATTATCAATTATCTATTCTCAATTCTCAATTTACTTCACTTCCTGCACATCCTCGATGGAACGGATGATGAACTCCCACTGGTTGCGGTAGCGCTTGGCCACGCCGACGATGTTCATCTTGCCCTTAGGCAACTTCATGGCAGCGAAGTCGGCATAGTTGCTGGTGTATATCTGCACACCGCCGTTCGAACCGTCGGGCTGCTCCTTGAAGTACCACGAGGTGCTGTAGTCGGGATGAGAGTATGTTGACTCGCCTGCTACGAAAACAAGATTGTCCACATACTGCTTAGTGTCGCTGTTGTAGTAACCGCCTTTCTTGATGGATACGTTCTTCAGGATTCCCAACTTTCCGGCATCCTTGGCAATGTCCCAAGTAGTCTTTGTGCTGCCGTCGGCAAAAACCTCCGGTTCCACTCGGGTGCGATAGCCGGTATAGGTGAAGTGTTGGTGCCAGAGGTTGCGCGGCATACGACTGACGCTCACTTCGCCTGACGAGTTGGTGTAGGGTGTGCCGATGGTAGCGCTCTGGCGGTAGTTGCCGATACAAAGCCCCTTCAGGTCGACAAGAATCTCGGTACCTTCAGCCAGATAGCCGAAGATGCCGCCCTGTTCAATACCAATGAAGATAGCACCGGTGGCATCCTGCACGGCTATTTCATTGTACAAATTACCCTGCACGTCGTTGGCTGTGACCACAGCCTTTATTTGCAGTTCTTCAGTAATCCACTTAAATTCGCCTTCAGTATTCACCTCGTTGTTGTACTTGGTCTTCAGTGCTGCAATGGTGATGACATTGGTCTCCTTGATGTTAGGATTGCCAAAATATTGCGAAGCATCCGTTGAAGGCTCGTCCCACTTACTGTTGAAGAAGTTGGAATTGCCGTCGGCACAACTTGCGAAGATGCCGCATACAAGCACTAATAATAAATAATGTATCTGTTTCATAATCTTCAATTTTCAATCTTCAATTAGAACTTGTAGGCAATGTTCAGCATACCGTTGATGCCATAGGCATAGTACTTGAACGGATTCTTCTGGAACTGGTAGGCACGCACGTTGTCGCTGGCTGTATAGCTGGAGCGGCTCTGCTCGTAACCGCCAGTGACGATCTTCTGGTTGTTCAGCAGGTTGGTGATCATCAGGTTGATGCTCATCGAACGGCCATTCTTCAGCCAGAGGCTTTTGCCGATAGAGAGGTCGAGCATGAAGCCACCGTGACCCTCGGCCTGTGCCACTGCACTCTCCAGCACGTTGCCGTCGGTATCGTACACGGGCTCAAAGTCCAGCCGGTTGCGGCGGTCGAGCGTAGACTGATAGCGATACGAAGGCGAATAGCTCAGGTAAATGCGGTCGTAGTAGTTGCCGTTGAGGTCGATGAACCATCCGCTCTTGTGGTAGCTCAGTATGAGGCTCAGTGCCGTGAGTGGCGTGCCGGCCTCGCGCATGTTCTTATTATATACTATCTCGGGTTTGCCGCCATTGGCATCGTTGTAGGTGCCCTTCGTAGAGCTCATGTACCACACCTGTGCATTGTTGGTGTTGCGGGCCTCGCTGACGGTGCCCAGGGTCTTCACGTTGATGGCATCCGTCACCTTGAAGTTCAGGCCCCACTCTACGCCGTAGTACTCCTTGTCGATACCTGTCATCGAGACGTAGGAGAACGAGTTGATGTCGTCGAAGTAGAAGTTCTGCCACTCAGTAGCGTCCTTCACGAGGGCACCATAGGCAATGACGTTGGCCTTGAGCCACGAGCACGACATCTGGTAGCCAATCTCAGCCGAGTAGTTCTTCTCGTTCTTCAGGTCGACCACGAAGTCGTTGTTCATCTCTGGTGATATGAAGGCGGTCTGAGCCTGCGGAGCACGCACCTCGACGCCGAAGCCGCCACTGATGCTGTGACCATGTCCCAGGTTAATCAGGGCTCCGGCCTTGCCGCCGCCCTCCAGGAAGTGTGCCTTGCCGCTCTTGCCGTAACTGTTGTCGAGGAACATACCGTTGCGCATGTTACCCTCGCGCTGCATCTGCACACCGCCGATGCGTCCGCTGACGAAAGCCTGCGTATTGCCTACTTTGGCAGCGTAGGTCATCCAGAAGTTAGCCTTGTCGACCAGGATGTTATAGTCGTAGCCGAAGCGGTCGCCCTCGCGCACCACGGCGTTGGGGTTGTTGGCATCGTACTGCACCTCAGGGTCGTTGATGGAGTACGTGCCCAGGGCATAGTTATTGATGTTGTGATAGATGCTGGCTCCCATCAGGTCGTCCATGGTCTGATAGTGCATGCCTTTGTTGGTGGCCAGCTGCACGCCCAGGTTCAGGCGCTGGTCCTTAGTCAGGTCCACGCTCAGGTTCGACGACAGTGCCAGGTTCAGGTTGTTGTTGTGCTTGGCCTGAATGAAGTACATGGCATCGGCTCCCTGCAGGGCTGCCTGCTTGTTGGCATAGTAGAGCTTATCGAAGTTAATCTGGCGGTCGGCTTGATAGCCCGACAGCAAGTTCTTGGCGCGCAGCCAGTTGCTGGCACTTAACTCTGTTCGATAGCTTGCTCCTTCATACCATACATTGAAATAGTTGCTTGGCAAATTCTTGTAGTAGTTGGGATGAGGATTTTCTGCATTATTATAGTTCAGGCGCGTACTCTTATACATAGAGTAGCGGCCGGTGAGCGTGGTCACCAGCTTCATCTGGTCGTTGATCTTCCAGTCCCACGTCATCAGGGCGGTGGGTGCGAAGTCGTTCACCACACGCGAATTGCGGATGTGACCGTTCTGGTAGCCCCAGTAGGGGTTGTAGTAGCGGTCGTTGGCCAGCCAGTACATCTCGTCGGTGGCAGCACCCTGCGAGGCCCGCTCGGTGGGGTTGCCCCAGGTGACCAGCGACAGGTGGTGCTTGTCGTTGATAAACTTCTCGGCACCGAAGAAATAGCTCAGCGAGTTGTAGAACGTACCGTCTACGTAGGCCGTCTTCGGCGAGGCCCAGCGATAGGTGACGTTGGCCGAGAAGGCCCAACCGTTGTCCATCACACCGGTGTTGTACGTGTACATGCCACGCACGGTGTAGTTTCGGTTGGCTCCCGACAGCGTCACGCGCTGCCCCGTGGCAAAGGCCGACGGGCGGAAGTTGTAGTTGTTGGAACCGGCCATGGCCGACATGCTGAAGTTATTGTCCTCGAAAGGCAAGGAATACTCCACGCCACGTGTCTGCTGGTTCAGTCCGCCCACCAGCGAGTAGCGGAACTGTCCGCTTTCCATGTCGTTCATCTGCACGCCATTGATGTAGATGTCATTGTACTTTTGATTAAAAGCACGATAGCGGAAGCGCATGGGACTGAACAGGTATCCCACCTGCGAGGCGTAGATGTTCGAGTTGGAACCCGTGATAGTCACGTTCTGCGACATATCGTCGTCCTCGCCCAGCTGTGCTTCCGTGAAGGTGAAGGTCTGCTCGTCTTGCACACCCAGAGAGTCGACCTCCGTCTGAGCCATGGCTGCAGGAGCAACGCAAAGCGCCATCACTACGAATTTCAGCTTTTTGTTCATAGAAACGATTTTAGATTAATAATTGTTATTGCTTGCAAAGATACATCAAAATTTCGGAATCACAAAGCAATTTGCTAAAAAAATTGTTATAGCATAAATATTCTACGAAAAATGCACTACTTATCAGATTTTTTTGTATCTTTGCAGCATTATTACTGATCTGAATATGAAAAAGAGTTTGTTTTTTCTGGCAACGCTGTGCCTGATAGCCACATCCGTTGCATGCGCACAGGAGAAGAAGTTCTCGCTGTACGCCGTAGGGTTCTACAACCTGGAAAACCTGTTTGACACCTGCCACGACGAAGGGCACAACGACTACCAGTTCCTGCCTGATGGACAATACAAGTGGACAGGGCTGAAGTACACCCACAAGCTGCGCAACATGGCTCGCGTACTGGCAGACATGGGCACCGACAAGCACCCCATGGGATGCGCCGTCATCGGTGTGTCGGAGGTTGAGAATGCCAAGTGCATGGACGACCTGTGCAGCCAGGAGCCGCTGAAAGCCCGCGGCTATAAGTACGTGCATGTGGAGGGGCCCGACCGTCGCGGTGTGGACTGTGCCCTGATCTACAATCCCAAGTTGTTCCAGGTGCGCAACGTGAAGCTCGTGCCCTACGTCTACCGTCTGGCAGCCGACTCACTGAGGGCCACCCGCGGCTTCCTCACCGTCAGCGGCACCATGGCCGGCGAACACGTCACCATCATTGTCAACCATCTGCCTTCGCGCGGTGCCACCTCGTTCTATCGTGAGGAGGGCGGCAGGCAGCTGCGCGTACTGAAAGACTCGCTGCTGCGCGACGACCCCGCCGTGAAGCTGTTTATCATGGGCGACATGAACGACGACCCGCAGGACAAGTCGATGGCAGTGGCTCTGGGTGCAAAGCGCAAGGCAAAGGATGTAGAGGACGGCGGTCTGTGGAATCCCTGGTGGGATACGCTGGCCAACGGCACCGGCACGCTGATCTACGACGGCAAGTGGAACCTGTTCGACCAGATTATCCTCTCGAAGTCGCTGCTCAACCTCGACAAGACCAAGGACTTCACCACGCTGAAGTACCACAGCCATCAGATATTCAACCGCGACTATCTGTTCCAGAAAGAGGGCAAATACAAGGGCGGCTCCAAGCGCACCCATGCCGGCGGCGTATGGCTCGACGGCTATAGCGACCACTTCCCCACCATCGTTTATGTAGTTAAAGAGGTGAAATAAGATGACGATCATAGGAATAGCGGGCGGCACAGGTTCCGGCAAGACCACCGTCGTGAAAAACATTGCCAAAGCACTGCCGCCACACTGCGTGGCCGTGGTGCCCATCGACTCGTATTATAACGACACGACGGGCATGACCCCCGAGGAGCGCAAGGCCATCAACTTCGACCACCCTGACGCGTTCGACTGGAAGCTGCTCACCGAGCAGGTACGCAAACTGAAAAACGGCGAGGCCATTGAGCAGCCCACCTATTCTTATATAGAGAGCAACCGCCAGAAGGAGACCATACACGTGGAGCCCAAGCCCGTCATCATCATCGAGGGCATCATGGCGCTGCACAACAAGAAGCTGCGCGACATCATGGACCTGAAAATCTTTGTCGACACCGACAACGACGTCAGGCTGATACGCAACATCCGCCGCGACGTGGTGGAGCGCGGACGCACCGTAGAGATGGTGCTCGACCGCTACGAGAAGGTGCTCAAGCCCATGCACGAGCAGTTTATTGAGCCCACCAAGAAGTTTGCCGACCTGATTATTCCCTGGGGAGGCGACAACCACACGGGCATTCACATCCTGAAGACCTACATCGAGGGCATCGTCACCGGCGTATGACGCAGCTCTATCTGGTCCGTCACGGCGAGACGTTCGACAACGAACGCCAGATGATGCAGGGGCAGACCCCCGGCGAACTGAACCCTACAGGCATCCGCCAGGCTGAAGCACTGAGTCTTCTGCTGGCGGATGTGCCGTTTCAGGCTGTCGTGGCCAGCGACCTGCACCGCGCCATACAGACGGCACGCATCGTGGCGGCCCCGCACCGGCTGCCCGTCGCCACCACTGCCCTGCTTCGCGAGCGCGACTGGGGCAGCTTTACGGGACGCTTCATCCCCGACCTGAAAGACGTGTCGCCCTGGCCCGACGACATCGAGTCGCTGCCGGCCCTGAAGGAGCGGGCGCGCCTGTTTCTGCAGTTTATCCGCGAAAACTGGCCGCAGCAGACTGTGCTGGCCGTAGGCCACGGCATCATCAACAAAGCCATCCAGGCCGTCTACTTCGGCAAGGAGATGAACGAAGTAGAGAAAATGAAAAATGCCGAGGTACGTATCCTCGACATTTAACATTCTGCTACAGATCTTCTATCGTCTGCCACCGCCGCTGCGACTGCTGCTGCCGCCGCTGCTGTGACTGCTGCCGCTGTGGCTACTGCCACCGCTATGGCTACTGCCTACCGAACTGCGGGTAGAGCCTCTGCCGGAGTTCATCGAACCGCCGCTCATGCTGTGGTGGCTGCTGCTGCCAGAATCGTAGGAACCACGGTTTCCTCCTGTGCTGCGATTATTGTCGAAGCTGCGATTGCCCTGGTTGCCGCGATAGCTGTCGTTGCCACTACGATTGCCACGATAACTGTCGTTGCCGCTGTGATTACCGTAATTATTGTGGCTGCTGTGACCTCCACGCTCCGTGATGCGTGTAGAACTGCGTCCTACCGAACCTCTGTAGTCACCACGGTCCCATCCGTTGCGCATGCCGAAGTGCTGGTCGCGAGGCCTGTCGGGGCGGAAAGTGGCACGATGACCTTCATAGTAGCTGCGTCCGTGAGAGCGCCAGCTGTGTCCGCCGCGATACGAGTGGTAGAAGTGGGGACGTCCAAAGTAGAAATAGTCGCGATGCGGATAGCGGCCATAGATGCCGAAGTGCCAGTAGCCGGCCTCCCAGAACAACGGACGGTAGAAATAGGTGGCTGCACGAAACAGGTCCCACTGCCACTGGTAGAGTATGTAGTTCAGGTCCATGTTGCGGCGCTCCCAGTAGACACCGAACACATCGGCCTGACTGGTCACCCCCATCAGATAGTCGAGGTTGATCTCGTAGGCTGCCTCGTATTGTGCGTCACTCAGGTTCAGTTCATAAGCCATCTTATCGGTCAGGAACAGGGCCTCATTGCGAGCCTGCTCGTACGACATGGCGTTGGCCGATGCTGCTATCGTCAGCATTGAAACCAGGGTAAACAACATCTTCTTCATAATCGTCATATTTTAATTGTTATACATGCTGTGAATTGTTTTCATGTGCAAAATAACAGCTTTTTTCGCAGCTATGCAAAGGATTTTCCCTAAATAGTGCGAGGAAAATCCCTATCTTTGAAAAATAATTCGTAACTTTGCGCGTTCTTTACAAGGTATGGCGAAGAAAAAGCTACTGATTTCAGCCATCCTATGCCTGACCCTCGCGGGGGTAAAGGCACAGGTGGAGGTGCGCACCGAGGCACAGGCCTCGGGAGCCATCGGCAGCCATAACCCCTTGTGGCTGAATGCCAACAAATACGGCCTCAGCTCGCTGGATAAGCAGAACGGATACCTCAGGGCCGGAGCTTTCCGGCACCAGCAGTCCGACTCCGCCAAGGCATGGGACTGGTCGGCAGGTATCGACATGGCTGTGGCCCAGGGGTTCACCAGCCGCATCGTCTTGCAGCAGGCCTACGGCGAACTGCGCTGGCACAAGGCCCAGCTCACCATTGGCAGCAAGCAGCAGCCCATGGAACTAAGAGACCAGGAGCTGAGCAGCGGCACGCAGACGCTGGGCATCAACGCTCGACCGCTGCCGATGGTGCGCCTGTCGCTGCCGCAATATGTCGAGGTGCCCGGCACACGCGGTCTGCTGGCGGTGAAGGGTCACATTGCCTACGGCATACAGACCGACGATGCCTGGCAGAAGGAGTTCACCATGCAGCAGTCGAAATACACCGAGCGCTCGAAACTGCACACCAAGGCGGGCTACCTGCGCATAGGCCGACAGGACAAGCCGTTCAACGTGGAACTGGGTGTCGAGATGGCCTGCCAGTACGGCGGCACGTCCTATCAGTACGGGCTGCAGGGCGGTCCCACCGAAAACGAGGACGGACTGAAGGGCATGATGCACGCCCTGATTCCCAGCGGCGGCGAGACCGTGGAGACCGTCTATCGCAATGCCGACGGCAACCACCTGGGCAGCTGGGTCCTGCGCGCCAACCTCGACTACGAGCGCTGGGGTATCTCCGTCTATGCCGACCATTTCTTCGAGGACCAGTCGAGCATGTTCTTCCTCGACTACGACGGCTACGGCAGCGGCGAACAGTGGAACGAGAAACAGCAGTCGCGCTATTTCCTCTACTACCTGAAGGACATCATGCTCGGCATGGAACTGCGACTGGCAGACAACCCTTTCCTCAACGCCTTCGTGCTGGAGTACATCTACACCAAATACCAGTGCGGACCCGTCTATCACGACCACACCCAGAGGATTTCAGACCACGTCTGCGGCATAGACAACTATTATAATCATGCCTTGCAGCCGGGATGGCAACACTGGGGACAGGTCATGGGCAACCCACTCTACCGCTCGCCACTCTACAACGACGACCGACATATCAAGATCGAGAACAACCGCTTCTGGGCTTGGCACTTCGCACTGTCGGGCAACCCCATCGGCCTGCACTACCGTTTCCTGTGCAGCCTGCAAGAGGGCTTCGGCACCTACGACACCCCCTACACCGACCCTGAGATGAACCTCAGCACAATGCTCGAAGTGGGACGACGGTTCCCCGTGTCGTCGCCCCTGGCGGGATGGAGCGTCAAGGGAGCCGTGGGCTTGGATGCCGGCGACCTGCTGGGACACAGCCTTGGCTTGCAGATTACGGTGGGAAAAGTTTTCAATTTTAAAAGGTCAAAACGGTGAAAGGTAAAGACTAAAAGGTTAAAAGGGTTATGAGAAGATATTCCACATATTTATATATGGTGTGTGCGATGGCACTGCTGACAGTCACGGCTGCCTGCGAACTGCATACCTCTGACAACGGCGACCTCGACGGGTTCTGGCAGCTCACGCAGATGGACACGCTGTCGTCAGGACGCTCGGCCGACATGAAGTCCACACGCATCTTCTGGGCTGTGCAGGCCGACCTGCTCGAAATGAGAGACCTGAGCGACCTGAAATACATTCCCATCTTCTTCCGCTTCAAGCACCAAGGCGACACCCTCGTCCTGTCGGAACCCATTGCCGACCTGCGCTACATCACGCCCGAGAGCCCCGACAGCATCATCACCAGTCCTGCCACCCTGTATTTCTATGGCATACGCCAACTGCAGGACACGCTGCGCGTGCTGCGACTGGACAGCGAGAAGCTGACGCTGCAATCGCGCCACTACCGCTTCTACTTCAGAAAATACTAAGATTTCAGTTTCTCACCTCTGACCTCTCACCTCTTACCTCTTACCTCTCACCTCTTACCTCTCACCTCTCACCTCTAACCTCTTACCTCTCACCTCTAACCTCTTACCTCTAAAACTTCTTACCAAACACGATGTTGATGAAGGTCTTCAGCAAAATCTTCATGTCGAACCACCACGAGCGGTGCTCCAGGTAATAGAGGTCCAGCTCCAGCCGACGCAGCATCTTCTCAAGCGTGTCAGTATAGCCGTTGTAGAGCGTGGCATACGACGTCACGCCGGGACGAATCTGATAGAGATAGACGTAACGCGGATCGCGCTCCATAATCTGCTTGATGTAGAACTCACGCTCGGGACGCGGGCCAATGAAAGCCATGTCGCCCTTGAACACGTTCCACAACTGCGGCAACTCGTCCAAGTGGTGCTCGCGTAGGAATTTACCTACCTTCGTCATGCGCGTCTCGCTCTCGTGCTGAAACAGCGCAGGACCGTTCTTCTCAGCATCCACACGCATGGAGCGGAACTTATAGATGATGAAAGGACGGCCAAACCGACCGATACGCTCCTGCTTGAAAATGGCAGGACCGCCATCCTCATGCTTCACCATAATATAGCACACGAGGAACAGTGGCGAAAAGACCACCAGGCAGATGGCAGCGATGATGAAATCAACGAGCCGTTTGATGTTTCGCTCTATTTCATTCATACCGTCAAGCACGTATCCGTTTTCTAATACTGTCATATAATGTAAGCCGTTTTTCGCGTTTTTATTATATTAACGATGCTTTACGCTTATTATTATATCCCTGACAATTTTTTTTTGAATAGCTTGCTTCCAACTTACCCCCAACCTGCTCCCAACTTACTCCAGACCTGCTCACAACTTACTCCCGACTTGCTTCGCTGTGCGTCACCATCCCGGCTTGTTGCCCTGAAAATTTTAATTAAAAATAAAATTTTAATAAAAATGGCTTGAACCTACACTAAATCGCTAAAAGGCCGATGTACAGGGGCTTTCACCCAGTGTAGGTACCCTACACTAACATACACTAA
>ERZ842401.6722-NODE-6722-length-12159-cov-3.562954_pt1 | contig 12159 bp, 13 predicted proteins | sample MGYA00521270_ERZ842401 | MGnify/ENA primary metagenome ERZ842401 (study PRJEB31892, sample SAMEA3878208) | bioreactor metagenome | biome: Moose rumen | place: Sweden | collected 2011-10 | study: EMG produced TPA metagenomics assembly of the PRJEB12797 data set... | reverse complement strand
ATGACAATGAATGAGAAGCATGAGTTGAAAAGGAACTTCATGGCTACTTTGGACGAGGCTATTGATTTAGCTTGTGTCGCTGTACAAGTTGATAATCATTAAAATAACCTATCAATCAAATGAACAAAGCACTTGTTATTATATATTGTATTAAACGTAAATTAAACTCTTATAGAGTATAAGCGTGATGAAGTGTACTAATAACTTGCGGCAAAACATCGAGGTTTCTTTATACAAATCTATTACAGAAATGTAACGCAGTATAGTGATTTTAAACAATTGAATAAGATAACTGTATTAAGAAAAATAAACACTTTAAGGTGTTAAATGAGTTGTATGATTAAAGCACTTGGTTGCTGTTACTGTATTATAAAAAAGAAATCAATTAATAGTGGACAATGTATTATATGATGATAATCTCTTAAATATACTAGAATGAAAAGGAGGATTAATTTATGGGAAGACCTGGAGCAGGGGGAGGAAGTCACTCTAGTCATTCATCATCTGGGGGTCACTCTAGTTCTAGAATGTCTGGAGGACACAGACCAAGCAGTTCAAGACCATCAACGAGTTCGTCTAGACCGGGAATGGGTTCATCTAGTTTTAGCACATCTCATCACAGTTCTTATGCACCGCCAAGACCACCTATGCATACACCACCTAGACCACCTAGACCGCCTAGAAATAATTATGGGCATACTACAGTAAATAATTACTATGGTCCTACTAATAGTGGTTACACAAGGTCCTACGAAGAAGACAGATCTGGTAGGTTTCTTAAGTCTATTGTGACCTCTATTATAATTGTAGTTCTCTTGCTTATTATGTTATTTGCTATAAGTAGAATATCTGGTGGAGATGGTTCTATAAGAAACACAACAGAGAGAACTAAGCTTGATTCAGGAGTTGGCTTTACGAACAATTGTATTGTTGATAAAACAGGATGGATTGAGAATAAAGCAAAAGTTGTTTCTGCTCTAAAATCATTTTATAATGAGACAGGAGTTCAGCCATACATCGTTATGTTAGATTATGACGTCGAGTTGAGAACTGATTCGCAGAAAGAGCAGTGGGCTAATGATTATTATGAGAATAATATAGGAGCAGAAAATGGTTTCCTTTATGTGTACTTTAGTGAAGCTTCTGATGATGAAGTTGGATACATGGTTTATGTGAATGGTAAACAGGTTTCTTCAGTTATGGATGCTGAGGCAATTGATATATTCTGGAATTATCTTGACAGGTACTGGTATTCAGATTTATCAATGACGGATGTGTTTATCAAGACTTATACAAGTACAGCAAATACAATTATGTCAGCTCCTACAAATGGATGGGATTTCCTGAAGACTCTTATCCTGGTTGTCTTCTTTATTGTCATTGCTGTAATCGTTGTGATTGCTATGATAAAGAGACATAAGCTTAAGATACAGAAGTTACAGGAAGAACAGAGAATTCTTAATACTCCTTTACAAACAATTCAAAATGAAAACGATATCGTTAATAAATATACATAATATTGTGGAGGTGGTTTTATGTCAATGTCAACATTATTGATGTGTGGGAATGAACCTGTACTGAGGTTCAATATTACAGAAGGAATTTATGATGTTCTTAATAGTCAATTACTTCCTTTTGTAATGAAAGATTATTTGAGACATGTAAAATCTTTTGATGAGGTGAAGTCAAAGTATGATGATACTCAACGTACTATTGCAATGAACAGTAATAGAGATGCTGTTATAAATTGGTTGTCACATAGGACATTACTCCTTACAAGGAAGAATGCGAAGAAGCTTTATAATTCATTTGGACTTGTGCAGAGGGATGATGAGATAACAAGAGCGAAGATGGCTATAGCATGTAAAGCGTTATCGATTCTTGACAATTATTGGATTAAATCAGAAAGTGCTAGTGATACTTGGGATAGTATAAACTTACGACACAATCATCTTAGTGAAGCTATTTCTCAGATTGCATTACATGGAACCACTCCCTTTACGATTGACGGAACAATAAAGGACTCTTATGAGTTTCTTACAAATGGTGCATCTGCTAAGTGCTGGAAGAGAAGAGAGGATGGTTCTCTATGGATGTACAAAGCAGGTGATAATGGGACATTCGAAGCAAAGGTTGAGATAGCGGTTTCAAACATTCTTGATAGATGTAATGTTGCTCATTGTCATTATGAGGAGTATTATGATAGTGATTTGTTTGTTTCGGCATGTCCTGCTATGACCAATGATGATATCTCTATTGTTGATGGTGATGACTTCATTAGCTATTGCCATCATCATGAGTTAAATCCTGACAAAGAGTTGGTACGTATAGATGCAGACTCTTACTACAAGATGTTCATTGTAGACTACCTTATTGCGAATAGAGATAGACATACTCAGAATTGGGGAATGTACTACGACCCTAAGACGACAGAGTTAATTTCTATGCATCCTCTATTTGACCACAACAATGCTTTTGACGTTGACTGTATGCAGAATAAGAATTTTCCATCACACTTCTTAGGTAAGTCTTTAAAGGAGAATGCTCTCTATGCAATCAGGAATTGTGATTTTCATTTTACTGGAAATATCACAAGGGATTTGTTTGTAACTGAGAAACATTACGAGTGTTTTATGAGAAGAGCTGACGAGCTTAACATATCTCAGAAAGCTAAATCTAATCCCTTATTAGGTGCTGCTGATTCTTTATGATGTTTAAAGGTTAATGCATATGTCATGGAGTGCTCATACTACCTTAGTTGGCCAATCAAGACATTTATGGGCACTCTTATGAGATATTCAAAAACATTCCTTAGCAAGGTCTTTTACATAAGGCTATGAAAGGATAAAGAGTATGGATGAAATAAATGATAATCTTGCTTCATTAGACCCTTATACAATCGTACCTAATGAAATAGAGAAGCCTATAAGAAATCTTATTCCTATTAAGGTTAAGACTGTAAGTACTGAGATACAAACTTTTGATATAGACGGAAAGATAATTACTATACCTAGTGAACTATTGGACAAGGCTGAAAAGTATGTTCTTCCAGATTTGGATTATTACATTCACAGTTTGGTACATCTTTATGATGATTACGTATTTGCGGACGATGAGGTAATATCTTTGGAAGTGCAAGCGAGAATAAAGGAGGATTTACTATTATATCATGATTAATAATATATTGGTAGACTTCGAATGTTCTCCTACTTTAAAAGTGCGTTTGATAAAGTTTGTAAAATGTACTATAAGAGGAACCAATCCTGTAATTAATGTTGCTCCTATCGATGCGTCCTTTATCTTGAAAGTGTCTTTGTATCAACATGGCACTAAGATACGATTTGCTATATTTGATAGGAAAGGTAATATTAACAATACTATAGTATTTCCTGATGAGAGCGTAATTCTAAATGCAATAGATAACTTGGAAAGAAGATACATATTTCATAAGACTGGTTCACATGCCTTACCAGATAAGAGTTTATCTAATATGTGGATTCCTGTATTGAATATAGTTCCTATTGAGTTTATAGAATTAAACACAGACTCCCTATTAAGTATTTATAGAGAATACATCGACGCTTTCGAGGATTATATTTGGCAGCAGGAAATATACAGATTGGTACAACTATTTGGGACTAATGATATAAACTTGATAGCAGATTACATTTATTCAAAGATGTTGTAACAGGAGGTCGAATATGCTGAGTTCTGAATTAAAGAAACAGATACGCTCTATGATTGGTAATGGTCTTAATCGTGAGCATATTGTAAAGGAAATACTTGACGACTTACAAGAGCTTGGCATATCCTATGTTGAGATTAACAAAATCGTTTCCTCCTTAAGCAAGGAAGACGAAGTAAAATCTTTACAGATTGCTATAAAGAATGCTTACGATGATATCGTAAATGGTATGGATTGGAGAGATAAAAACTTCAAGCCAGGTGATAACAATGAGAATGAGTTAATTGTTGCAATACATGAAAGACTTGGAGATATTTGTGTTTTGTCGAGATATATCTCTAGAGGTTACGTATTACAATTAATTAGCGATTATCTAAAAACGGTCTAACATATTCTAGGACATGGTAGCATTATTTACAAAATAATATACACAATTGAATGGAGGTATTTATTATGTTAAGAGAAATTAATAGAGACAAGGTTGATTACAGGATTATTCTGTGCGTTATTGCTGGAACTTTAGGTGCTAGTATTTTCTATATTCTTCATGTTGAAGGTTTCTATAGGTTTTATGTATCAATTATTCTTGATGTTGTATGGTTCTTTATGTTGGATGTCACTGCAAACAAATTATTCTTCACTAAAAATAAAAAGTCTTTTGCTGAGAATCTTCATAACACAGTAAGCAAAGAGATGTATATGTTTTACGTTATATCGTTTTTCTTATTCACACTAATATTCACATTAGCAAGCTCTATGTTTTTAACACGTACTTGCCAAAATGATGCTGAGTATAAGAATGAAGTTGTAGCTGAGAACTCTGTAAAAGTTGATGAGGATGCGAAAGTGGTGAACAATGTAAATACTTTTGTTTCTACTGAGGAAACTGCTGATGCAGGCTCTATTAACATGAACCTTGTTATTATAATAGTGGGTATCGAAGTTATAACAGGATTTATAACAGCTCGTAGAATTGTTGAGATTGTTTTCAATAGGGCTGCAATGGAAAAGAACAATTTATAAAAGTTCTACACAAATAATGTATAACCTGTCACTAGTACAATTCACTGAATTATATTACTGACATGTTAAATATATTATAAGGAGGATGTTTAAATGGACATCGATTTAAAGAAAGTTTTAAATGGAGCAGACTTACCTAAGGAAGGGCTTGAGGAAGTCCACAGATTCAAGAAGGTTAAGGAGAGGCCTGAGATTGCAGTTGAACTTAAGTCTGTTTGGAGAGACAAGCCTGAGATGAAGAAGTATCAGGAAGACCCTACAGAAGATTTGGTATTCTTAAATCCCGGAGAAATTTATCTCTCAGGATTTAATGGTTACATAATCTTTGACAGGAACACTTGCCAGACTTACTATGCTCCTACTGAGAAATGTTTGAATCAGAATTTCATTTATCGTGAGGATATTGACATTCTTAATCTGGAGAAGGCAACTTCTGGAGAGGCCGAAGCATGGCAGAGAGAAAGAGGTGGTTCTATTAATCCCGGAATTATTCCTAGATATACTTGTTATATTTTGGATAATCCTGGAGCAGAAACATACGAAGTTTATTATGATTCAAACTATCCTGCGCTCACCTATGGTCAGTCAACTCCTCAGGGATGTTTTGTTCATAAGTATAAAAATAGATTTCATAGAGATATGGCAATTTTATCTCTTGATGAGTTTTATTCCAATTCCTCTAACAAGAAAGCTGGTAGTCTTACTGCAAGGGAACTTAATGCAAATGAAGCTATTATCGTTTCAGATGGAGCTTGGATGAAAGAGACTTCTACTTGTGCTTGTGTCTATATTGATGATGAGTCTGTTATCAAGATGACGGAGGGTAGAGCTCCTAGCGATATTGACCAGGCTGTTCTTATATCCGAGATACGTGGAGCAACAAATGCATTGAGGCTTGCTTATGCAAAGAGAAAGAAGAAGATTACTTATTACTATGATAACACTTCTATTCTCAATTGTTTCAGGAACAGAAAGACTGAGTACCTTACTGAGATTAAGGAGTATAAAGAGCTTCTCGAGAAGATGAACTCAGAAGGGTTTAAGGTCTTATTCGTTGAGATTCACCCTAAGACCGGAGAGGATAGACAGGATGATAATAAAGCCCTTATGTTCTTCCATAATATGTGTGATACAGAGTGCAGACAGATGTCTGATATTTGTAAGAAGAAATACAAGGAGTATACAACATCCGGGAGAACAGATGGTAAGACTTATGACCAGGTAAAGAAAGAATTTGCTCCCAAGAAGAATCCTAAGTATAATGGAGATAATAATCACACGAGACCAAGAAGATGATTCTTATTCATTGTACATGTAAATTAGGATAAAGGGGAGTTATAAATAAAATGAATTATCAGAAGTTAATACGTGAAGAGATGAGTAGTGTCTACACTACTAAAGTTGCAAATGATATTCTTCAGAGGATGGATAAAATAAGAAATGAATCCTCTATTGATACAGCGAGAAGATGGGTAATAGAGTTAATCCAGAATGCATGTGATGTAAGGTCGGATATTCCATTGGAGATTTCTATTACTTACAAAGGCGATGAGGTTAGATTCTCTCACAACGGTAAACCTTTTAGAGTAAAAGATATCTTATCTATAATCAACCAGGTTTCCTCTAAGGCTGATGATGAAGAGACTGTTGGAAAGTTTGGTACTGGTTTCGCCTCTACTTTCCAGCTGTCACCTGAAGTTACTATCACATCTGTTTTACATAATGATGGTGGTCCTTATGTTCCATTTAAAGTAAAACTTGTGCGTTCTGGTGAAACAAAAGATTCCGTAGAGAAAGCTATTGCGCAATCAATGTCTGATATTGAAGAGCAGGCAGGAAACTCAGAGTTGGATGATTTTGACCAGAGCAAATGTCACACTACTTTCTCCTATGAGATTGTATCTAAGGAAAGTAGAGAAGCAGCTATAATTGGAATCAATGATTTCAAAAGAGTTGTTCCCATTATATTCTTGAACTTCAAAGAATTACAGACTGTTACTCTTACAGTTGAAGATGAGGTACTTGTATTTTCTAGAGGAGAGGATTACAAGTTATCGGATTCGGAGTTGAGGATACAGGAAATCTTTAAGGATAATGAGAAACTTGAGTTACTTTACAATGAGTCAGATGATGTTGCAATTATCGGTTTCATTAAGGATAAGAAGTTTCTGCCCTTAGAAGATACTCCGAGACTTTACATTGCATTCCCTCTTATTGGTTCAGAGGAGTTTCCTTTTCCTGTAATAATTAGTTCTACGAAGATGAGACCTAATGAACCAAGAAGTGGAATTGCTCTTACTGATAATTCCTTATCCACAGATTCTAAGAAGAATAAGGAGATTGTCTCTAAAGCAATTGAGATGTTCTCTTACTTCGTGAATCATAGTATCTCAGAAGGGTTTGATGATATTTTCAATATATGTAATATTCCTGCTTATGCATTCTCTTCGGAAAGAAGTGAGTCTTATGTGAAGAATGATATTTATGACAAACTATGGAATATTATCAAGGACATAAAAGTAACCTCTATAAGAAATGAGAGTGCTACGATAGGTAATAGTTTGTTCATTAGTGATACCGAGGAAAACAGTGTAGCTATTAAGGAGCTGTGTGCAGAGTCAGAGAAAATTAACATATGTGCTCAAAGTGAGGAATGGTTAAGAGTATTATCTAACTATGAGAGTTTTGGGGACAATATCGTAACGCTTGAGAGTATTTTAGAGAATCACAATCAATATTATAATAAGACTTCTATGAGTCTTAAAGATTGGTACATTCTCTTATGCAAGTCCTGCTTAAAGGATAGTACTCTTAAAGGCTCCTTATTATCAGGTTCCTATGCTGTCTTTGTTGGAATGGACGGACGTCTGTATTGTTACTCTAGTTTAAGGCTTGGAACAAATATTCCTGATGCTATCGTAAAAGCATCGAACCTTGCTGATAGAGTAGATTACGTACTAAATATCACTATGAAGTTATTTGATAGAGAATATGAGAGTATTCTTAGTGATGCTTCTGCTTACTCTTTAAATGATGTATTGAATCATATAAAGAAGAATATAGAAGGTCATACCTACGCTGTTACAGGTAGAGATATATTAACAAGATTTCTCTTATCTGAAAGTCCTGAGACTAAACTGAAAGAAATCTTTAGTAATCTAATGGGTTCTTTAGATGAGAGTTCAAGGACTATTGAAGACGTTGATATTTTCTATGGTGTGATAAAGCATATTCTTATCAAGAAGATACTACCTAAATTAAACAGTAATTATTTCAGTCTGATAAAGGATAACAAATTAACCATTGAAGATTTCAATTATCTACTGAGTCAGTTCTCTAAGTATAATGTTAACATTGATAACGAAAGAGTATTCCCTACACAGAATGATGGAACTTGTTCATACCTTAAGTTACTTAGCTTGGATAATACTACTGATGTTGAGATAAGAGATATTGCTAGACATTTCTATAATGCAGCTACATCAGATAATGCTTCTCTCGATTTCGATAGTAAATTGTTATTGAAAGGTATTGAGATTCCGTCTAGTTGGAATATCTCTAGTATGACTGATGTTAATGTTTATACTGAACTTTCTGTCAGAGTTCAACATTACATTTCAAGTTATAAGGTTGCTGATTTGAATGCTTCTCTACAGACGGCTTGTATGGAGTTCTATACTTGGCTTGATTGTGCTGATGAGGATAAGATTAAGAGTAGATTCCCTTACTTTGCAGATAGCGAAGTTAGAGTTCAATTACTTGGTCCTAAGGCTATTGCAGAGAATACAAAAGCTGCGAAGGATACAAAGAACTTCTTTAAGGAATATGGTGCTGAAAGTATAGATGATATGAGAAAGGTCATCAAAGAAAAAGATGAACAGATTGGACGTCTGAATAGAGTCATGAAGAGTAATGGTTGGACTTTAGATGATGTCAGTAAGTTCTTACAAAAGGAAGAGGGAGAAATAATAAGAGGCAGGACTACGTTTGATTTCCTGAATGATGTGTGGTTCTCTGAAGATGACCTATCTTATGCCTATACTAACGGTTATGAAAGAGACGACTTCCTTTACAGGATTGGTAGAGCTGGTGAGTTAATAGCTTATCAACATGTAATTGATTCCTACATAGCAGATGGTTACTCTATTGTGGAGGAATATAATACTGGGGTTACTAAGATATCTAAGGATGATGATGTTTTAGTAATTAGTTATCCTGACTTCGGAACTAAACAAAATGGAAGACATCAGAGTGGTTATGATATTATTGTTACCAGAGACAATACTCCTATAAAGTATTTCGAGGTTAAAACAAGAACTATTCGTAGTTATTATAAGAATTATATCAAGCTTTCAAGTGAACAGTTCAGATTTGCTTTAACCGAGATTGATAGGTATGAAGTCTTTATGGTAACTGTTGATTACGATTTCTCCTTAGTTAGGATTAAAGACTTTCATAATCCGGTTACTGCTCTTAGAGATGGTTCTCTATATCTTAAGGACGGACTTGGCTTCTTTATTTCAAACGATCCTGATGATGGTGAAGATGATTAGAGTATTACTTTTATGTAACAAATTTCTATTGGATTCTTATGACTTTTCATCCCATAGTCATATGAATTATATTGTAACTGTAAACCGATAAAAGAAAGGAAGAAAAGAAAATGGGAATGTTGGACACACTGAAAAGAATTCCTAAGATTATGGAGGCTAATATCAATGCTATGCTTGATAAAGCTGAAGACCCTAGGAAGATGATTGACCAGATGCTGATTGATGCCAAGAGGGATTTGGCGGCTGTCAAGGAGAGCACAGTCGAGGTGATGGCAGCAGAGAAGAATGCAAAGGAAGAGCTGGACAAGAACGCTCAGGAGATTGAGAAGGTTACATCAGCCGCTCAGAATGCTCTTAAAGCCGGGAATGAGGAAGATGCTAAGAAGCTGATTGCTATGAAGCAGAGACTCGAATCAACTCGGACTTCCTTACAGCAGAATTATGAAGTTGCTAGCAAGAACGCTGAGCTAATGAGGAACGGCTACAACAAACTTGTTAACGACATCAATGAGCTGGAGGCAAGAAAGGACGCTGCTAAGGCTAAATTTGATTTGGCTGAGGGTAAGAAGAAGACTTCTGATATCACGGCTAAGCTCTCTAAGGGTTCTTCCCTCGAGACTCTTAGCAAGTACGAGAAGATGGCAGATAAAGAGCTGGCGAAAGAGGAAGCGAGAGATGAGCTTAACAAGCAGGTGACGGCAGAAGATGACCTTATGAGTAAGTACTCGTCTCCGGGTGCAAGTGCGAATGTTGATGCGGAGCTTGCTAAGATGAAGGCTGAACTTGGACTTTAAACACTACGACTGAGGCTTGGTCTTTGGGCTGAGCCTCAGGGCTAACAGTGAGGTTTTGTATATGAACAAATTAAAATACCTTATATTCGGAATTATAGTATCTTTAAGTCTTACTGGATGTACAGTACAGGATATTAAAGATGGTTATAATATTGCTACACAAATTGCTAGTATCTTAAGAGAAGATGAACAGACTGAATCATCTGAAGAATTAATTCTTATCGAGACTCAACAGACTGTTGGTTCTAATAATACCGAGGGAGAACATATTTATGCTAGCTCTCCTAATTTAGATAAAATCGAAATACCTGAATGGGCTGGTAGTCCATTTGTTGAGATAAATAATAATATACCTTTCTTTACTTTTGAAGAGAAGAAAGTAGATGATGCTTTTGAGTATTATGCAGATTTAGATGAGCTTCTTAGGTGTCAACTTGCTTATGCAAACGTATGTTTAGAAACTATGCCTGAGTTTGAAAGAGGTTCTATAAATGAGATAACTCCATCTGGATGGGATAATAAGAAATATTCTATTGTTGACGGTGGTTGGATTTATAATAGGTGTCACCTTATTGGTTGGCAACTTACTGCCGAAGATGATAACGAGTGCAACCTTATTACTGGAACTAGATACCTTAACATTCAGGGTATGTTACCATTTGAAAATAAAGTTGCTAAATATATAACAGATAATGATGATATGGATTATCATGTGCTATATAGAGTGACTCCCCTATTTAATGATAATGATTTAGTAGCAAGTGGTGTACTTATGGAAGGTTATTCCATAGAAGATAAAGGAAAGGGAATACAGTTTTGTGTCTATTGTTATAATGTTCAGCCTGGAATTACTATCGATTACAAAACTGGTAACAATTGGTTAAACGAATGAGTTTTATTGCTTATGCTAAATTTCCTTGTAAGGGTTGTAAGAAGAAAGAGTCTGGTTGTCACTCTAGATGTAGTGATTACCTAAATGCTAAAATACAGAACGAAATTATAAAAGAAAAAGTTAATATTCTTAAAAGAGTAGATAAGGACTTAGAGAATCCACACAGGCATTATAGGAATCAATAAATATGAAAGTTACAATAACATCGACTCATATAATATTAATAAAGAATAGGGAAGTTCAAAAGTCGTAGACAAAATAATTTACATAAAAGGAGATACAAAACTATGAGAACTTATGAGATGCCTGATGGTAATAGTTTCAACTCTATGAGAGAAATAGCTGAGTTCTATGATATTTCATATGGCTCTATCAAGGCTTACACTGTGGATACAATAGAATGTATATGTGCTAAGATTTGCAGAGTTAGAAATGTGAATCGTGAGCATGTCGAGTATCTTGAATTAAAATCTTGATTACTCTTAAGCCTGCAGCACTCCGCTGGTCCGGATTTGCTTAGGAATGTTTACATTATTCCTGAAACAAGATGTAATCTCTCCATAAAGGAAAAGCTTGGACTTAAGCAGCTTCAGATGGGTTATATTGATATTAAGAAGAAATCAGTTGACGGACTGATAAACTTATATGAAACTGGATTACGTTACATAGAAGAACACAAGAGGTAGGAGGTACTCATGAATAGAACTTTAATTATGTTTGCGAAGGATTTTGCACTTAACGGGATTCTTATGCTTGATTTCTCTAACAACCATGTATCTCTTGGTATAAGAGAAAGAGACGAAGAGGATTTTGATTATGATGAGTTTGCTCGTCTAACTAAGGTCAAGCTTCTCATGTTGTTCAACATGAACGGGACTGTTCTTATTGACTTTAAGGTTAGATATAAGGTTATGAGTGCAGATGAGTGGTGGCAGAAGGCACATGAGCTGGTTGGAAATAGAAACTAATTTGTGGAGGTAAAATATGCTTTATATAATCTGTGGGGCTACTTGCTCTGGGAAGAAAGAACTTTATGACAAGTTCGTAAATAATGGGATTAAACCCTTACAAAAAGATATCGCTGTTGAGAGTACTTCAAGCATTCATAGCACATCTGAATTCTGTTATGAAAATGTTAGTACGATATACGAGAACGATACTGTCTCTAAGAAATATATGTCTACAGAGTGTTATGAAGATATTAACTTGGAT
>ERZ842401.6721-NODE-6721-length-12159-cov-5.030155_pt1 | contig 12159 bp, 16 predicted proteins | sample MGYA00521270_ERZ842401 | MGnify/ENA primary metagenome ERZ842401 (study PRJEB31892, sample SAMEA3878208) | bioreactor metagenome | biome: Moose rumen | place: Sweden | collected 2011-10 | study: EMG produced TPA metagenomics assembly of the PRJEB12797 data set... | reverse complement strand
TGCGTGAGTGCGTGAGTGCGTGAGTGCGTGAGTGCGTGAGTGCGTGAGTGCGTGAGTGCGTGAGTATTATGAGAAAATTGCTGTGTGTGTCAAGTACCTTACGCAGAAAAATCATATGATAAGTATATTATGCTTTACTTCAGAACGCAAGAAAATTACAGCTCCTTCCTGAAAATATACGTCATGTACGGCACTCCATCGGTGGAAAAGGTCTTGCATTCTTCCTTTGAGATAAGCTCAAAGTTATTTTCTATATAACAACTCACATTGCATTCGCCGTCCGTCCAAAGCCAGAGGTGCATATCTTTCTATACGGAAAAACTGGTATAATTCACTTTTCAAAAGCGTGTTTCTCCAATACTATCTAGTTATGGAAAAAACAATCGAAGTGAACGGAGTTCCATACACGATAATAAAGCTTCTGGGGCATGGAAAAGGAGGCTATTCCTACCTTGCCCAGTCTGGTAAAAAGAAGGTGTGCCTAAAGCAGATTCACCATGAGCCTTGCGATTACTATCAGTTTGGAAATAAAATTCAGGCGGAAAAGAACGATTACGCACGACTTTCTTCTGCCGGAATCAGAATCCCTGGGCTGATTGACATTGATGAAGAGAACGAAAGACTTGTAAAGGATTTCATAAGCGGCGATACGATTTTTGACTTGGTGAAAAATGATTGTGAGCTTTCGTCCTTTCTTTTGCAGGTTCGTTTTATGGCGGAGCAGGCTAAGAACGCAGGTCTAAACATCGACTATTTTCCTACCAACTTCGTGGTCTCTGACAGTGAGGAAAGCAAGGGTGAGCTTTTCTACATCGACTACGAATGCAATTCCTATATGGACGAATGGAATTTTGAGAACTGGGGAATAAAATATTGGTCAAAGACGCAAGAGTTTTTTGATTATCTGAAAAAATCTGAAAAGTAGGATACCGCTTTTTAGCTCTAGTGTCTCAGCCTTGTTTTCCACCAATCGCCGCCTTAAGCTCGTCATCGTAGGTCTTAAGCTCAAAAGACGTTCTGCGTGCAAGCTCCAAGTACGAGGCATCGTAATACGAAAGGTTGTATTCTTCTGCAAGGTCAAAGATACGCTGCCTGATTTCGCCGTCGCTCTGTGGGTCGGTGTATATCGGAAGCCTCTGCAAGTCGTAGAGAATATCCAGAGCGTCGGATTTTGAAAGCAGCGATTTTCCGCTTTTGTTTTTGCGTGTTTTATATAGAAGAACATTCTCTATCTCGTACCAAAAAAGCTGCGGCACATAGATTTGTCCGTTGTTCTCAAGCACATACTCAAAGTCTTTTATGCAGTCAGAAAATTCATCGTCACAGATGCCGTTCAAAAGATATGAGGCCATAAAAGAGGTGTCGCACACAAAGCAGGGAAAGGGGCGCGGCTTTTTCTTAGTATTTTCTTCCGGCATTCTTCAGCTCCTTGAGTTCTGCTCTTGTGATTGCCTCAAAATTGCCCGACTCCTGAATTTGCCTAAGCCTTTTTGAGCGTTCCAGGATTCTTTTATGTGCTTCCAAAGCCTGCGTGTTCCGTGCCGTCTGCGCGCCTTGCAGAACTGCGATTTTCTTTCCGTTCTTGGAGATGTTAAAAATCGCACCACCCTGAACCTTTCTTAAAAGCTCTGAAAAATAAGTCTTTGCATCAAAAGCGCCGATGTCAAAAATATTACCGCCGCCTGCAGCCATCGTAAAATCCATAAGCACCTCCTATTTTTTAACCTCTAATTAAAATGTAATCCCAAAATAACAAAAAGTCAACCAGTTTTTTAACTAGTTTTAGTTGATTTTTTTCGTGGAATGTTGTATTCTTTTATTATGAAAAAAATCCTTGTGACCGGCGGAACGGTCTTTGTAAGTAAATCTGTTGCGGAATATTTTTCCTCTGAATCTTCTTGTGGCACGCGCTACGAGGTGTTCGTTTTGAACCGCGGAAGCAGGGAAGTGCCAGAGGGAACTCATCTTATCCGCGCGGACAGGACGGATGCATCTTCCTTAAAGACGGCTTTGGCGGGCTACGATTTTGACGTCGTTATTGACGTTTGTGCCTACACAGGCGCGGACATTCAGAACCTTTTGAGCGCGATAAAAATGCCAGAGACCTACATCCTCATAAGTTCCAGCGCGGTCTATCCCGAGACGGAAGTGCAGCCATTTACAGAAAAAACAAGGACTGGCAGAAACTCTTTTTGGAACGACTACGGAACTAATAAAATCGAGGCAGAAAAAGCTCTGTTTTCCCAAAAGAGTGATGCCTATGCAATCCGACCGCCTTATTTGTATGGGCCAGGGAACAATGTTTATCGCGAAGCTTTTGCGTTTGATTGCGCGGAGCAAGGCAGGGCGTTCTATCTTCCAAAAAACGGCAGGATGAGAATGCAGTTCTATTATATAGAAGATTTGTGCAAGATTCTGAAAATCATAATCGACCAAAAGCCAAGTGAGCATATAATCAACGTCGGGAACGAGAGTTCTATTTCTGTACTGGAGTGGGTGCGCCTTTGCTACAAGGCTGTCGGTGCGGATTTTACGAGCAAGAACGTTCCAGAAAGCCTTGGAATTGAACAGCGAAATTACTTTCCTTTCTACGACTACGAATATTTCCTTGATGTGAGCATTCAAAAATCGCTTTTTAAAGGCGACTGCATGGGCAAGACCCTGACCACAACTAGTCTTGAGGAAGGTCTTAAAAAATCCTACGAATGGTACAGGAAGAACAAGGATAAGGTCAGACGAAAAGAATACATTGACTTCATTGATGGGAATTTTGGGCAAGACGCTTCTTCATGAGATTGTTTTGTAGGTAAATTCCTTGCACAAGGCTAAAGTCCATCGTACGCCTCAATGTCCCTGAGTCCAAGCTTACGCCTGTCCGTACGCTTTTTTACTTCTTTTCCGCCTGAGCTTTTTGCGCATAAGTCTCCGCTGGTAAGCACAGAGCTGGATTTTTCGCTTGAAAGCCTCCGCTTTTTCGCCTCGCTTTCCAAAAGCCTGAATGTCTCGTCTTTTTTTATAAGGATGTCGTTCGCACTGTTAAGATGAAGCGAAAAGCTAACTTCCTTTTGCTCAAAAAGATTCTCAAGGGCGGCCTCGATGTCCTTAAGGCAAAGCCCTGCCTTGTTTTTTCCCAGGATTTTGGCATTTTCGCGCACCTTTTTGGCAAGGATTGCTTCCGTAATGAGCGACTTTTCCTTCATCGCTTCCAGAGCCAGGGCGATTTCCTTCTGTATCAAACTCAGCTCACTCATCCAAGCTCCTTGCACCGCACCGATGCCTTGTCCACGTTCTTAACCGCAATCTGAAAGTCGTCCTCGTAGATTATTTCGCCGGGGGCTGTGTCGCTCTCGCTTTTGTAAAGCTGAACGCCGTATTTTTTTGCCATGTCGCGGTAAAATTGCATTTGACCACACATATCCCTTCCGCGCTCGTTATCCTTGTACCACGTTATTGCGCCGTCGGGGTTCCCGCTTTCATAAAAGGGCGGAATCGGAAGGTTTTCCTCAAACCATTTGCGGTTCTTCCAATATTCTGCTACTTCGTCCTCGGTAAGAAGTCCTTTTTCCACAAGGTACCACACTGTGACAAAAAGACCGACAGGCTCCTTTGTTTTGTATGCGATTTCCGCACTGTGAATTCTAAAGTAGGTCATAGTTGTTCTCCAAACAATTCATACCCTACCATATTTAAGGATTTTTTGCATTAGGTTTGTTCGTTCGGTTTCCGTTGACATTACAGCTTCTTCCTGAAAATATACGTCATATACGGTACAGTTGCGCTAGAAAACGGCTTGTATTCTTCTTTTGAGATAAGCTCAAAGTTGTTTTCTATATAATAGCTCACATTGCATTCGCCGTCTGTCCAAAGCCAAAGGTAACGGGGCGCGTGGCTGGTCTCTGCATCGAGCAACGGCGGATTTTCTTTTGAAAACGATGACGAGGAGTTTTGTATTTTCTCAAGGCTTTCTCGCAAGATACGCGTTCCCCAGCCTTTTTCAAGGCTTATAAAAAGGCAGAGTTTAAGGTCGTCCGCGCCCATAAGCGAAAAAACTTTCTCGTCCATCATAAGAAGGTACTTGCGTCCGTTAGTAAAAATCGTTTTTTCTGAGTCAGAAAGTTTTTTGACAGCGGAGTTAAACCAGATGTCGCTCCGCATGTCGTTTTTATGCGCAAAGAACGAAATTGCCTGAAGAGAGGAGGTTTTATTTTTCATCTCAAATTGGAGCGCGTTCTGGTGCATGTTCGTGTGGATTATCATCTCAACGTAAAGACGGTTGAACTTTTCGCTCATTCCGCTTACGTTCCAAAGCGGAAAAACCTTGCTTACAAGAAGAGGCATGTTTTTCTCATCAAAAGGCGAAAGAAGTGCGTGCTCCAAGGTTTTCATAGAATCTGCGGTTTCTGCACTGTGAATTCTAAAGTAGGTCATGGTGCTTACGCATCCGCAAAAGTCTTTCCGTCTTCAAGGGTAATCTGGAGCTTGGTGTACTCGCTGTGAAAGTCGTTCCTGAGGCGGTCAAGATAGCGTGCGCTTTCCCATTTGCACATCGGAAGGTCGTGAAGAAGGTAGTTTCCGCAGGCTTCTGGGCGGGTGGCAGGCACTTCGTCCTGAGTAAGAATCCACTCAAGGCATTCAATGGTAAGGTTCCGCATGTCCTGAACGCTGTATTTTCCAGTCATGATTATGTACATTCCGGTAAGGCAGCCCATCGGACCTACATACACAACATCGTCCTTTACGCGGGAATTGCGAAACCAGGTTGCCATAAGATGCTCAAGGCTGTGGATTGCGGACGGTGCGATTGCAGGCTCCTTGTTAGGCTCTGTAATCCTTAAGTCGTAGGTGGTAAAGCCCTTGTCCTCTCGAGAGACATAAATTCCCGGCTTAAGGTGTGTGTGATCTATTGTAAAACTCTGAATGACTTCCATGATTACGCTCCTGAATTGAAAACTGCACTATTTTAACATAAAATAATCAGCATGAACAACTTGAAAAAGAATTTTCTTTCCATAGTTTTACTATTTTTTGTCATTCCTGTTTTTGCTCGGCATTATCAAGAGGCAATCTCACCAAAAGCCGGCGGAGGTTATACAATCACGCTGGACTGTTTTGAAGAGGATGACAATGTTTTTATCCGTCCGATTGGCTATGCACAGAACAAAGAAAGCAAAACTTTCAATCAGACGAGTTATGAAAGTAACACAAGCCGATACATGGACTTTCTTGCACTAGTAAAAGACAAGGGTACATACTGCGTTGGGTTTATGTCCGATTCGATTAACCGCGGTGTGGGCTTTGCAGAAATGATTGATTGCCGTAACAAAGAAGAAGCACTTGAATTGCTGTATGTGTGGTCGGTCATTCTTATCCGAAATATTACAGAAAAGGTTTCCGACATTCATTGGTATCCTCAGAATGTAATTACAGAAGGAATAGAACAAAAAGCCACTTATTACTTTTTCCCAAAAGAAACGGGCTATAACGAAAGCATTCCGATTGCGCATGTTACCGGCTTTGAAGTATATGACGGCATAAAAAAAGTCTCTAAAAACGGCGGATATTTTGTGTACCGCGTAGAAGGCTATGATGACCCGAAGGCTGGCGTGCTCGGAACAGGCTACGTCGGAAACCAGTCATTCATCGCTCTTTCCCCGGATGGCGGAAGCATCAACGACCAAGAAGGAAAGACCTTTGTGCGCTGTGGCGAGCGGGTTGCAAAGCTTGAAAAAGTAAAGGAAGCTTCTTTTCTATAGGCATTGTGAAGTGTATCGCTAAGAATTGTTTTTCCTTTACAATACACTCCACAATTCGAACTTCTCTTTTTGTATGACTGAAAGAATGAAATTAGAATTTTCCTGTGTAGCCGAGTTCTTTTAGACGTGTCTGTGTGGTCAGATTCAGGCTAGTTCCTTCAAAAGCTCTTGTTGTTGATCTGCTCTTACCCAGCTCGTTTGTCTCCATGTAAGTAAAGCATATTTTTGAAACAGATTCTGGAATGGTGATTTCAGAAAGATTTTCACAACCGTAGAAAGCATCCTCGCTTATAAATGTAACGGTTGAAGGAAGCACAACTTTTTCAAGCAAAGGATTTTTATCAAAACTTCTTATAACGGTCGGACCTTCTGGTATAATCACTGTTTTGAGATTGTCGCAGTATTCTACATAGGGAAGGTATGTTTCCTTTAAGGGAGTGCCGGTAACCTCGTTCATGAGAGTTTCTGAGTGAGATTGATAGTAGATGTCATAATATTTATTCTTTGGGCGCTCGTATTCTTCGATTCCTGCTGGAAGTTTTATGTATTCCAAGGCTACAAAATGTGTTAGGTCAAGAGGTTCCCAATTATCTATAAAGGAGGATCCTGTTTTTCTTACGCTATCTGGGAATACGATATGCGTGATCTTGTCGTTGCATTTTGGTGATACCCATGATTCTGTAAATGGATTCCATGAGGATTCTCCGAATTCTGTATCTTTATCAGCAAGTTTTTCAACTTCTAAAACTGGCAGACCTTCAATGGTAGCAGGAATGATAATTTTTTCGCTCTTTCCAATATACTTGGTGATTTTTACGCCCTTGCCATCATCAGTCAGCGTATAACTGAAATCGGAGGCAGGATTTTCCTTGAACGATTGTGGTTTTGCGTTTTCTTTGCCTTTGCACCCAATAAGTGGAAGAATTGTTGCAATTACGACACAGAATAATAATTTTTTCATAGTATAAAACTCCTTTTTTTCCTATTTTTTAGGAAAAAAAAATCAGACATTTTTCAGTTATAAAAAACTTTCTGTCTGTAAAATAATTTTTTTATGCCAAGGTAGGCACACCGCCCGACGGACGGCAAAAAACATCGCGTACTCGCAGAGCGAGCGCACTGTTGTTTCCATAAACACAAAAAGACCGCACGCCACAATGCCTGAACGAACATACAGACGCACGGTCTTTGTAAAGAGAAAGGTTGGTATTGTCTTTGGAATAATTGCTTTTAAAGCACAAAAAGCCCGCAAGACGGGCAGAGAGCACGAGTTTGCGAAGCAAACTCGGTAAGCTCGCGTAGCGAGCGGCGAGCAGAGCAGAGCAGAGCAGAGCAGAGCAGAGCATTAGAATTTACACTGTAATCTGTCTGCATTTCTTTTTGCCTCGCGTTTTTTATTCGTGCGGAGGGTTTAATACCCCGATGCTTGCATCGTATAAAGGGTATTAAAGCCGACTGCAATACCTTATGAGAACCAACATACCTCGCTGCTTGCGGCGAGGTTGTTGATTAGGATACTTTTAATTATACCACGGAATTTTATGGTGGCAAGCAGGAAAATCACAGGATAATTTTCTGATAGTGTGATATACTATTTTCGTAACACAAGGAGGTATTGCCATGAGAACTATGACCCAACGCCAGGCGCTTGACCAGTTGCCAGATGACAGCATGGTAAAAAAAATTATGCTCCATATCCTCAACACGCCCAAACCAGACTTTACCGAGCTTGACCGTGAGATTGATGAAGAAACTAAGAAATGGCTTGATAGCCTTGATGAAGTTACACGTCGCCGTGTTCTTGCTACGCCATCATCTTAGGGGGTATTTATGTTGCTTGCGTCTATTTTTCACGAAAAATTCAAATATGAGCATCTGATTGAAACTCCTCATAATCTTGAAGAAATCAAGTCCTTCACCGTCGCACAACCAACGGGCAAAGGTCTTGAACGCTACCTAAAACTGATGGCGGAACAGGAAGAATACAACGGCGGAAACTGCACCTATCTTGTCCGCGACAAGGAAACAAACGAAATCGCCGCGTATTTTTCTTTGCATACAGGTTCATTCACGCTCAAAGATCCCAATCAGAACGATGATGATGCAAGCAAATACACCGTGCCGTCTGTAGAACTTTCTAACTTTGCCGTTAATTCCACCTACCGCGAAAAACACCCAGAAATCTCTCGGCTTGGCGAACTTGTATTCCGCCGTTTTATCATTCCGACGGTAAAGTACGGTGCAGAGCTGTTCGGAATCCAAGCGATACACATCTACGCGCTACCCGAAGATGATTTAATCAACCATTACAGCTTGTTCGGCTTTAGCCGCCTGCCATCGGAGATGGAAGCATACATACACGAACACCTAAAACCAGACTACGACAGCAAGTGCATTTTTATGTATCAGATTCTTTAGATTCAGCGGTCTTGCTATTCCACTCTTTCTTTCCCTCTTGTAGAATGCTTTTTATGGGAGAACAATATGAACATTCTTGTTTCGGGACTTGTGAATACAGAGACTTCGGTGCGGGTGCGGGAATTTCCTGTTCCGTATTTTCCGATTGACTATCCGTTTTTTGGAGTTTCGTCCGTTGTGGGCGGGGTGGGGTACAATATTTCAAGGGCGCTCAAGAGCCTTGGGGATTCGGTGAGCTTTGTTTCTTTTGCTGGGGATGACGTGACGTTCAGAACGATAAAAAATCAGCTTGAAAGCGACGGTATCTCAAGCGTTCATATTCAGAATGCGCTTAAGGCTACGGCACAGAGCGTGGTTCTGTATGACCCGAGCGGGCGGCGCGAGATTTACTGCGACCTTAAGGACATTCAGGAGCAGCGCCTTGACGTTTTGAAAATCCGTCCGCTTGTAAAAAATGCAGACATCGTGTGCGCATGCAACATAAATTTTAACCGCACGCTCCTGCATGAGGCAAAGCGACTTGGAAAACTTGTCGCGACGGATGTTCACGTGCTTTCTGACCCGGACGACGAATACAACAGGGAATTCCTTGAGAATGCCGACATAGTTTTTTTGAGCGACGAGGCTCTTCCGTGCCCGGCGGAGGAATTCATTTCTGTCCTGAAAAATAAATATCCTGCAGAAATAATCGTGATGGGGCGTGGTGCCCGGGGAGCTACCATGTACGAGCGGGCGACGGACTCAATCAGGAGCTTTGATGCCGTTCCGCCTGAGAAGGTCGTGAACACCGTTGGGGCAGGGGATGCGCTTTTTTCAAGCTTCGTGCATTTTTACGCGAAGGGCTTGGGCGCACAGAACGCCCTTTGCCGCGCCCAGATTTTTGCTTCGGCTAAAATCGGCTCAAACGGCGCTTCCCTTGGCTTTCTTACGGAAGAAGAGGTCGAGAAGCGGGTATAGCACGGTTCATGCGGCAAGACGCATTCATTCCTGCGGCGGGGTTTGTGATTTTAGAGGGGTTGTTATGAAAAAGGCGATAATATATGTTTTTTCTGGAACGGGAAACACGCGGCTTTTGGCGGAACGGTTCAAGGCGTATCTTACGGACTACGACACGACCATTCACGACATTCGCATGGAAAACCGCGCGTATACGCCGTTTCCTTTGCCGGAGGGCTTTGACCTCATTGGCTTTGGTCATCCCGTGCACGGGTTCAATGCACCCAAGGTAATGGATGATTTTTGTAAACTTCTGCCTGGTGTAGAATCAAAAAAAGCGTTCATGTTCAAATGCTCGGGCGAAGGCTTGCATTTTAACGCCTACGCAAGCCAGCGCATAATCCGCATTCTTGAAAAAAAAGGCTACCAGTTTGCCACCGACCGCCATTTTGTCATGCCGTACAATATGATTTTTCGCCACACGCCCGAGATGGTAAAAAGCGAATACCTGTATGCGGACGCGCTGGTGCGCCTGAATGCCGCGCAGCTTCAGAGTGGGTATTGCGAGAACGTGCATAAGAGCCGTCTTGCCGCGTGGTTCGTGCCGCTTATCCGCATAGAATGGATTTACGCCCAGGTTCAGGGGCCTAGCATGCGCGTTGACATGAAAAAATGCGTGAAATGCCAAAAATGCGTAAAAAGTTGCCCGCTGGGGAACATCCGCTTTGACGGAAAGCGATTCCGCTTTGGCACGAACTGTGCGCTGTGCGTGTGCTGCTCATTCGGTTGTCCTACAAAGGCAATCAGCATAGGACTTTTGAACGGCTGGCGCGTAAACGGAAGCTATAAAATTCAGCAGACTGCCGCAGACCCTGCCGTGCCGTTTCCTGCGTTTGGCGAGGATTTGCGCGGGCTAAGGCGCTGGCTGTTCTACAAATACTACCGAACCGCCGACGCAGAGCTTTTGCAGGCGGGAATTTCCGTTTTGAATAGGTAAAATGTATTGCCCGCGCCACACGGAAATCAGTTTTATAGGAAGATGCATAAAAAATAGCACGAAGGAGAAGTTGCAGACTTCAAAAACACCCATTTTTGTTGCCGCGTAAGCGGCAAACTTTATAAGTTCCAAGGCAAAAATGCGTGTAGCAAGCTAGCTTGCGATTTTGAAGGATGAACTTCGACTGGAAGCTATTTTTTTAAATACCTATACATCAAAAATTGATTTCCATGCCTGCGTCATATGTTTTTTTTTGCCACTGACGCTTCATTTGTGATAAAATAGAAGAAAGAGGAACGTATGGCAGATTATAATCCTCGTTCGCTGCATGCGGACGACTTCATTCATCATGGGGAGATTCTTGAGACTCTTGCATATGCAGATGCCCATAAGCACGATGAAGTACTGATTGATTCAATTTTGGAAAAAGCCCGCCCGCGGCTTGAAGGTAACGGCTACCGCTGCGCCGGGCTTACACACCGGGAAGCTTCCGTCCTGCTTGCTTGCGACATTCCTGAAAAAACAGAGAAGATGTTCGCCCTTGCAGAAGAAATAAAGCAGGCTTTCTACGGGAACAGAATCGTGCTCTTTGCGCCGCTTTACCTTTCAAACTACTGCGTGAACGGATGCCTTTACTGCCCGTACCACGCAAAGAACAAGCACATTCCGCGCAAAAAACTCACTCAGGAAGAAATACGCGCTGAGGTGATTGCGCTGCAGGACATGGGGCATAAGCGACTTGCCATTGAGGCTGGCGAAGACCCTGTGAACAATCCGATAGAATACATTCTTGAGAGCATAAAAACAATCTATTCAATCCACCACAAGAACGGAGACATCCGCCGTGTGAACGTAAACATTGCCGCCACAACCGTAGAAAACTACACCAAACTGAAGGATGCGGGAATAGGAACGTACATACTTTTCCAGGAAACATACAACCGCGCGGGCTACGAGGAGCTTCACCCCACTGGCCCAAAGCACGACTACGCCTGGCACACCGAGGCAATGGACCGCGCCATGGACGGAGGAATTGACGACGTGGGGCTTGGAGTTCTTTTTGGGCTTGAAGGCTACCGTTACGAGTTCGCCGGGCTTTTGATGCACGCGGAACACCTTGAGGCAGTGCATGGCGTGGGACCGCACACAATAAGCGTTCCGCGAGTAAAGCATGCTGACGACATAAACCCAGACGTTTTTGACAATTCCATTCCTGACGACATGTTTGCAAAAATAATCGCGTGCATACGAATTGCCGTTCCATATACCGGCATGATTATTTCCACCCGCGAAAGCGAGGCTGTACGAGGGGCGGCACTGCGATTGGGAATCAGCCAGATAAGCGGAGGAAGCCGCACGAGCGTTGGCGGCTACACCACGGAAGAGCGCCCGCATGACACGGAGCAGTTCGACGTAAGCGACCAGCGCACTTTGGACGAGGTGGTGCGGTGGCTTATGGAAAAAGACCACATTCCTTCGTTTTGTACGGCATGCTACAGGGCAGGACGCACCGGCGACCGCTTTATGGCGTTGTGCAAGAGCGGGCAGATTTTAAACTGCTGCCATCCCAACGCGCTTATGACGCTTACCGAATATCTGGTGGATTACGCCAGCGAAGAAACGCGCCGCCTTGGCTTTGCCATGATTGAGCGCGAGCTGAAAAACATTCCAAAGCAGAACGTGCGCTCGGTGGCAGAGGAGCATATTGAGGCCATAAAGCATTCTGACCGTAGAGACTTTAGGTTCTAGCCCTTGGATTTTGAGGAGAACACGCATGAAAAAAATGACCATCCGTTCATTCCTGCTTGTATGCATATTGTGCGCGCTTTGTCTTTGCGGCTGCCGGAAGCACGGAACGCCTACAATCACATCGAATTTTGTGTCCATCGGCTACAGCATAGACGACAAATCCTACAATTCAAAGGTCTGGGACGGAATACTCGGCTTCTACGGCGACATTCGCGGCGAGGAGGAGCATTTTGGCACCCTGTACGATGTTACGTCCTGCTGGAATGCCGAAAAAATTGAGCCGGCCCTTCTGCAAATTTCGGAGGC
>ERZ842401.6719-NODE-6719-length-12162-cov-26.284629_pt1 | contig 12162 bp, 10 predicted proteins | sample MGYA00521270_ERZ842401 | MGnify/ENA primary metagenome ERZ842401 (study PRJEB31892, sample SAMEA3878208) | bioreactor metagenome | biome: Moose rumen | place: Sweden | collected 2011-10 | study: EMG produced TPA metagenomics assembly of the PRJEB12797 data set... | reverse complement strand
CTGCCGCCTCGCGCAGTCGTTCCATATTGTGAGTGTTCATAATTTCATTATACAGCCGCGCGCTGTTTTGTGCCATAGGGCAGATTAGAAGCGAATCTTCAAATCCGATTGCAGAAAAAATGATTGCTTGCGTAGTTGTTTTTGCGCTCTTTTCGTGATACCATTTGAAGAAATGAAAACTCCGCTTTATATGATATTTGCTTATTTTTTTCTTGTGATTTTTGGAACGATTGCAGGCGCTTTCGTTTTTATGATTTACCAAACGTGTACAACGCTCGTTTCGGGATTGCCGCTTTCCCTTTTTTCACTCCCGCTTTTTGAAGCAGGGCTTTTTGAAGCATTCCCCGTGTGCGTTATTTTGACCGCGCTTTTTGTTCCGCTCTACGTTGTGCGGCACCCCGAAGCGAACATCGTGCCGACTTTCGCGGTGTATCTGGTGCTTTCATTTTTATCGTGGGGATTGCTTTTGCCCGTGTCGGCGAGTTTTTCGGTCAAAAACAAAGATGCCATTTTGAGCCTGAACAAAAAAAATCACGCATTGCCCACGACGGGATATTTTCGCATTACCGACGATTCCGTGGAATATTTGACGGCGGTAAAGCCCGTTGACGCGAACTCTGACGGCGTAAAGTGCGCTTTAGCAGACGGCATTTCGATTGCGATGAAAGACGGCGAGCGAGAAGGCAATCCCGAAATATTTTCCGAAAAGGACATTTCAGCAAGTTGCGGCAAAACGGGCGATTTTGCCGACGTGATTATAAAAAGCACGCTGGAAATGCCCCTTTTTGCGCGTTTAGCCATTTCGGCAATGCAAGCAATAAAAATGCAGGCAGTCGAGGCGATTTCGGGCGGCATTTTGGCGTGGATTTGTTTTGCTTCGCTGGGAGCGGCGCTGTTTTCGGTGTTCCAGCTGCGCGCGTTGTCGGCATACAAGCTGGCAGATTGCATTATTGTGGTGCTTTGCTCGCTGGGGATTATCGCGGTCAACGTGGCATATTTTGAGCACCCGATTTTCAGCGCATTCCGCGATTCAGGCTCGCATTGGGGCGCAATTTCGGATTTCGTCTCCGAGCCGCCGCTGGTTGCTTTGAATCTCGCCGTCTTCGTGGTTTTCACCGCACTGGGAATCATCAATCAGATGTTTTTTCGCGTTTCGCCAAATCAACAAAATCCAGAATTCTAGGAGTTAAAAAATGAAACGTGTGCTTTTTCTTTCGGCGATATATGCGGCATTTGCGCTCTGTGCGTGCTTCGGTGTGGCTTTTGTGCGCCAAATCCCAGAGCTTTTGCCGTCCGATGAGGCTTTGTTTCGCATTCTTTCAGCAGTGCGCTATTTTTTGAAATTGCTTCCGTCGCTGTGCATAACAGGCGCGCTCATCGGCAGCACGATTGAGTTTCGGAAATTTTCGCCGCGGTGCAGAGAACGATTTTCTGACGACATTTTGTATCTGTTCGGAATCGTAATAAAAACATCGCTCATTTTTGTGCTTTTGTCCACCGTCGCATCAGAAATCTTTTTGCCCGCCGTCACCACAAAACGCGCGTCGCTCCGCTCAAATTATCTTTTGTACCGCGATTACTTAAAATGGGGCGAGCATTATCTGAACGAAGGCGAACTGGAACTTGCGCTGCATTACGCGCAGGGAATCGCCGCGATTGACTCAAAAAGCGCAGAATCACAATCGTTTATCAGCCGCGCCGAAACCGCGTATGATGTTTCGGAACATCGCAAAAATTTTGAGTTCGGCACAAGCGAAAAACCGCAAACCGAGCCGCAAACCGAAGTTGTTTTTATCTCTCTGGATTTCTTGCAGACAAAAGCCCGCGCGTTTGCTGACCAAGGCGATTCGTTTGCCGCACAGTATTACGAAAAACTGGTCGCAGAAATGCAAACAGCGCAAACAAAATCCATTTCGCTCGAGGAACTCAAAGCAAAAGCCCAAGAAGAAGCAAACAAGGGCGACGGATTTGCATTGCATTATTATTCAGAACTCGCAAAAGAGTTTAACCAAAAAGAAAACACATCGCTTTCGTTTGAACAACTCAAAGCAAAAGCCAAAGAAGCCGAGAGCAAAGGCGATTGGTTTGCGGCGCATTATTACGCCCGCCTTGCCGAGCGAATGGACGGCAGCGACGAAGGCGGCGCAAAGGCGTGGAAACAGCTTTCGATTCCGCAAAAATCAATCAATTATGAGCAATACGAAGCAATTTACGATGTGTACAGCACGAAATATTACGGCTACAGCGCGCTCGTAAACGACGACCCGATTACCGCGTATTACACGTTCAAAACGCTCTACGACACCTCCCGCGAACTTGCGGACGACCCTGATATTCAAAAATATTTGGCTCAAAGCGAAAAAGCGTTGCTGCAAAAATATTTTTTTGTGGACGAAATGAACGGCATTGAACCATTTGAAAGCGTCCGAAATATGTTTTTCAGCGTAAAAACCGACGACGGCACATTTGTGGTATTTGTGCAAGGCGTGGCAAATTTTGCGGGCGGAAAATATCTGCGAGGACTTTCGGTGCACAAGTTCAACACGGCGGGCGAGGCGGAATATTCGATGGTTGTGCCGTTTGCAAAATTATTCAGTTCTGACGGCGACGAAATCAACATTATGGTAAAATCCGTGTACAAAGAAAACGACGCGGGCATCATCGAACCGATTTTTACCACACCGGACGGACTTTCAACCGTGCGCGAATCGCTTGTGTTCACCCTGCCGATTCCGTACCGCGATTTCAATTTGGTGGCAGAATCCTCCGTCGGCGCGGATAAAATGTTTTTGCCCCAGCTGATGCAATTCGTGAGAAAAAGCGTGCAGTACGGATTTTCTACCGAAAGCCACCGTTTGATTTTGGTTGAGCGGCTCTGTTACCCGCTTCTGCTGCTTATCATCTTTGTGTTCTGCGCGGCGGTCGGGTGGAATTACCGCGTGGACCACGGCTTTTCATTTCGCATTCACTGGATTTTTGTATTTCCGTTCCTAACTGCGATTCTCTACATCGCGCTTTCAATCGGGCTGTACGCGCTCAAATTGCTTGCCGCGCTCATCGTGGGACTTGTGGGCTTTTATGCGCTTCCCGTGTGTCTCGTCGCCTGCATTTGTATGCTGACAATCGCGAGTTTACTTTTCCTTTCGCGAAAAGCGGACTGATAAAAAAATGGGTGCGCTCCTCGCCTTTTTGTTTGCCGTGCTTGCTTGTGCGGCGGGAAACCTTTTTTTGCTCCTCGCGCGATTTCTCAAAACCAAAACAAAAATCGCCGCTCTCCTCACGTTTGCCGTCTCGCTCGTCTGCTTTATCCCGATAGCGTTTTTTGCCGTCGTGTGCGGCATACACATCGCCGACGAGCATATCGCCAAACAGGAATACGCCAAAAAAGACGGCAGACTTTTCGCCGAATTATATTACGGAAATCGCTTTTCACTCTCGCGCGCCATTGCAAAAGCCGAATCGCTGAACGTTTTTGACCAATACGGCACGCCTGCGCTCTTTGTTGTCGCCTACCGCGATGAATCATACGCGAGCCTTTTGCAAAAAATGCTCGAAAACGGCGCAGACCCCAATCTCTGTACCATCGACGGCTCATCGCCGCTTCACGTCGCCGTTTCGCAGTCGTTTGCAAACGAAAAAACGGTGCGCACTCTGCTCCAGCACGGCGCGAACGCCAATCTCCAAGACAAAGACGGCAACACACCGCTCATCTCGTGCGTGCAAAACAGCGCCGCCGTTGGCTCTGTCGCACTTGCCCTCACCGATATGCTTCTTGACTCGGGCGCGGACAAAACGCTCAAAAACCGCGCAGGCGAGACCGCCGCAGACATTCTTGCACGGCTTATGAACGAGGAAGCACAGCGCGCCGCCGCTTTTCCCGATTACGATTACCGCGCTTCGCCTCAATACAGATTATGGACAGCCCTCGCCGCCAAAATTGCCGACCGCAATTAAAAAATAGTTCGTTGCGCGAAACGGTTTTGCACTTCAATTAAAAAATATTTCAATACGCCTTTAAGAATCGGCTTTCAAAAACATTTTTGAAGCCTGCGCGAAATAGTTTTGACCTTCAAAAACATTTTTTTTCAATGCGCTTTTAAGAATCGGCTTTCAAAAACATTTTTGAACCTTGCGCGAAACGGTTTTAGCTTTCATAAACATTTTTTTTCAATGCGCTTTTAAGAATCAGCCTTCAAAAACATTTTTGAACCTTGCGCGAAACGGTTTTAGCTTTCATAAACATTTTTTTTCAATACGCTTTTAAGAATTGGCTTTCAAAAACATTTTTGAACCTTGCGCAAAATGGTTTTGGCGTTCAAAAATTTTTTTTTGCTTGCGCAAATAAATTTCCGTGTCAAGCACGAGAATGACAGCAGACATCGGAAAAAAATTGCCGTATCAAGTACGGCAATGACAAAAAGGAAGCGCAAAACGGTTTTGCACTTCGCAAGAAAAAAATTACTGGCGGATTTCTACCGAGCCGTCAGCGTGCGCAATGAACACGATAGGACGCTGTTTGGTAAAAAAGCCGTTTTCTACCACGCCTGGAATTGCGTTGATTTCGTCTTCCATAATCAGCGGGTTCACGGGCTCTTTCCAGCGGCAATCCAGAATCCAGTTGCCATTATCCGTGATGACAGGACCGCATTTTTTTACGCCCTCGCGCAAGACGCATTCCGCGCCCAATGCTGCAAGCGCATTTTTGACGCTCTGCATTGCTTCTCCGATGATTTCCACCGGAAGCGCAAAGCCCGTTCCCTCGCTGTTCACGCTCTTGCTTTCGTCTGCCACAACCGCAAACGAATCCGAGTTGTATGCCACGATTTTTTCGCGCAAAAGAGCCGCTCCGCCGCCTTTGATGAGGTCGTTGTTGCCGTCAATTTCGTCTGCGCCGTCGATGGTCAAATCAAGATGACCGCCGATTGCTTTGTCGTTGAGCGAATACACCGGAATTCCCAGCTCAATGCACTCGTTTTGCGTCTGAAAACTCGTTACCACCGCCTTGATGTTGCTAATCGTGCCGTCTTTGATTCGTGCGGCAAGCCGTCTAACCGCAGGGATTGCGGTGCTTCCTGTGCCAAGCCCGATTTTCATTCCGCTGAAAATCTTGCCGTCTTTAATAAGCGTGTCAATCGCAGTCTCTGCCGCAAGGACTTTTTGCTCGTCTTTAGTCTTCATATTTTTCTCCTGTAAAAAGTTCAAATTGTTTGTAGCCTTGATATTGTAGCATCGAAAATCCGTTTTGCGTGCGGCAGCCTGCTTTTTCGGCGCGCGCCATAATCGGTGTAACCTCGGGAACATACACGATGTCGAACACCATTTCTTGCCCGGTAAAATCATAAAAATACAGCGGGTCATTTTCGCTTGAAGACGGGGAAGCCGACCCCATTCCCACGCTGGTTGTCTGCACAATGAGGTCAGAATATTTCGCCACCGTGCGCTCGCTGTCGGGAGTGAGCAGCGCCCACTTAAAACCGAACTGCTCGGCAAGTGTTTTTGCCCTGCTCGCCGTGCGGTTGAACACGCAGACTTTTGCGCCGAGCATTTTGAGCGCATACGCCACCGCCTTTGCAGCCCCTCCCGCGCCAATGAGCGAAACGTGCCAATGCAACAGATTTTTTGTTCCCGTAAACTCTTTCACCGCGCGCGAAAATCCCAGCGCGTCCGTGTTGTCGCCGACCCAATAATCGCCGCGGTTCATAATTGTGTTGCACGCCCCGATTTCGCCCACCGTCGCCGATACTTCGCGAAGAGACGCAAGCACGCTTTCTTTGTGCGGAATCGTAACCGACAGCCCCTTTACGCCGATTTCGTTGCAAAACTCAATCGTGTCTTCGATTGCCTCGGAGCGAATGGGCACATACACCGCGTCTATCCCGTGCTTTTCAAATCCCGTGTTGTGAAGCGCAGGGCTCAGCGTGGAATGAAGCGGCCAGCCCGTAATGCCGTACACCGCGGTATTTTCGTTGATTTTCTGATAATGATACACATCGTGAAGCGTTATCGGGTCAAGATGTCCGAGAGGTTTAAGTACGCCCGTCGTTTCCACCGCCGACGTGTAGGTCAGATACGAATGCAGTTTCGCCGACAAAATGCGCGTCGGAAGCCCCAACGGTCCCATTGCGCACAGAATTTGGTTGGAATCGTTCATATTTTTTGTTTCTTGGAACAGATTCGTTACATCTGAAAGCGTCCGCGGCATAAATGCGATTTTCGGGATTTCGTAGCCCGTTTTTCTCAGGCTCGCAATCCTCGCCGCGATGTCCAAAACAGTGCTATTCATACAATGCACGCTGCGAATAATGCGCGTGCCGAACGAAAACGCTGCATCTTGCAAACTCGGAACGTGGAAATCCTCTTCAAAATCAACGTAGGCAAAATTGCGGTCGCGGCTTTCTTCGGCAAACGCCAGCGCGCGCGCAAACAGCACCGTGCGGCTTGACTCACCTTCTTCAAAGCACCCGCCGTCGATTTTGCGCCGAATGGTCAAAATGCACGGCAAGCCCGCCATTGCAGGAAAATTGCGGATATACAGCCGCTCGTTTTCCTCCAAAAAATCCACACGAAGTTCAACCAAATCGATATATTTTCGATAGTTCTCAATCGTTGCAATGTTTTCTGCAAGCGTATTTCCTGTAAGCGTAAGGCAAACGAGCGGTCGTTTCATACTGTTCTCCTATTGCGTAATTTCTTTTCCGGGGATTGCAAGCGTAAATCGGCTTCCGGCGGGGGCTGCATACGGTACGCTGACTGCGCCGCCTTTGTGCATAAAACTGGCAATCGTGAGCTTTTCGCCGGCGGGAGATTCCGCAGTGAGCGTCATCGCCACGGGATACGGATATTGCGTCGTTTGTGCGCTAAAAATGCCGAACACAGATTTCGCCTCCGCCTCCTCCGCTGCTTCCTCAGCTTTGGGGAACGCAAAATCCACCGCAATCCGCGCATATTCGCTCACGGTTTCGCCTGCGTTTTCGGTTGCAGTAACCGTGCCCGCGTTTTCGCCCTCAAGCGCATCGTGCGAGGTAAAATCAAAAATCAGCTTGGATTTTTCCATAATCTCAAGCACCTCACTCACCGATTTTCCTGCCAAATCAGGCACCGTTGTGCGTCCCGTGCCGTTTCCGCGCGACACCACAAACTCAAGGCTCACCTCGTCGGTAATCGGAGTGCCTGCCGCCGGCTCCTGCGCAATAATCGTGCCTTCGGGCAAATTGCTCTTTTGATATATCGGGTCGGCAATCGAGATGAGCGCGCTTCCGTCTGCCCACGTCATCGACTTCACCGAAATCCGCGCATAATCCAAAAGCGTCCCCGTGTAATCGGGCACGTGGCTCACAATCACACCGCGCGACACCGTAAGCGTAACGCGCTCGCCCGCCTTCACGATTGCGCCGCCCGCAGGATTTTGCTCAAGCACGCGCCCTTTTTCCTCGGCGTTATCGCTGTAGCGCAGATTTAATCGCGGATACAACTCCTTTTGCTGCATTTCCTGCAACGCCGCCGTCAGTTCTTTGCCCGTCACATTCGGCACAAGCACTTCCTCTTCGCCGCGCACCGCCAGCGCAAACACCGCCAGCGCAATCACGCCCATTAAAATGACGGAACTCACCGCCGCAAAGAAAAACGTAAAAACGGGGTGCCGCTTTTGTGTTTTCATCTCATTTTCCATTTCTTCCATAACGATTTCCTTTTATTTTTGCCCAAAATCAGCTGCACACACTGCCGACAAAACCGCGCGCGCCATTCGCAAACGACTTAAAATCCGCGGCTTTTTTTGCCTGCCATTGCAACACCGTCGCCGACAAAAATCCGTCTTTGCACTTTATCACAATGCCGTCATTTTTCACCACAGCCGCAACCGTCCCCGCACTCATCGCCGAAACATCGCCGAGCGCCGAAACATCGCCTGTAAAAACGTGCGCCGAAAGGATTTTCAGCTCCTTATCGCCCACTTTGGTAAAACACTGCGGCCACGGCGTATACGCACGGATTTTTCGCTCAATGTGCGCTGCCGAGCAATTCCAATCGATTTTGCCGTCCTGTTTGGAAATAAACGGCGTGTAGCTCGCCTCGCCTGTCTGCTTTTTGCCCGCAGGAAGCACAAACGCGCCGCAGTTTTCCGATTTTGCAATCGCACTGAGCACATTTTGAATCATTTCCGCACCGTTTTTAACCACCGCGCCGTCAGTCGCCATAAGGCTTTCCGTGGTTTCCGTGCCGTCAAGCGCGATTTCGCGGCAATCCAAAATATCGCCCTCGTCGATTGCCAGCGCAATTTTTTGCAGCGACACGCCCGTTTTCTCATCGCCGTTGAGAATCGCCGCCGGCACTGGCGTGCACCCGCGATATTTCGGCAAAAGCGACGGGTGCAAATTCACGCCGCCGAGCGCAAAAAGCGACAGAAATTTCGGTCCAAAAATATGCCCGTAATCAAAGCACACAAAAATATCAGCGTTCAAAGGCGCAATCTGCTCGCGGAATGTAGAATCCAGATGCTCGGGCGTAAAAACGGGAATGCCGTGCTTTTGCGCCACCTCAGAAACAGCCGTGGGAGTGGGCGTTGCGCTTCGTTTTTTCGCACTCGGAGGGTTCGTCAAAACGCCTACGATTTCCCAGAGATTGCCGCTTTTGCCGCTTTCAATCAGCGTTTCAAGCAAAGCTGCACTCGGCTCGGGACTTCCTGCATAAAACACTTTCAAACTCATTTTGATTCCTTTTTTGCTTTTGCCGCAATTTTTGCCGCAATGCTCTTTTGCTTTCGCGCCTTTGCTTCGGCTTTGGCAGCAGCACGCTCGGCTCTCTTTTTGAATTGCTCCACGGTTTTTTCCTTAAAGCCCTCGTCGCCGCGGTCAATGTACAAAATGCCGTCCAAATGGTCGTATTCGTGCTGAATAATGCGAGAGAGCATTCCGTCCGCCTCAAGCGTAAACGGCTTGCCAAACTCGTTGAGCGCCTGCACGGTGATTTTTACCGGACGCTCAATCTCCTCGTACACGCCGGGAATGCTCAAGCAGCCTTCCTCGTAGCGCGTCGTTTCTTCGGATTTGTAGATAATCTGCGGATTCACAAAAACGCGGCGCACATCGTCGTCGGCAATGATAACAAAAAAACGCTCCGAACGCCCAATCTGTGGAGCCGCAAGCCCAACACCGTTCGCGCTAATCATCGTCTCAAACATCTCGTTAAAAATCGAACGCAATTCCTCCGTCACTTCCGCGACTGGTTTTGCCTGCTCTCTCAATACCTCTTCGCCCAATTTGAAAATTTTCAATTTATGTGCCCCTTCAAAATCAAAATAATGGTTTCATTCTACCAAACTCACATATATTTTTCTAGTACGTCGCATTTTAGAGCGCATTTCTCAGTAGACCTGTTCGATAATATAGTTTTGACAAGGGGCTTAAGCCCCTTGCTACAGCAAAAGTTTTTAGTTTCCGAACAGGTCTAGTATTTATTTCGCGCCTATCTCAAAAGGAGGCTTTAAACATTTGTTTATTTAAAGCCTATTTTCAAGGAAGGCTTTAAACATTCAATCATTTCAATCCAATTTTAAGAGAAGGCTTTAAACATTCAATCACTTCAATCCTAATTTAAGGGAAGGCTTTTAACATTCAATCACTTCAATCCTCGTTTAAGAGAAGGTTTTAAACATTCGCGCACGCTCGCATTTTTTCTTTTTGACTTGCGGGGGAAACAGATTTCGGCTAGAATTGCTCGTATGGAAAACGCAACAAAATGTATTCACGCGGGCTACAGCCCGAAAAATGGGGAATCGCGAATGATTCCGATTATTCAGTCCACGACGTTCAAATACGACACGTCGGAGGATATGGGAAAATTGTTTGACCTTGAGGCTTCGGGGTATTTTTACACGCGCCTTCAAAATCCCACCAACGATATGGTTGCCGCAAAAATCTGCGCGCTCGAGGGCGGTTCTGCGGCGATGCTTACGTCAAGCGGACAGGCGGCGAACTTTTTTGCCGCGTTCAACATCGCGCAAAACGGAGACCACATCGTTTCTTCGAGTTCGATTTACGGCGGCACGTTCAATCTGTTCAATGTTACGATGCGCAAAATGGGCGTGGATTTTACGTTTGTGTCGCCTGACGCAACCGACGAGGAAATTCAAGCCGCATTCAAGCCGAACACGAAAGCCGTTTTCGGAGAAACTATCGCAAATCCTGCGCTCACGGTTTTCGACATCGAACGATGGGCTGCCATTGCGCACAAAAACGGCGTGCCGCTTATCGTGGATAACACGTTTGCCACGCCGATTAACTGCCGCCCGTTTGAGTGGGGCGCAGACATCGTAACGCACTCCACCACGAAATATATGGACGGACACGACGCAACGGTTGGCGGCTGCATTGTGGACAGCGGGAAATTCGATTGGCTTTCTCACGCCGAGAAATTCCCCGGGCTGTGCACTCCCGATGAAAGCTATCACGGCATTACTTACGCCAAGAAATTCGGCAACGGCGGTGCGTTTATCACCAAATGCACCGCGCAACTGATGCGCGATTTCGGCTCTGTGCCTTCTCCGATGAACTCATATATGCTCAATTTGGGCTTGGAATCGCTTCCCGTGCGAATGAAACAGCATTGCGCAAACGCTCTGGCAGTCGCTGAATTTTTGGAATCGCACAAAAATGTGGCGTGGGTGAATTATCCCGGGCTGAAAAGCAGTGCATATTACGACTTGGCGCAAAAATATATGCCGAATGGAACGTGCGGCGTGGTGAGTTTCGGCGTGAAGGGCGGCAGAACGGCGGCAGAGCAATTTATGAAGCGCCTTCGCCTTGCAATGATTGCCACTCACGTTGCAGACGCGCACACTTGCGTTTTGCACCCCGCGAGCGCAACTCACCGCCAGCTCACCGACGAGGAATTGGTCGCCTGCGGTGTTGGTCCTGATATGGTGCGTTTTTCGTGCGGCATTGAAGATACCGCGGATATCATCGCCGACTTAAAGCAGGCGCTTGATTCGCTGTAATCGATTTATTCGGCTTTAGTCACAAACCTCCGACAATGCGTCGGGGGCTTTTTTGTGCTTTTACGGGATTTCAAGCGACAGTCCGTCGTAGGCGGGGGAAACGGTGCCGCCGTTTTGCACGCTGTGAAAAAGATTCGGGAAGCCGTGCAGATGAGCATTCAGATACGCTTGGATTTCGGTGTGCTTCATATCGTGGCAAATGTGCGTAATCCACGCATTTTCGGGTGCAAGGCACTCTGCGTAAGCAAGGGATTCCAAAAACGAACAGTGCGTGGAATGGGGCTTTTCGCGCAGTCCGTCGATGATGACGTGGCAGATTTTTCCGCCGTATGTTTTGAGGATTTCAATCGACTCATCGCTTATGTAGCTGCAATCCGTCAGATACGCAATGCTCCGCCGCTCTTCGCTCTGCGCGCTGTAAAGCAAATAGCCCGACGTGGGCAGTTTGCCGTGCAGCATCGGAATGGGAACAACGCATACCGAGCCGATTTTCAGCGGATTTTTCCCCGAATACGCCTCCACGTTCTTCAGCGCGATTTTGGGCTTGCTGCCGCCCGCTTGCGTCTGCGTAAAAATGTACGAAAAGCGATTTCTGAGGTCGGAAAGCGTGATTTTATTCGCATAAATCGCCAAGCCCTCGCCTTTAGTTTCTGCGCCGAGTTTGCTTTCTGCCGTTGCCGAAGCGGTGTGGCTAAAAATGCGCAGGTCGTCAATGCCGTGCACATGGTCTGCGTGGCTGTGCGTCGCTAAAACCGCATCGAGCCGCGTAATGCCGTAGCGCAGGGCTTGCAGGCGGAATTCGGGACCAACATCAACAAGGATTGCGGTGGTTGTGCCGTCAAGGGCGGTGTCAGAAACAAAAATGCTCGGGCGAAAGCGAGTGTCGCGGCGGTCAGAAGACTGGCAGGCGGGACAGGTGCAGCCAATAACGGGCATACCAAAACTCGTCCCCGAGCCTGTAACGATGATTTTCATATCATCAGTATACTTTTGTCAGCGCGGATTTGCAATGCCTTTTCTCCGTGCGCTCAAGCGGAATGTGCTCAAAAAAAACGCCGGCGCAATGACACCAGCGTTTTTTTTGAAAAATTATATTTAAGCCTGCTCTTTTTCGGTGCAGACGATGTGCAAATCTTTAAGCTGCTGCTCGTCTACAAAGCTTGGACAAT
>ERZ842401.6718-NODE-6718-length-12164-cov-3.760344_pt1 | contig 12164 bp, 8 predicted proteins | sample MGYA00521270_ERZ842401 | MGnify/ENA primary metagenome ERZ842401 (study PRJEB31892, sample SAMEA3878208) | bioreactor metagenome | biome: Moose rumen | place: Sweden | collected 2011-10 | study: EMG produced TPA metagenomics assembly of the PRJEB12797 data set... | reverse complement strand
GCGTTCCACCTCCACCAAGGCGCAGAAGGGGGAGGCGCTGAAAAAGCCGGTAGTGGGCATCAGGGTACATCCTGCACGTACCGCCACGGGTGAGTTTATCCGCCACATGCTGGCAGCCAAGGAGACGGTTCAGGGGCATGAGCTGAACCTGCACATGTTCTCGTTCGACTCTGAGCTTGACAACGTGACGAAGAACAACAAGGGTGGCGACTGGAAAGACCGTGAGGTGCTGGAGCTGAAAGCCTTCCACAACGAGCAGGACGGACAGATGTATGCCAACCAGGAGAGCGTCACGGGCATGTTCAACGTGTATTGGAACTTCATATATACAGGTACGCCCTACGCCTTGCACCGCAAGGTGAACCAGCGCAACTTCGGCACTGGCATGAGTACCCGACTGGCTGTGATCCCCCTGCCCGACACGGGGATGGCAGAAAGGCACCAGGTGACCGATCCTCAGGCCAACGAGACACTGAAGGAGTGGGCTTTCCGGCTGGACAAGGTGGAGGGTGAGCTGCCCATTGAGCCGCTGAACGATGAGACCTATGAATGGCAGTCGGCTCATCTGGAGATAGCGCAGTTCAACGCCGACAAGGCCGACCGCTCGCTGCTGAAGCGCATTCCCTACTATGGCATAAGCATCTCATTGCCCTACATACTGATGCGCCACTGGGATGAATGGCAGGAGCAAAAGACCCTCACAATGGACAATGCCGACCGCAGCCTTTGCCGTTTGGTGATGGAGATACAGTACCGCTGCCAGCAGTTCTTTTTCGGTGAGATGGCCCACAACTACTATGAGGACCAGAACAAGGAGTTTGTGGTGAGGCGCAGGAGCACACGCTTTGACGAGTGCTTCCGCAAGCTGCCCGACGAGTTCAAGACGCAGCAGTTCATCGACTGTTTCGGGTGTTCGCAGCCAGCGGCCTCAAGGAGCATCAGCCGCTTCCTGGCAGATGGCGTGGTGGAGAAAGTGAGTTATGGCGTTTACAGGAAAATGACGAGCGAACTGCCATAGGTTATTCACTTATGCAGTTATGCACTTTAGACAAGAAGGTTTTTTGATAATAAAGAATTGAGAATAATCATTATGTTAGACAGAACAAAAAGATTGTCTGAGCACTTTACGTTAGCTGAGCTGACAAAGACGAGCTTCAGGACGGAGGACAATAACGAGCCGCCGTTGGAGGCGGTGGAGAACCTGATAACCCTCTGCGAGAACTGGTTGGAAGAGCTTCGCTTCAACTATAACACCATCTATGTGCTGAACAGTATCGAGGACTATTACACCTCAAAGGATGTAGAGCCGTTGGTAATCAACCAGGGCTTCCGTTCTTACCAAGTGATGCTGGCGATGGAGAGGGCAGGGCTGAGTCCCAGCAAGACCTCCAACCACATGAAGGGCTGTGCGGTGGATATCCGCTGTGCTGGCATCGAGCAAGCCCTCCGCTATATGGTGATTTTGCTGGATATTGCCGACCAGAAAAAGCAAGAGTTTGACGAACTGATTCTTGAGCGAAGGGGCACCGTCTATTGGCTGCACTTCGCGGCACGTCCTACGGGCAACAGGCGGAGGATATGCTTTATCCTGAAATGATGATACTCAGTCGGGGTATAAAAAGCGGCTGCACCGAGATTCGCATCTTGATGCAGCCTTCATCAATTGCCATTCAAGGCGATGAACAAACTCTTTGCACTCTTGCGCTCGGCGATGACGGGCAGATATTCTAATCATGGATGTTCAGTATGTTGAACAAATTAACGTCAAAAGTGTTCAGTGTGTTGAACAAATCATTGGCTTAGAAATGCAATTCAGTGCTAAATGTTCAGTGTATTGAACAAATTTATCGCCACATGTTTTTTGTGTTGAACGTTTTTGTTTATCTTTACACCCAGAAATATAATAGAGTGAGAAAATGGAAGCACTGATTAAAAGACACATGAACAGAATGCAGACTGTAAAACTGGATTTTGTCAGAAGTGTAATGGGTGAAATCGACTGGAATGATCGCCTGCTGATGATTAAAGGACAAAAGGGTGTGGGAAAGACTACGCTCATGACCCAGCGCATCATGCAAGTGTTTGGACCTGCGAATACTACAGAAGTATTGTATGTCAGCTTGGATAATATCTATTTTGGTACGCACAATCTTCTGGATTTTATTGAGCAATTTCATGCGCAAGGCGGAAAATATTTATTTCTGGACGAAGTGCATAAATACAAAGGGTGGAGTCTGGAAATCAAGAATGCATACGATGAATTTGAAGATATGCACTTTGTGTTGAGTGGCTCTTCTCTGGTAAACCTTAATGAAGGTGAGGCAGACTTGTCGCGCCGCTGCATTACATATACTATGCAGGGACTTTCGTTCAGAGAGTTTCTGAAGATGTTTCATCAGAAAGACTTCAAGAAGAGGTCGCTTCAGGAGATCCTGACGGATGGCAATAGCCTGTGCGCGGAAGTGAATGCGCAATTACGTCCACTGCCACTTTTTTCGGAATATCTACGTTATGGGTACTATCCATTCCTGAAAGAGGGTCAGAATAATTACTATGTACGCATAGAGAATATTGTCAATACTATCATAGAAGAGGAATTGCCCCAGTTGAGGAAACTGGATGTAGGAAATATCCGAAAGATAAAGTCACTTTTGGGAATTCTTTCATCAGGTGTTCCTTATACTGTCGATACCACAAAACTGTCTTCAATGGCAGAGATTTCGAGAAATACTTTGTTGCAATATCTGCAGAATCTCAATGAGGCACGATTGATTCAGTTGCTTTATTCTGATGTCGCGAATGTGAAACGATTGCAAAAACCCGATAAAATCTATATTGAGAATACCAATATGTTGCATGCTCTTACCTCTACACAGGTTAATGAAGGAACGGAACGTGAAGTGTTTTTCATTAATCAACTATCTGCGGCTCATGTGGTTGAGTATAGCAAAACATCTGCGGACTTCACTATTGATCATCAGTTTACCATTGAAGTTGGTGGACGCTCTAAGGATGGTAAACAGATTGCGGGTGTTGCCAATGGCTTCATTGCTTCTGCTGACGAAGAATATGTACTTGGAAACAAAATCCCCCTCTGGCTTTTTGGTTTTTTGTATTGACGGCTTTCCGGCAGCAGGGTGTTCCAGCCAGCCATGTCTATTGGCTGCACTTCGCGGCACGTCCTACGGGCAACAGGCGGAGGATAAGCTTTATCCTGAAATGATGATACTCAGTCGGGGTATAAAAAGCGGCTGCACCAAGATTCGCATCTTGATGCAGCCTTCATTAATATACTATATGAACAATTAGTCGATAATAGCACTTAGTCCTTTAGCTCCTTGATGCGGATGTTGCGGAACTGTACGGGTGAGCCGTGACCCAGGAAGCCGATGTGGCCTTTCTTGTTGAAGAGCCCAGGATGCTCCTGCTTGTCGGCTGTGCCGTCCTTGGTGGCCTCACGGATATTGCCTTCGTTGATGACTTGTCCGTTGACCGTCACGCGGATATAGTCGCCCTTGGCGTAAATCTCCTCCTCGTTCCATTCACCTGCGGGTTTGAAGGCGCTGTGATGGTCGGCTTTGGCAGGGATGATGCCATATACCGAGCCGTGGTGCTGCAACGGGGTGATGTAGCTATAGGTAGGATGCTCGCAGTCGAGAATCTGTATCTCCATACCCACATAAGCGGCATCGCCTTCCATCGGGGTGCGTATGCCCACACCGTTGTTGGCGCCTGGGGTAAGCTTGAACTCGAAGCGGTAGATGAAGTCGGCATATTCGTCAACAGTGTAGAGGTTGCCACCGAATGCCTTGCTGGGGTTCATGCTGATGGTGCCGTTCTCGATGGTATAGTCAACGGTGTTGCCCGTCCACTGATACATGTTGGTGCCGTCGAAGAGTACCTTGAAGCCTTCTTTCTTCTCTTGCTCGGAGAGCTGGAACGCTTCGGCACGCTTGAGTTCCTTCACGTAGATGTTGCGGAACCATACCTTGCTGCCATGAGCCTGCAACTCAAGTTGCTCGATGGGGAAGATGGGCTGTGAACGGTCCCAGTAGTTTTCGAGGATAACATCATCCACCACGAGGATGCCGTTAAGCTTCACCGTTACTCGGTCGCCCACCATCTTAATATAGAAGGAGTTCCACTCGCCCAATGGGTTGTCGGCCACTACTAAAGGAATGTCCTTGTTCTTCTTGTTGTTATACAAGCCACCAGAGCCTACCTGCGCACCTACATCTACACGGGCGGTGTCCCAGATCTGTACCTGAGGCGTGCCGCGAAGGTAGATACCTGCATCGGGCTCAGCGCCGTTGGGGTCGAGCTTCCAATCTACCAGCATCTCGAAGTCGCCATACTGCTTTTCGGTGCAGAGATTGTCGTAGCCTGTGCCCACGTATGCCAGTGAGCCGTCTTCCACTATCCAGTCCTTGCGCATCTGCTCATCAGCCTTGATCTGCTCTTTGGCAAGCTGTGCTGGTTTCATCTTACTGCGCTTGATAGGGTCTTCCACCAAGCCCTTCCAGCCAGTGAGGTCCTTGCCGTTGAAGATGCTGACGAAGCCTTGTTCGGTGGCAGGGTTCTCTTCAAGGTATTTCTTGATGTTCTGCTTGAAATAGTCGGCATCGCCACCACTCAGTACCTCCACCACCTTGTTGAGGAGGGCGCGTGTGTTGGCACCGTTGTACTCAGGATGCGCCACAGCGATGTCCATCACGGCAGTAGCCGCTGTTTGCTGCAAAGCAGGGTTGTTGATGTAGTCACCTGCCATCATCATACCCAAGAAAGTGCCTGTCTTATCCACCTTTTCCAGAATCTTGTTGCGCTGCTGGTCGGTCTTAGCCAGTTCCATAGCCTGACGGAGGAACTGCAACTGGTTCTCACCCGTGAGACTTTCAGAAGAACCCAGTTCGATATAGCGGTCGAGTGCCTTGTCGAAAGTGTCGCCTGATGATTGGCGGGCAATGTTATAAAGGTGAGGAGCTACTTCGAGTCCTGGCCAGGTGAGGAGGGCTTGGAAAGCAGCGTCGCGAGAAGCCTGTGTGCCTGTTGATAATCCGTCAACGATGGTCTTCAAGGCGTTGGCATCACCTGTAGCGGCGAGTACAGGATAGTAGAGATAACCCTTGCCTGTGCCAGCCTGGTTCATGCGCTGACTGATGGTCTGCACTTGCTGTGCAGGAGCCTGTCCTACCAAAGTGGCGGTGATGGCCTGTTGCAGAGGTTGCGACGCATCGGCGCTTGCATCTTCGAGCAATCCGCACATCTTGGTGAAGTCTTGCGGACTAACCAGGTCTTTCAGTGCCTTGAGGGCTGCTGCCTTGACATTGGCATCAGCGTTATCTGTCTCTGCCAGGACAGTGCCCAAGTTGACGGTAGCCTTGCGACCTGCCAGCAGTTCGATACCTGCTATCTTGCCTGCGGGGCTTGCATCACCCACTGCCTTAGCCACATCGCTGTTGATCTTGCCATTGAACGAAGCCAGGGCGGCTTGTGCCAAAGCTACATATTGGGTGTCATTCTTCTTCAGCAGGGAGGCGATGACGGGGATGGAGGAAGCGTCGCCAATGTTGCGCAAGGCACTTACGGATGCCTCAACAATGTCGAAGTTGCCGCTGTTCCTGACGAAGTTGTGCAGGATGTTCATCGTAGGATTATCCCACTTAGCTTCAGAGTTCTTTACCAGGTTGCGCTTCTCGGCACTCTTGTCGGCCTCAGCGGCAAGGAAGTTAATGATATCAGCCTGTACGTCGGGCTTTGCCTTGAGCATCGTCTTTACGAGGGTGTTGTAGAATCCCTTGTCGGCCTTGTCGGACACTGCGCTGAGTATAGCGTTGCGGTAGTCCTTATTACCGTCTTTCAGAGCGGCAAGGGCTGTTTTCTGTGCGTCGTTGGCTGGCAGCTGGCTCATGACTTGCAACATAGCCTTGATGTGGTCTTGTTGCTTACCGCTCTTGAGAGCTGCCTTAGCGTTACGTTGCGCGATAGCCAAAGCAGGGGTAGTTGCCTCTGCCATTGCGTAAGGACGGTTCAGCATACTTGCCTGGTTTTCGAGAAACGCCTTAACGGTGGCGTTGGTAGCTTGTGCGGCAGCTTTGTTGAGTGCTGACAACACTACTGCCTGCTGGGCTTCACGGCCTGGGGCACTGACATAGGAGGTGAGTCCGCTCAGCGCGTATTCCACTTGTGCGTTACTGCCCTGTCCTGGAGCCTTCAGCATCTGGGTGAGGATAAGGATGCCCTCTTCACCACTGGATGTCAGGTCGTTCATCAAACTGTTGAAGGTCTCTTGGTTCTGTGCCGGCATCTGAGCCAGTACGTCGGCGGCAATGGTCTTAGCCGTGCGGTTGGCAGGGCCTTGGGCAAGCATGACGCAGCTAACCAAGAGGGATGTTATAAAGAGAATATGTCTTTTCATAATTATCAATTATCCATTATCAATTATCCATTATTAGAGTTGCCACTCCCCACGCATTGGCTGGTTGATGAGGCGATTAGCAGCTTCGTCATTGATGAACTGCAGCTTCACAGGGTCGAACTCGAGGGTTCGGTTCAGGCGCAGGGCACAAGCACCCATGTTGACGATGGTAGCAGAACGGAAACCCTTTGTCTCGTTGAGGGCGAACGGCTTGCGGGTGCGTACGCTCTCCATGAAGTCGGTAACCTGAGGAGCTGGGTCGGGATAGTCGGCCAGCTTCTTCTCCCAATCGGGTATGTCGCATACGAAGTTCTTATATACGTTGCCCTTAGGACCAGCGATGTATGGTGTATTTGGATTGCCGTAGTCGCCACCCCACAGTACGATTTGACAGCCGTCGGCATAGGTGTAGGTGATGCTTCTCCAAGTGCCCACTGCATCGGGGTGTTGCTGAGGTGCATCTACTTCTACCTTCACCGGACTGGTATCGTCCTTGCCTAAGATGTATTGCACAGGGTCAATGTAGTGCTGACCCATATCACCCAAGCCACCAGCATCGTAGTCCCAGTAGCCTCGGAAGGTCTGATGAACACGGTGTGGGTTGTAGGGCTTCTCGGGTGCCGGACCTAACCATAGGTCGTAGTCGAGTTCCGCAGGTATAGGCATCGGTTCAAGGTCTTCCTTACCTACCCAGTAGAATTTCCAGTCGAAACCAGTATATTTGCTGATGGTAACTTTCAGAGGCCAGCCAAGTAGACCGCTTTGTACAAGTTTCTTTAGTGGCTTGACGGGAGTGCCTAAGCCATAGAACTGGTCGGTGAAACGGAACCATGTGTTCAGTCGGAACATACGTCCGAACTGCTGTACGGTCTCTACCACACGTTTGCCTTCGCCAATGGTGCGTGTCATAGGTTTCTCGCACCAGATGTCCTTGCCTGCCTTAGCTGCCTCGATGGTCATCAGGGCATGCCAGTGGGGCGGAGTGGCGATGTGTACAATGTCAACATTGGGGTCGTGAATCAACTCGCGGAAATCGTGGTAGGTGGCGATGCTCTCTTTAACGAGATTTTTGCCCACTTCCAAGTGGTTACGGTCAACATCACAGATGGCTACCAAACGTGTGCCACCATAATTGACGTGACCTCTACCCATACCACCTACACCGATGATGCCTTTGGTCAGTTGGTCGGAGGGAGCCATAAAGCCCTTGCCCAACACAGGACGTGGCACGATGGTGAACAGTGCCAAGCCACCCAGGCTTTTCAGGAAATTTCTTCTATTAGTTTTCATATCCTGCAGGTATTTTTTAAGGTTAATCTTATGATTCTTTTAGCCCAGCAGTTCTTTCACCTTGGCAGATATAGCTCTTCCTTCGGCCTTACCACTAAGCGCTTTGGAAGCGATACCCATGACCTTGCCCATATCTTTCATGCTGGTAGCACCTGCTTCTGCTATGATTTGCTTGATAGCTTCAGTCAGTTCTTCGTCACTCAGAGGTTTGGGCAGGTAGGTTTCCATCACCTTCACCTGAGCCAGTTCGGCTTCTGCCAAGTCGGCACGGCCTTGTTGAGTATAAATCTCGGCTGCATCCTTGCCCTGCTTCACCAGTTTCTGAATGAGTTTCAGCGCGTCGGCATCTTCTAAGGTGTCATTGGCTCCAGGAGCAGTCTTGGCTTCGAGGAATACTTTCTTGATGTTGCGGAGGGTTTCCAACGCAACCTTATCGTGTGCCTTCATGGCAGCGATGATATCTTTGCTTACTTGATCGAACAACATAATATTTACGTTTTAGATTATACAAAATTTGTTATCCAAAGTGGATGATGCCATCGTCATTGGCTGGCGTCTCATCAACTGGTTTTGCTATTTCGGTTGACTTTTCCTTCAACTGGTTGAGGGTAGTGCGATTGCGCAGGTAAGTAGGGCTATTCTCAATAGCCTGGATGAGTTCGTCGTTGTCGAAATCATCAGTGGTGAGGATATAAGGCAGGTGGTGAGGACGCTTCTTTTGTGTGTTGCGTCCGTAGATGCGGTCGATGCGTTCCTGCTCCTGTGCCTCACGCTCCTCTTGAGCTTCCACCTCTTCTTTTGAACGTTGATGCTGCAGTTGCTCCATGCCTGGGATGCTGGATGAACCGAAGCCAGTTGCCAGGACGGTGAACTTGACATTCTCGCCTAATGATGGGTCTTCTGCCTCGCCCCAGATTACCTCAATGTTCTTGTCAAGGCTCTCCATGAAGCTGTCAATCTCGTTGGTTTCTTCGATGAGCAGTGGTGCGTCTTTGCTCCAAGAGATGTTGAACAAGATCTTCTTTGCCTTAGATATATCGTTGTCATTAAGCAGTGGAGACTTCAGGGCATCGTCAATGGCATGCTTCAAACGGCGTTCACCACTGGCAATGCCAGTTGACATGATGGCAACACCTCCATTCTTGAGGATCTTCTTCACATCACGGAAGTCGAGGTTGATATTACCTTCCATAGTAATCATCTCAGCTATGCTCTTGGTAGCTACTGACAGAATATCATCTGCTTTGGCAAACGCTTCTCGCATAGTGGTAATGCCATCAGTATAAATCTCACGCAGACGTTCGTTGTTGATTACCAGCAAGGCATCTACATTTTTCTGCATCTCCTCCACACCTTCGAGGGCTTGCATAATCTTGCGGTTGCGCTCAAAAAGGAACGGGATAGTTACGATACCTACGGTGAGTTTATCCATCTCTTTGGCAATGCGGGCTACTACAGGAGCAGCTCCTGTGCCTGTACCACCACCCATACCAGCGGTAACAAATACCATTTGAGTCCCGTCATTGAGGAGGTTGCGTATTTCTTCAATGCTTTCTTCAGCAGCTTCACGTGCCACCTTAGGGTCGTTGCCAGCTCCTAAACCTTGTGTGGTCTTTGGACCCAACTGTATCTTGATAGGAATCTCTGACTGGCGCAAAGCCTGCAGGTCGGTATTACAGAGGGCAAAGGTAACATCATGGATACCTTCTTGATACATGTGCTTCACGGCGTTACCGCCACCGCCACCCACACCGATGACCTTGATGATTTTTGGGGTATCGTTGGGATTGGAATTGAAATCGAAGTGTACTATATTTTCCATAATGATAGTTTTTCTTTAGTTCATAGTATCGCTGGTGTCATCTGTACCGAATAACTCTCCAGACAAACTGTCAAAGCCTTTCTTGAATCGGTTGAAGAAATTGTTCTTCTTGCGTTCACGTTCCTGCCGTTTACGTTCAGCTTCTTCTGCCTTTCGTGCTTTCTCTTCCTCACTTTCTCTAAGAAGGCGCTGGCGTTCTTCTTCGGCAGCTTTATCAGCCAGGATTTTGGCTTCCTGCTCCTTTAAGTCCTTATCGTTAGCAAACATGTCAACCTGTCCAGATGCTGGAATTTCGACATTTTCCTCTACAGGTTCTGGCTTGTCTAAACTACAGTTTTCCTTTCCTGCCAGTAGTAAACCAAACAGAGTGCAGAGGGTACCGTTACGCTTGATATCGTTACCATAGCCTCTCACTACATCGGGGATGAATTTGATGGTCTTGATTTTCATCCGATCATCGCGACAGATTTTCTTGAAAGCTTCTTCCAAGTTTTTGAGATTGCTGCCTCCGCCTGTGAAGAACACACCAGCTGTTAGCTTATCCTCATAGCCGGATATCTGAATCTGGTTCCATGCGTTGACGAGGATTTCTTCTGCACGTGCAGAAACGATGTCGTTCAGCAAATCTTTTGAGATAGCTTGTCCGTTGTCCAAAGAATATTCCTCGCTTTTGTCAATTTCTTCCTCTGCTACTAGTGCATCGCCATATAGCAGTTTGAATTGTTCAGCATCTTCATCGGCCATCTGGAGCGACACGATGTCTTGTGTGATGTTGGCACTACCCAATGGAATGACAGTGAGGTAGCGCAGTATATTGTTTTTGTAAACGCTCACAGTAGTCGTTTCCGCACCTATATCTACGAGGGCACAACCCAAACGACGGTCGGATTCTGTGAGAACGGCATTGGCCAATGCCTTAGGTGCCAACAGTATCTCGGCAACAGTTACATGTCCTTGTTGCAACGATAGTTCCAAGTTTTTCTTCATCATCTTCTTGGCAACGATATTGAGGAAGTGGGCAGTAATCTCTTTCCCTGCTACTCCTATTGGGTCGGGCACCAATCGGTTGTCAATCTTGTATTCCTGTGGCTCAACATCAAGGATGTCGAATTCATCATAAGGGTATGTCAGGTTCTCGTCGCTGATAGAGAACACCAGGTCTTCAGAGATCTTTTCCTCTCCCGTAACTGTACGGCTCACCTGATTCTCTATGGTGCGCAATGTCCTGCCCCCAATACCAACATATACTTTGGCGATAGTAGAATTACGAAGCTGGGTTTCCAGCTTTATAATAATGTCACTGAGTGCAGTCGCGGCTTTGTCAATATTGAATATCACTCCTTTATGCACAAATTGTGAGGCGTCGTCCTGTGCGAATGCCAGCACGGAGATGCTGCCATCGGTATCACGTTTACCAGCTATGCCGGTAATTTTGGATGACCCTAATTCAATAGCCGCGATAAATTCTGTTGTTGCCATATATCTTAAAGTTTTATTTTCTCTTCGTACAAATAATTTGATTACTCAGTTCCACATTGATGCGCTCGTATTTGTTCCAACCAATCTTGTTGAGTGCTTTAGTATAGAATTTCTCCACACGACGCAGTTTTTTTTCATAGTCATCGAGTTGCCCCAGATAAATGATATGGTTGCCAACGCGAGGCACAATCTCTATGTTGCCGCCAGTTACCACGTTGATTTGTTCTACTTGTGCTTTCCAGAAAGGATCATTCTGAAGAAATACCCCCAACTCATATAATTTGCTGGCACAAAAAGACTTTGATGCTTGCCCTGTCACTACTGTCAGGTGGAATGCATTACTGGTTACTTGAGGCATGATACTGCCTTTTTTGTCCACCAAGAAGTTCTCACCATTGTTATTGAATACATGTAGAACAGGGGTTTTCTGACTGATGTCTATACGTATCTTTCCACTAGGAGTCTTGTAGCACTCTACATTGTCGATCAGTGGGTTCTGACTAAGCTCTCGTTCCATAAGTAATGTACTCACACTGTCGATGTCCTTGCCAATAGGGTTGAGTCTCTTTTGTTTCAGTATGTCTGCCACACTGCGTGGGGTAAACAGGTCGGAGAATGTGGAATCTTTGGTGGTTACCTCTATCTCACTGCATACTAACCCTACCGGCTTCTTGTTGAAAACGGTGAAAGCGGTGCATAGATATGCGATGATCAATAGCATCACCAACGATAGCAATATTCTCATTTTAATGCTCATGCTTTTTCAAGTATATGAGTAAATTCATCCATTTTGTTGTCCAAATCGCCAGCTCCTAGGATGATGACTACCTGTCGTCCTCCTTGAGCCAGCAAATCTGCTACCTCGTCTTTTTTGCAGAGCGTCTTCTCAATCCCTGGGCGTAACAAGTCGTAAATCAGCTGACTCGTAACACCAGGAATGGGTTCCTCACGGGCAGGATATATGTCAGTTAGAATTACCTCGTCAAATAACGATAATGCCTTGGCAAACTCCTTATATAAATCACGTGTGCGTGTGTAAAGATGAGGCTGGAATACAGCTGTAATCTTCTTGTCGGCATATAGTTCACGAATGGACCTGGCACTTTGTGCAATCTCGGCAGGGTGGTGGGCATAGTCGCTAAGCAGTACAATCTTGTT
>ERZ842401.6717-NODE-6717-length-12167-cov-3.142503_pt1 | contig 12167 bp, 9 predicted proteins | sample MGYA00521270_ERZ842401 | MGnify/ENA primary metagenome ERZ842401 (study PRJEB31892, sample SAMEA3878208) | bioreactor metagenome | biome: Moose rumen | place: Sweden | collected 2011-10 | study: EMG produced TPA metagenomics assembly of the PRJEB12797 data set... | reverse complement strand
GCCGCGCACATCGTTCGTGGCAATGCATTGCGCCTCGATTGGAATGAAGTCGTCCAGGGCGGCGTCGATTATATCATCAGCAATCCGCCCTTCATCGGTAAAACTTTCCGCACGAAGGAGCAACAAGCCGAGATGTCCGGCGTTTTCGCCAATGTCAAAGGCAACGGCAATCTCGATTACGTCGCGTGCTGGTTTAAGAAGGCGGCGGACTTCATGATCGGAACGGAGACTCGCGCGGCATTCGTCTCGACCAACTCGATCACGCAAGGCGAGCAGGTTGCACCGCTGTGGAAAGTGCTCGACGCTCATATCGATTTCGCATATCGCACATTCAAGTGGCTCAGCGATTCGGAAGATCCGGCGGCGGTTCATTGCGTGATCATCGGCTTCTCGCACGCGCAGAATCCGAAGCCGCGCATCATATTCGACGACGGCATAAAGATCATCGCGAAGAATATCAATGCGTATCTGCTCGACGCGCCCGATCTGATTGTCGGACGCCGCGCGGAACCGATCTGTGACGTGCCGCCAATGAATAAAGGCAGCCAACCGACGGACGGCGGGCAATTACTGTTATCGCCGGACGAGCGGGATGAATTGCTTCGACGTGAGCCGCGCGCGGAGCGTTTCATACGCCGGTTTGTCGGTGCAGAAGAGTACATCAACGGCAAGGCTCGCTATTGTCTGTGGTTGACGGACGCGACGGCGGACGATCTGAAAATGCCGGCGATTGCCGAGCGCGTCGAGGCGGTGCGCGAGTTTCGATTGTCGAGTCGGAAGGCGGCAACTCGAGTGCGAGCGTCGACTCCGCACCTGTTCACCGAGATCAGACAGCCGACGACGAATTACCTGCTGGTGCCGCGCGTGAGCGGCGAACGACGCCGATACATCCCGATCGGATTTATGTCGCCGAACGTGATAGCGGGTGACGCGGCGAGTGTCGTGCCGAACGCCGATCTGTTCATATTCGGCGTGCTCGAGTCGTCGGTGCATATGGCATGGATGCGGGTGGTGGCGGGACGACTCGGCATGAGCTATCGGTACTCGGGGCGGATTGTGTACAACAACTTCGTGTGGTGCGCTCGGACTTCGATGATTGAAAAGACGGCGGCGAGAATTTTGGAAGTGCGGGCGAAATTCGGCGATCGATCGCTCGCATCTCTCTACGATGAGGCGACCATGCCGGGCGAACTCCGCGCGGCGCATCAAGAAAACGACAACGCCGTCCTCGATGCGTATGGTTTTGCGCGCGACATGTCCGAGTTGGAGATCGTTTCTCGATTGATGGAGATGTATTCGGCTTTGACGCAAAAAAACAGTTGACGATCTCAAGCGCGTTTGATAAAATTACGCTCGACGATGAGATAAAAAAAAAAATCGGGTGCTGATTCTGGCGTGTCGACTCCCTCCAAGATATTCCTATGGACTATTCGTCAGAAAGCCGAATTAACTGCGGATTAATCGGCTATCCTGCGCTCAATCGAAGCTCCGGCGCAGGACGTTGACGATCAGATTTCCCACTCCGGTCAAAAAAAATCGGGTGCCGATGATTAGCACCGTCGGCTTCCTCCAAGATACCCTTATAGGTTACTCGTCAGAAAGCCGAATTAACTCACAATTAACCGGCTATCCCGCGCTCAATCAAAGATCCGGCGCAGGACGTTGACGATCAGATTTCCCACGGCTGCCCAAAAGGTGCCTTTTTTGTAGTCAATCTTCATGTCAACCACATCCCTTCGGGGAGGAAGCCGACCATCGGTCACCCGTTGACGTGAATTGTATCATGTGTTTCGTATGTTGTCTACATTTTTTTTCAGCCGAGGAGTGAATGATTTGGACGAGATCGAGCGACGCGGCTTGTTGAAATTGCTCGTGCCGACGCCCGCGCCGTTAAAAATTCTGCTCGTCGAGAGTCTGTCGTATGTTGTCGAGTTACGCTCGATGATGCCGAATTCGGATATATCGGTGCTTACGTCCGATCGATACACACAGATCGAGTTCGGCGATCTCGATTTCGAGTGGTTTGTCGACGACTTCAACTGCGCGAAACTTCCGTTTGATGACAAGACGTTTGATCTGATCATCGCGGAAGATTTTTTTACGTTTGCGCACGAGCCGTATGATACGCTCCGCGACTTCGGACGGCTGATTAATGAGCTCGGCTCGCTCATCACACAATACCAAAACATTCGATATGCAGACGTGCTAGAACAGTTGCGCGCGGGATTTTTTCCGGAACGACGTCGCCGATTGTATGCGAAGCCGGAAGTGGTTCGGCTGTTGAATGATGCGCTGTTCAAAGACATTCGGTTTGTGCCCGAGTCGATTGCCGATGTCGACATCGATGAGTGGCTCGGCTTCGGCTTCGACAATTTCAGTGACGATCTGCGCGTCAAGACGTGGCTGATCAAAGCCGGTCGCTCGAAGGCGGAAGTCGCCGCGCTGAAGCAATTGTTCACTGCCGAAGTCCGCGCGGAATTGGCTCGATTGATCCACCGCATCGAGTATGATATCGATCGCAAAGAGAATTTCGAGCGACTGTTCGAGTTGTGCGAGCGCGAGATGATCTTCGACGATTATCTTGCCGATTTCATTCACTCGACGACGGCGCATCATGAATGTTTCGCGCTGTTTCAATCGGAAGCGGAAAAACGCGGCATTGAGCTCGATTTCGGAGATTAAACGGCATGAATATCGTTAAGCGGCAGTCGATTTTGAAAAAATTCGTCGACGCGTGGAGCAAACGCGGCTCCGAAAAATCCGATGCGCAAATGTTTTGGAACGAGTTGCTCGCCGCGCTCGGCTTTAAAAATCCTTCCGAGCACGTCCGGTTTGAATTTCCGATCGAAGTCGACGGACGTCAATGTTACATCGACGTTTGGATTCCGACAACCGACGTTTTGATCGAGCAGAAGTCGCGCGGTATCGATCTCGACAAACCCGTGCAGCAATCCGACGGCAGTTTTTGCACGCCCTTCGAGCAGGCTAAACGCTATGCCGATGCGTTGCCGTACTCGAAACGCCCGCGTTGGATCATCACTTGCAATTTCGATGAGTTTCGCATTTACGATCTCGATCGCCTGCCGACTTCGATCGTTCCGATTGACAACGCCCCGCAAATCATCAAATTCAAACGTCTGCCCGTCGAGCTTCGGCGATTGAATTTCCTTGTCGATCCCAATGACGAAAATATTTTTGACGGCAGTATCGACATCAAAGCCGTCGAGAGCATTGAAAAAATCCGCGAAACGTTTGCTCGAAAAATGCTCGGCAAGCAAAAATCCGCCGCCAATCCCATCGAGCGTTTGACGCCGAATCAACGCGCGCAACTCAATCGCTTTTCCGTTCGACTGGTGTTCTGCCTTTACGCCGAAGATGCTTCGCTTTTCGTGCCGAATCAATTCGTCGACTTCGTTAAGCGGCATGCCGACGATTTCGACAATGCGCTCGCCGCGCTGTTCAAAGTCCTTGACACTCCCGACAAACCCGTCAATCTTCGTCCGCGCGATTTGCCGAAGGTGTTGCGCGATTTTCCTTATGTCAACGGCGGGCTTTTTGCCGCAAACGCCGAAGATATTCCGGACTTTGACAAAGTTGTTGCCAATTCCATTGATCTCAATGCCAACGACAATCAACTCAATTGGTTTGCGATCAATCCGACGATCTTCGGCGCGTTGTTCGAGTCGAATTTGAATGAAGATACGCGCCGCGCGGGCGGCATGCATTTCACAGCCCGCGCCAACATTCTGAAGTTGATCAAGCCGCTGTTTCTCGACGCCCTGCACGACGAATTCGACGAGATTAAACGCAAGACGAAAAAAAATCGTCGCCGCGCTCTCGAACAATTTCAAGACAAACTCGCGTCGTTGACATTTCTCGATCCGGCATGCGGGAGCGGCAATTTCTTGACCGAAACTTACATCAAGCTCCGCGAGCTCGAGAATGACGTCTTGAGAGAGTTGCTGAAATTCGGCGTCCCCTGCACGATCAAAGTGTCGATTGATCAGTTTTACGGCATAGAGATCAACGATTTTGCGGCGGCGATTGCGCAAACCGCCATGTGGATTTCCGAAAGCAAGATGTATTTCGATACGGAAGTTCTCGCGCGAAAAGGTGTAAGTCTCCTGCCGCTCCGACATTCCGCGCGGATTGTTTGCGGCAATGCGCTCCGAATCGATTGGAATGAAGTTGTTCCGGACGGCGTCGATTACATAATCGGCACCCCGCCGTTCAGCGGCGCGCGCGTTATGACGCCGGAAAACAAAGCCGATCTCGTTCGCGTTTTCGACGGTTGGAAAAATGTCGGCAACCTCGACTTCATTGCCTGTTGGTTTAAACGCGCGGCAGACTTTATGGTCGGCACCGAAACCCGCGCGGCGTTCGTCGCGACAAACTCGATCGCGCAAGGCGAGAGTGTCGGCACGCTTTGGACGCCGCTTTTTGACAGTTGCCGCATCGATTTTGCATATCGGACGTTTTGTTGGACGAGCGAGTCGGAGAATCCGGCGGCGGTGCATTGTGTGATCATCGGATTTTCAACCGCGCCCAATACGAAACCGCGCATCATCTTCGACGGCGAGAAAAAAATCATTGCAAAAAATATCAACGGCTACCTGCTCGATGCGCCCGACTTCAGCGTCGAAAGACGCGCGAAACCGATCTGCAATGTGCCTCCGATGATGATGGGAAGCATGCCCGTCGACGGCGGCAATTTGATTATTGACGCGAATGAAGTCGAGGAATTTATTCGTTCGGAACCCGCCGCGCTCAAATTCATTCGCCCGTTGCTCGGCGCGGAAGAATTTATCAACAACAAGCGGCGATATTGTTTGTGGCTGGTCGATGCTGCGGAAGATGATCTGAAGTTGCCGTTAATCGCCGCGCGTGTCAAAGCAGTTCGGCAGTTCCGATTGTCAAGCAAAGCCGATTCAACCCGACGAGCCGCTGCCTTCGCCGAAAAATTTCATGCCGTGCGGCAACCGTCAACGAATTATATTGCGGTGCCGAAAGTTTCATCGGAACGGCGGAAATATATTCCAATCGGTTTTGTGTCACCGGACGTGATCGCGACGGATTTACTGTTCGTCGTTCCGGACGCCGAGCTTTTTCATTTCGGCGTATTGACTTCCTCTGTGCACATGGCGTGGATGAGACTTGTCGCCGGACGGCTCGAGATCAGTTATCGATATTCGGCGGTGATGGTGTACAATAACTTCCCATGGTGCGATCGGACTTCGGCAATTGAAAGAACGGCAGCGCGGATTTTGGAAGTGCGGCAGCAATTTCAAAATCGCTCTCTCGCTTCTCTTTACGACGAGTCGACCATGCCGTCGGAACTCCGCGCGGCTCATGCGGCAAACGATCGTGCGGTGCTCGACGCTTACGGCTTCTCGGCTGAAATGTCGGAGGCAGAGATCGTCACGCGGCTGATGGATTTGTATCGGTGCTTGACAACAGGCGCGGCGGCTGATAAAATCGCAATTAAAAGAGGCGACCGATGATTGGTACCATCGGCAACCTCAGTGATAAAGTTTTGACTGATCGGGATGCGTCAGCCGGAAAAGTGCCGTGCGGCTGTGCTCAATTACTTGAGCAAGCCTGCAACCGTTGCGATGAGGGTTCCCAGCTGAAGCCGGAAACTCCAATCGGTTTTCGTCAGATCGAGCTTAATGTCCAGTTTAAGTTCGATCTTCAGATTAAATTTCTTCAGACCGATTTTCATCGCGTATCACCTCCTCAAGCGGAGGTGCCGACGTCATCAGTCGCCTGTCGACATGCATTGTATCATGATGGTTTATGTCTGTCTGCAAATTTTTTTCAGCTGTTGGCGATTTTTTTTTGCAATGAATGAAGATCGATTGACAATTGACGACCGATCAATTAAACTCACGCATAAGAAATGTGAGGTAATGAATATGGATCGTCCGAATTGGGATGAATATTTTTTGGATATAGCGGCGGCGGTCGGGCGACGGGCGACGTGTTTGCGTCGGAAGTACGGCGCGATCATCGTCAAAGACAAAGTGATAGTGAGCACCGGCTATAACGGCGCGCCGCGCGGCGAGGCGAATTGCATCGACACGGGCATTTGCGAGCGCGAGCGGCTGAAAGTGCCGAAAGGCGAGCGGTATGAATTGTGCGTGGCGGTGCACGCCGAGCAGAATGCGATCATCAACGCCGCGCCCGATCAGATGCTCGGAGCAACGATCTACGTGGCGGGCATCAATGTCGCGGACGGCTCGATTGCGTCGGGCGAACCTTGCCTGTTGTGTCGCCGAATGATCAAAAATGCAAGGATCGCGCGCGCGGTGTATCGCGATGCGAGCGGCGTAATTCAAATCAAAACGCCGGAAGAAATCAACAATTGACGGAGTAAACAAATGACATTAAAACGTCAAAAGACGCGGCAAATTCATGTCGGCAACGTGGCGATCGGCGGCGATGCTCCGATCTCGGTGCAGTCGATGTGCAACACGAAGACGCTCGACACGCAATCGACGATTGATCAGATCAACGCACTTGCCGAAGCCGGTTGCGATATAGTGCGGCTGGCGGTGCCGGACATGCCTTCGGCGGAGAATCTCGGCAACATCATTCGCAATGTCAATGTGCCGCTGATTGCCGACATTCACTTCGATTATCGACTCGCGCTCGAAGCAATTCGGCAAGGGATCGCAGGACTTCGGCTGAACCCGGGCAATATCGGCGGCGCGGAACATGTTCGCGACGTCGTCACGGAAGCAAAGCGTGCCGAAATTCCGATCCGGATCGGCGTCAACGCCGGATCGTTGAGTCGACGCATTTTAAAAAAGTACGGCGGCGTCACTGCCGAAGGTTTAGTGGAATCCGCGCTCGAGCATGTCCGAATTCTCGAAGCGGAGAATTTTTTTGACATTAAAATCTCGCTGAAGGCGCATGACGTGCCGTTGACGCTCGCCGCATATCGATTGATGAGCGCGACGGTTGATTATCCGCTGCACGTCGGGATCACGGAAGCCGGAACGATCAACAGCGGCTTGATCAAGTCGGCGGTCGGAATCGGCGCATTGCTGGCAGAAGGGATCGGCGATACAATTCGAGTGTCGTTGACGGGCGATCCGATTGTCGAGGTTCGGACGGCAAACGAGATATTGAAATCGCTCGGACTTCGAGAGTACGGAGCGACGCTGATCGCATGTCCGACATGCGGCAGGACTCGGATCGATCTGGCGTCGATAGCGGCGCGAGTAGAGGAGCGATTGTCGACAATCCGCGAGCCGATCACGGTGGCGGTAATGGGCTGTGTGGTGAACGGTCCGGGCGAGGCGCGCGAGGCGGATGTCGGAATTGCGGGCGCGGACGGCGAGGGCATAGTATTTCGACGCGGGGAGATCGTTCGCAAAGTGCCCGAATCCGAGCTCGTCTCAGAACTGTTTAAAGAGATCGAGCTCATCTTGAAAGGTTGATGCGCAATGGCAGACAGAGATTTAAGCGCGGTGTTGACTTCGGCGCAGGAAGTGCTCGGAAACATCGAATCGGCGATTGCAACCAAACTCGCGACCGACAGCACCGATCCGGCATTCGAGTCGCTCAAAAGCACGATCAAAGACGCGATCGAAGTCGAAGACGATGCAGCATTGCCGGACGAAGTGCTCGACGCGTTTGCCGAAACAGTTGCCGAGAAGATCGACGACTCGATCGACGCCGGCACTTCGCTGAGTTTCACGAAGATATTCAAGTCGCTGGTGAGCTCGATAGTCGACTCGTTCACGTCGTCGTCTCGCGAAACCGTGACGGTTGACGGCGTCGAATACGAATTGAGTTGCAATCCGCTGGTGACGAAAAAAATCTCGGTGACGATGAACAAGATCGGGACGGTGACGGCGGCGGTTTCGTGGACGGATTCGGACGGCGAGCATGAAACGACGCTGTCATGGAAGGATTTTTCCAAGAAGACGCTCAAAAGCTACTTCAACGATCTGAAAGAGCTCGCCGAGGATAAGATCGTGTCGACGTGGAATAACATAGTGAGCGGCGTGTCGACGACGATCGACATTGCGCAGGCGATTCAGGCGATCTATTCAAACAGCAGCAACAGTAAGGAACTGCTCGCAAACATTTTCGGCAACGAGTTGGTGCAGTCGACGGCGAAAAGCGCGATCAAGTCTGCCGTCAACAGCTACATCAAGAGCTACGTCGAAGACGGCGCGGCGGTTGTCAAGCAACTTACGAAATACGCGGCACTCGGCACCAAGTACTCGCAATTGAGCACGGCGGTCTCGAACGATAAAAACGTCGAGTCGAAGGCGAAAGCGTTTATCAAGGCGGCGAATGCGCTCGAAAAATTGCTGTCGATCGAGCAAAGCGATCTGATTGCGTCGCTCGAAAGAGGCTTGAGTTACGATTTCAAAAACAACATCATCTCGCTCGACGACGAATATGCGGTGAAGTTCTCGGCGGACGGTTTCGAGCTGACGGCGGGCGGCATTAATGCTTCGCTCCGCGCGGATTCGATCACGATCGAAGGCGATAAGAAGGCGAATATCATGATCGGCGGGCTCGGCGACGATTCGTTGTACGGCGGCAAGGGCAAAGACATACTGCTCGGCTACGACGGCAATGATACGCTCAACGGCGGTGCGGGCAACGATACATTGAGCGGCGGCGCGGGCGCGGACGTGTTTTATTACGAGGCGGGCGACGGCAATGATGTGATCTTCGATTACAGCGCGGAGGATGGCGATCTGATCAAGATCGTCGGCTCGAGTGTCTCCGGCGTTTCGACTAAGAATGACGACGCGATCATCAAGATTGGCTCAAAGAAAATGACGGTGATCGGCGGCGCGGATCAAGAGATCATCATCGAGGACGACAGCAACGAACAGATTTCGATCGAGAGCGGCGCGATCATCGAGCCGAGTGCGGATGTGTATTGGTTTGATCGGGACGTGGCGGCAGACGAGATTGACGAGTTGATTGAGTTGCAAGCGATTGAAAATCCGGCGACATTCGAGTATAATGTTGTCGATTCAAATTCAATCGTGGGAGTGAATGTCATTGAGAGCAAGTCAATTGTATGCGCCGACCTTGCGAGAGATACCGGCGGAGGCGGAACTCGTCAGTCATAAACTGATGCTCCGCGCGGGGCTGGTGCGAAAAGTCGCGGGCGGCGTTTACACGTATTTGCCGCTGGCTTGGCGCACAATCAAGAAGATCGAGCAGATCATTCGCGAGGAAATGGACGCCGAGGGCGGGCAGGAGATCATGCTGCCGATCATGCAACCGGCAGAGTTGTGGCTCGAAAGCGGGCGTTGGAACGTGTACGGTCCCGAGCTCATGCGGCTGAAAGATCGGCACGATCGACTGTTTGCGCTCGGTCCGACGCATGAAGAAATCGTCACCTCGCTCGTGCGCGACGAAGTGCGCTCGTATAAGCAATTGCCGCTGATGCTGTATCAAATTCAGAACAAATATCGCGATGAAATTCGCCCGCGCTTCGGATTGATGCGCTCGCGCGAGTTTATCATGAAAGATTTGTATTCGTTTGACGCGGACATCGACGGCATGAACAAGTCGTATGCGAAAATGTATGATGCCTACACTCGGATATTCACTCGGTGCGGATTGAAGTTTCGCCCTGTCGAGGCGGATAACGGCGCAATCGGCGGCGGGCATTCGCATGAATTTACGGTGCTGGCTCCGAGCGGCGAGTCGTCGATAGCGTATTGCGAGTCATGCGATTATGCGGCGTCCGACGAGAAGGCGGAATTGGAAGTGATCACTGCCGCCGAAGAAGAAATGAAGCCGCTCGAAAAAGTCGCGACGCCGAACGCACACACGATCGAGCTCGTCAAGGACTTCTTGCAGGTTCCGATCGAAAAGACGATCAAGGCAGTTGCATTCCAAGACGACGACGCGCGCTTGATCCTCGCGTTCGTGCGCGGAGATCATGAAGTCAACGAGATCAAAATCCTGAATGCGGTCGAGGGCGCATTGCATTTGCACATGGCTGAAGAGTCGGCGATTGTCGAGGCGGGAGGCTCGGCGGGATTTATGAGCCCGATCGGCATAAAAGACGGCACGAGCATCGTCGTCGACTCGACCGTGATGGAGATGTACAACGCGGTTGCGGGCGCGAACGAAACCGATCATCACTTCATCAATGTCAATCCGAAGCGCGATTTCGATCGCGAGAAGTTGATCGTCACGGACATTCGCATGGTGCGCGAGGGCGATCCGTGTCCGCATTGCGGCGCGCCGCTCAAAATGACGCGCGGCATCGAAGTCGGGCAGGTGTTTACGCTCGGCAATAAATACAGCAAGGCGTTGAATGCGTCGTTCCTCGACGAGAACGGGCGCGAGAAGTATTTCGAGATGGGCTGTTACGGCATCGGCGTCGGACGAACGATGCAGGCGGCGATCGAGCAGTCGAATGACGAGCACGGCATTATCTGGACTCGCGCGCTCGCGCCGTTCGAGGTTGTGGTCGTTCCGGTCAATGCGAAAAACGCCGAGCAACTTGATGCGGCTGAAAAAATCTACGCCGAACTCCGCGCGGCAGGCATTGAGACGATCATCGACGATCGTGCGGAGCGTGCGGGCGTGAAATTCAACGATTGCGATCTGATCGGCTACCCGCTCCGGGTGACGATCGGACCGAAGGCGATCAAAGAAGGCACGGTCGAGATCAAAGTGCGGCGATCGGGCGAGATGATTACGATCGAGCGCGAGAAATATCTCGACACCGTGCGCGAATTGCTGAAGGGGCTTTGACATGTCGAGGCAATTGAAGGCGGTATTGACGATAGCGGGTTCGGACAGTTCGGGCGGCGCGGGAATTCAAGCCGATCTGAAGACGATGCTCGCAAACGGCGTTTACGGCATGTCGGCAATCACGGCATTGACGGCGCAAAACACGCTCGGAGTGACGGCAGTGCAGAATTCGACGCCGGAATTTCTCGCCGCGCAACTCGACGCCGTCTTTTCCGATATTTTTCCCGACGCCGTCAAGATCGGCATGGTCTCGTCGATCGAATTGATTGAAGTGATCGGCGAGCGGCTTCGGCATTACGAGGCGAAACACATCGTGCTCGATCCGGTCATGATTGCAACGAGCGGTGCGAAATTAATTTCCGACGACGCGATCGAGTCGCTCAAAAAACTCTTTCCGATTGCGGAAGTGATCACGCCGAATGTTTTCGAGCTTGTCGTGTTGACGGATCAGAAATTCGACGACATAAAATCCGAGCTCGACATGGAACGCTCCGCGCGGAAATTGTTCGAGCGATACGGCTGTGCGGTGCTGGCAAAGGGCGGGCATTTCGGGAGCGACGCGAACGATCTTCTCTGCAGTGCGGACGGCTTGCATTGGTTTGAAGGTGCGCGCATCGAAACGAAAAACACGCACGGAACCGGGTGCACTCTGTCTTCGGCGATCGCGTCGAATCTCGCGAAAGAGATGCCGCTCGTCGAGGCAATCGGCGCGGCGAAAAAATATTTGACGGAAGCACTGTCGAGCGGCTTGTCGATCGGACATGGCAACGGACCGCTCGATCATGCAATGCGTAATGCATAATGCGTAATGCGTAATTAAAAAGAGACGAGAGTGACGGTCTTTTAATTAAGAATTACGAATAAAAGCGGTGCAAACAATGTTTAACAGGTTATCGGAATAGCAAAGCATCCCGATAGTTATCGGGACACAACATTAAAGCAATTCACAATCGCAAGGTGTGCTAAGGTGTCGGATAATCCTCTGAAAAAGGTCTCGATAGTATGGAGTATACTTGATGTCGGTATTATGATTTTTGAGCATACGAGTAACTGATGAATGGTTGCGGTTCAGTTCTTTTCCAATCTCAACTACTTTTGCTCCCATATCTCGTCTAATGCGAGTGTATGCCATACGTGCAAAGAAGATTTTTTGCATACGTGTGTCAGACACAAATTCCTCTTTGGTTATATTACTTTCACTAAGTACCCAATCAAGTATAGTTCCGATACTATTTTTCTTTTTCATTTTGTGCTTCTATTACAATATTAGTCATCATCTCGCGGATAATAGAGTTCTGGGCAAGTGTTCGTAATCCATCGTCAACAACATCTCGCGTGGCTTTCACAATACACGTGTAAGTTCCGTTTGCCCCTTGACTTAACAAAATGAAATTGTTGTACTTTGCAATTGCGTC
>ERZ842401.6715-NODE-6715-length-12169-cov-6.546310_pt1 | contig 12169 bp, 10 predicted proteins | sample MGYA00521270_ERZ842401 | MGnify/ENA primary metagenome ERZ842401 (study PRJEB31892, sample SAMEA3878208) | bioreactor metagenome | biome: Moose rumen | place: Sweden | collected 2011-10 | study: EMG produced TPA metagenomics assembly of the PRJEB12797 data set... | reverse complement strand
TCAACTTGGAACAGTCGTCAGACAGAAAACTGACAACCGAAATCAGCAAAGTACATTTAAGATAACTATCTTATTGCTGTAAGATAACTATCTTATTGCTGTAAGATAACTATCTTATCGCTGAAAGATAACTATCTTATCGCTGAAAGATAACTATCTTGTTTTGGAAAGATAACTATCTTGTTTTGGAAAGATAACTATCTTTTCCTGTGACGACCGATAGGCCGGACGGAAAAGACCGCGGAGGGGAGGAGGAAGGAAAAGGGTGATAGTTGAGGATTTCGTTCTCGTTTTCGTTAATTATTCGTATCTTTGCAGGCAGAAAAGCGAAACAAAAGAACGAAAAGCCCATGATACAATCGATGACGGGATACGGCAAGGCGACGGCCGTGTACGGAGGCAAGAAGATAGTCGCCGAGATTAAGTCGCTGAACTCCAAGGCTCTGGACCTCTCAACGCGCGTGTGCATGACGTACAGGGAAAAGGAGATGGAGCTGCGCGGCATGGTGGCCCAGGCACTGGAGCGCGGGAAGGTGGACTTCAGCCTGTGGACGGAACAGGACGGACAAGGGGCCGAATCGCCCCTGAACGGCCCGTTGCTGGGAACCTACTACAGGCAGCTGATGGAGGTGTGCAGCGAAGAGCACATCCCCGTGCCGGAGAACCCGTGGTCGACGCTCATGCGCATGCCCGACGTGCTCACGCGCACCGAAAGCCTGACAGACGAGCTCTCGGACGAGGAGTGGGCCGTGGCCCGTAAGGTGGCAGAGGAGGCCATCGGCCGGCTGGTAGCCTTCCGCAAGCAGGAGGGCGAGGCACTGGAGAAGAAGTTCACCGAGAAACTGGACAACATCGCCGCGCTGCTGGCCAGCATAGAACCCTACGAGAAACAGCGGACGGAGAAAATCCGCCAGCGCATCGTGGAGGGGCTGCAGAGCATTCCCGAGGTGGAATACGACCGCGGAAGGCTGGAGCAGGAGATGATTTACTACATCGAGAAGCTGGACATCAGCGAGGAGAAGCAGCGACTGACCAATCACCTCAAGTACTTCCGCGAGACGATGGCCAACGGCCACGGGCAGGGGAAGAAGCTGGGATTCATTGCCCAGGAGATGGGCCGCGAGATAAACACCACCGGAAGCAAGAGCAACCTGGCCGAGATGCAGAACATCGTCGTACGCATGAAGGACGAGCTGGAGCAGATAAAAGAGCAGGTGCTGAATGTGATGTAGGAAGACTTAAAACAAATATAATCGAGAAACATGAGGGGACATTGTATTATTGTCTCTGCCCCGTCGGGCAGCGGGAAGAGCACCATCGTGCAGTACCTGATGAAAGAACACCCGGAGTTCAACCTGGCATTCAGCGTCAGCGCGACAAGCCGCCCGCCACGGGGGACGGAACGCAACGGCGTGGAGTATTTCTTCCTCACACCCGAGGAGTTCCGCGCCAAGATAGAGGCCGGGGAACTGCTGGAGTACGAGGAGGTGTACCACGACCGTTTCTACGGAACCCTGAAGAGCCAGGTGGAAAGCCAGCTGGACATGGGGCAGAACGTGGTGTTCGACGTGGACGTGAAAGGCGGTCTGAACATCAAGAAGCACTACGGACGGCGGGCCCTGAGCGTGTTCATACAGCCCCCCTCGGTGGAGGAACTGCGCCGCCGACTGGAGGGCCGCGCCACCGACACCGCGGAACAGATAGAGGAACGCCTGGCCAAGGCCGAGTACGAGATGAGCTTCGCACCGCAGTTCGACGTGGTGCTGGTGAACGACGTGCTGGAGGTGGCCAAGGCCGAGGCCGTAGGGTTGCTGAGAGACTTCCTGAAGAACTGAGAAAAACGCGGGCGAAGAGGACATGAGACGACGGTGCGGCATCTACGGCGGTTCGTTCAACCCCATCCACAACGGACACACGAGGCTGGGCAAGGCCCTGTGCGACCAGGGACTGGTGGACGAGCTGTGGTTTCTGGTCTCACCGCTGAATCCCCTGAAACAGCAGGACACCAGTCTGCTCGACGACAGGGCGCGCCTCAGACTGGCACGTCTGGCCATAGGCCGAAGCCGACGGCTACGGGTGTCAGACTTCGAGATGCACCTGCCGCGTCCCTCCTATATGGTGAACACACTCAGCCTGCTCCGGGAGCAGCACCCCGAACTGGAGTTCCTCCTGGTTATCGGGGCCGACAACTGGGAACGCTTTCCCCAGTGGTACAAGCACGAGGAGATACTCCGGCATCACAACGTCATCATATACCCCCGACCGGGATACCAGACAGAAGTGAGCACACTGCCCCCTGGAGTGACCCTGGCCGACACGCCGCTGATAGACCTCAGCTCGACGGAGATACGCCGGCGCATAGCCCGGGGAGACTACGACGGTGAGGGATTGTCACCCAACGTATGGAAAGAAATACAAGCAAAAGGATACTACCTATGAAGAGAATAAGCCTGCTCCTATACCTTATTATTATAGTTTGCACACACGGCAACGCCCAGAAGACACCTTTCGAGAAGTATGGCGTCTGCCCGGCGGAGATGGAACACGTATTCCTGGACCACGTGGAGAAGTTCGCCAGCAAGGTCATCACCATGGGGGAAAACCAGTACGTGGGCCAGGTGGACAAGGACGGAAAACTCTATGGCTACGGCCGCTACGTGAAAGGCGACGGCACACAGATTATCGGCAAGTTCCGTGACGGACAACTCGTCTTCGGCATCACGCTGGGAAAGGAGTCCGCCATTGTGGGCAATGCCAGTTTCTACAGCTCCTACAGCCTGACGACGAGCAAGCTGGAGTACGTGTTCCTGTCCAACACGCGTCAGCTGCTCGACGCCAAGGCCCTGGGCGAGTACGGCTTTGTCTCCATGCGCTACAGCAACGGCGACCAGTACATCGGTGAGGTGTTCCAGGGCATGCGCCACGGCTACGGCATCTACTACTACGCCAATGGCGACCTGTGGTTCGGCCAGTATGCCAACAACTATCGCTGCGGCTTCGGCGCGCTTTTCACACGCGACAACCGACTGACCATCGGCCAGTGGGAGGCCGAAGACACGCGTCGTGAAATCTTCGTAAAAGAGGGGAGGAAATAAAGAAGGGGACCTCTCAGTCCCCTTCCCCACTAAGGATTACTTAGTATCTTATTGACAAGCCGGGTGACATCCGCCACGTTCACCTCACCATCATTGTTGAGGTCACCGTCCTGACCGCCGGGCGTGATGGTGAACTGAGCCTCTGTGGGGTCCGACCATGCGAGAGAACCGTCGGCCTTATAGGCTTGAACGGAAACATTGAACGTGTAGGAAGAAAGCTCGACCTCCGTTTCGGTGGTCTCACCTACGTTGCCGCAGCTTACATTATAATAATAGGTGACACCGGGCGTATCGCACGAGAAGCGCAGTTTGCCGTCGACAAACTCCACGATGGGCTTGGCGCAAGCCTGCTGGTCCAGTATGAGGACGTTGTCGCCATGGCGATAGGTGATTTTGCCAACCATATAACTGGGCGCGAGGAAAGCATATCCGCCCTCGTCGAGACTGGTCAGTCCCTCCCAGTTGCCCATCCAGGGGCTGTAGTCCTGACTTGTTGTGCCTAAGCGCAGCGTGCCGTCGAGCGTACCCACATAGTAAGTGGAGTTGGCGGGGAATGCCAGTCCCTTTACTCCAAGGTCGAGGACATAGACATCGTCCTCGTCCTCATACTCGGCAAAGCGCCACTGCGCCTGCTCCTCGGCACTCAGTCCACTGACGATGAGGTAATAGTCGGACTGCGGAATCTCACCCGTAAAGAGGATGGTATATTGAGCACCGTAGTTGTTCTTGTACTGCTTCAGCACCTTGTAAGCTACCCAGTCACCAGTCTTCACGACGTAGCCGGTGTTGGTTTCCAGGGCATTCCAATCGAAGGAGAGATTGCTTCCCGAGAAGTTGACCGTCACGGTGTCGAGACCAGTGCAACCTTCGAAGAGGCTGTAGGGCAACGTGACGTCATAGGAATAGTTGAGGACAACGTTCTTCAGGTTCCCATAATAGCCGAAGAGACCCGAGTTGAGTGTGACATCGGTGACGGTAAGCCGCTTCAGGTCATCGCTCAGGTTGTGATACTCACCTATGGCCTCATATACGCCTTGATAATATATCGATGTCCAGAAGTTCTGGTCGTACATAAGGTCGTAATCGATGGAGGCGGACTGGGCTGCATTGAGTCGGGAGACGGTCAGGCTGAAGCCGTTCTCGGGATTACCGTTGATGGCACCCAAGACATACTGCATATTGTCCGTGGCATCCACGCCCGTCCAGGTGTAGTTCGTGGGGTCGGAAGTCACAACAATGCGCTGTCCCGTGAAGTAATAGTCGAAGTTATAGCTGCCGTCCTGGAATGCCTGATGCACAACCTCGCTATTAGTGTAGAGCGGGAACTGCGCATAGTTGAAGGCATCGGTGCCCAGGGTGAAGGTAGAGCCGCTGAAGTTGATGTACAGACCATCCTTGAACAGCCGTTCGGCATGGCCAAAACAGCGGTCGGGAATCGCGACGTCGATGTCGTAGTTCAGCGTCACCTTCTTCAGTTCTGCATAGTCGTTGAACAGGGCTTCCGTGAGCGTCACATTCGTGACCTCTATTTCCTTCACGTTGTCATAACACTGGTAACCCTCGCCCAAGAGCGAAAGGGTGCGGTTGTAGAAATAGGGCTCCCAGAAGTCAGTGCTTGCCAGCAAGGTGCTGGATACATAAGGTGTGAGGCCCGACGCATCAATGGCACCAAGCGCAATCTTAAAGCCATTGTCGGGGTTGCCGTCTATGGCACTGAGCACGTACTGGAGGTTGGCATCTGTGTCGGTGCCTGTCCACGTGTAGTTAGCCAAGTCTTCCACCACACTAATCGTGGCCATGGCAAAGGTGCTCACCAGGAGCATCAATGCTGAAAAGAGTAGTCGTTTCATGTCGTTACGGGGGTTAAATGTAGATATTACAGGGTATAAAATGATGCAATGCCTTATCTTCTCGGCTCAAAGATAGGCATTCTACTGATAAGAACCAAATGTTTGTCAGGAAATCTTCTCGATGAGGCAAACGGCATAGGCCGAGATGCCTTCCTCGCGACCCGTGAATCCGAGGTGCTCCGTCGTGGTGGCCTTGATGGAGATGTCATCAAGGTCAATGCCCATCACCTCGGCCAGGCACTGCTGCATCCGAGGGATGTGAGGCTTCAGTTTGGGCTCCTCGGCACACACCGTGGCATCGATGTTTCCCACCCGATAGCCTTTCTCGCCTATCAGTCGGACGACCTCGGCCAGCAACACCTTGGAGTCCGCCCCACGAAAACGTGGGTCGGTATCAGGGAAATGGGTGCCTATGTCGCGCAGGTTGGCAGCTCCCAGTAGGGCATCGCAGATGGCATGGATGAGCACGTCGGCATCGCTGTGTCCAAGCAGACCGAACTCGTGGTCAATGAGAATGCCTCCCAACCATAGTTCACGCTGGCTCACCAGTTTGTGGACATCATAGCCCAGACCGACTCGTATCTTCATCTCCTTTTCTTATCTTCTGCGTTTGCCACCCTTCTTTCCGAACAGGTCCTTCATGCCATCCAGGTCGAAGCCCAGGGTGAAGCGCATGGTCTGGTCGAGGGGATTGGTTTGTGCGGTGGAGAACACATAGGCGGCATCCACCGTGAACACACTCATGTGGAATCCTGCACCTGCGGTCACGTACTTACGGTTACCCTTGTTCTCATGCTCGTGATGGTAACCCAGGCGCACCATAAAGCGGTCGTTGTAGTTGTACTCCATACCGAGGCTCCACTGTATCTCCTGAAACTCCTCCTTCGCCCCATTGGGAGCGTCGTAGAAACTCTTGAATATACCACTGATGGGCGATATGTCGTAATACTTCCGCTGCACGCGGTCGGTGTAGTCCTCGTCTGCCTCATCGGCCTCCTGCTTCGGGTAGGTGGGAACGAGCAGTTTGTTGGCATCGGCTGCGATGGATAGTTTGTTGTATTCGTTGAAAGGGATAGAGATGTTACATCCCAGACGCAGGTTCGTGGGTATGAACTCGGCGTTGTCGTCTCCGCCGTAGGATATCTTCGAACCGATGTTGCTGATGTTCAGTCCCCATCCGAAGGAGCACTCGCGGTTGCCCATCATGAAATAGCCCAGGCGATACATAGAGATGTCGGCGGCAAAAGCCTTGCCTGCCTTGCTCTCAGCCGTATAGTCGTACGTGATGTCGGAGTAGATGAAGCGCAAGCCAACGCCCATGGAGAACCGTTCGCTCAGCATGCGGCTGTAGGCCACATCAAAGGAGAACTCATAGGGATTGATGGTCATGGCATCCACGTCGTCGCTCAGTTGCACCTCTCCCAGCGAGAAGTAGCGGAGTGATGCACTCAAGGCACTGTAGTCGCCCATGCGGTAGAAGCCGCTGACATTGGCCAGGTTGATGTCGCTCACCAATTGGCGAAGCCACGGCGTATAGCTGGCACTCACTCCGGCACGGGCGATGTTGAAGGGGTACTTCGAGGGGTTCCAATACTGGGAATTGGCATCTGCCTCGGTGGCCGCTCCAAGGTCTCCCAACGCACCACCGCGCGCATCGGGGGCAATAGCCAGCGACGTGACACCGAAGTTCACGGGGTTGAACATATTCCGCTTGTCCTGGGCAAAAAGAGATTGAGACAATGAGAGAATGAGACAATGAGAAAGTAAGATTACCCACTTTCTCCTATTTATCTTATTTATTATAGACATTTCCATCGTTTTTCATTTTCTCATTTTCACATTCTCTCATTATAAACGCCAAGCTTAGGTCATTTATTGCCACGGGTCACGATTTTTTTGCCCTTTTGCTTGCCCTGGCGATAGATATAGACACCACGCTGGGCTGGATTTCTGGTCACACGCCGACCCAAAAGGTCATAGACGCGGAGGTTATCGGGGTTGAGTCCCGTGTCGACCGTGAAGTCGAGTTGCACCTCGTTCGTATTGTTCAGCACGTCCCAGGCACGGAAGGTGAGCACGTGTTTACCCGGACTCAGGTAGGGAATGTCGAAGGCTACCGTACCACGTCGGTAGTCACCGAACTCAGCGGTGTAGCAATCGTTGAGAATGTAGGTCGTGGAGGCATCGCCGTCGACCGTGAGCAAGAGGTCGTGGCCGAGGCTGGTGCCGCTGTAGTTGATGCCGCTCTCGTCTTCAAGGAGTGCCACGAAGTTGGGCTCGGAGGGCACGCTGCCGCCATTCTCGAAGTCCTCGTCTTCAAGGTAGACGTAAATCTTCGGTCCTTCGGTGTCGCCAATCTCGCTCACCCCGCCCACGGTGAAGTTCTCGCTGTAGCCGTTGGCTTCGGCGGTCAGTTCGTTGTTGATGGCATAGAACACCATGCGGCCAGACTCGTCGCTGAAGTTGATGTCGGCAGGCATCACGAAACTCAACGCAAAGCGTCCCGCACTGACGGAGTCCTGGCCGTTGAAGAGTATCTTCTCGCGGTTGGTGTACTCAAAGGCTCCTGCCGCAACATCGGCATTGTTGAGACAGGTGACGGTCTCCATGTTGTCGTAGACACGAGCCGAGAGCGTGCCGTCGAAGGCGGTGAGGGGCTGTCCCTCACGATTCTCCACGTGACCCACCATACGAACCAACTCGCCTGCTCTCAACTGAATGGCTTTATCGGCCGACTGACCATTGACGCTGTCCAGCACCACGCGGTTGGTGGGTGCGCCGAAGGTGAGGGCAGGGTCACCAAGCAAGGCGTAATGCAGTTTGTTCTCGACATTCGACGTCTCCAAGTCGTTGTCTATCATGTAGTTCTTAGCAAGCCGTATGGCATCGCCCACACGATACCGACGGCCAGAAGAGTCGGTGCCCAGGAGGTATCTCATAAACCAACGGTTCATGTGCAGGTTGTTGTAGGCATACACCGTGCGCGTGGTCCCATAGAAGGCCACGGCTGCCCCACCCTCGTTCAGCACGGCGGTCTCGCCGATGTTTGCGCTTTGTCCGTCGAAGGGCATCACGTCACAGGCGGCCGTCACCCACAACGGCAGGTGGTTGCTCTGGAAGGCAGCGAAGTCCTCGAGCTGAAGCACAAACTCGTGGGAGAGGCAGTAGGTGGCGGCATGTCCCGTATAGTTCATCACGAGTGCGCCTTCGCTCATCTGCTGTTTGATGAGCGATGTAACGTCGGGGTAGGTGTTGTGGCTGATGGAGCTTACGCGCTTATAGGCATCCCACATCACTTTCCGCACCTCCATCTCGGGGTTGGCTGAGATGATGCGTTCGGCCACGTCGTCGGCGTAGCGCATGTGGCTGTTGTTGTCCCCGTCGTCACCCATGACGCTGACGATGTTTTTCCAGTTCCCTGCGTTGCTGTTACTCAGGAATGCGATGGTCTTGTCCACCATCACACGTGCCTCGCTCTCACTCGTCACAGGGAAGCGTCCCACGCCGATGTCCACCTTGTCCGAGGTGAGGTATCGCCCTTCCCCGTCGTCCAGCAGGCCGAAGTAGTCCTCCATGACGTAGCAACGCGTGTCGCTGAACGAGTTTTCGCTCTCGAAGCAGAGCAGGTAGTCCTTGGGATTGTAGTTGCGCCAAGCCGAGGTGAGCATGCGGTTGTCCCATGCACAGTCGCCCATGAGCAAGAGGTAACGGGGAGCCGCGTCGTCGGTCTCGGCCCGGTCGTAGAGCATCTTCATCAGGCGGCGGTAGGCGGTGGCATCGGGCGTTCCGCTCGAGAACTCGTTGTACACTTGGTCGGCACGCACCACCTCCACACGCAGCCCGTCGTACTGCCGATGGGCCTCTGCCAGGCGCTGAGCCTGAGCCGTCAGCTTGCCAGACTCGGGGACGATGATGACCATATCCACTGAGTCAAGGGCATGCAGGTTCTGGTTCTCTATCGTCCCGACGACCGTCGGCTGGGGGAAGGGGTAGGATGGGTTGAATGCCACATAGCGCAACGAGGCATCGTCTACGTCCACCTGATACTCTGCATCGCTAACCTGGGTGCCCTCCATCAGCGTGGCGGGCTGGCCAGGCAGGCCGATGCGCATCACCTGCAAGCCGTTGCCGTAGACAGTGTAACAGGCAGGCACGCCGTTGGCTTGCGAGAATGCCACATAGCCGTTATCGGGGGAGAGCAGGCGCTCGTAGTGGAGAGCCAGATAGTCGAGGCGGGCGGGATTGCCAGCCGTCGAGGTGAGGCGTATGCTCCAGTCGGAACCGGTGGAGAGGGAACTGACGTCCGTCGTGCGCACGGTCTCCGTACCGTAGACGTATTGGCTGAGGGCTGCCATCGTCATCGTCGGCAGGGCAGTGCCGTTGACGGTCGCAGTGAGCGTGGTGGCCGTAGAGGCGGCAGCCGTGAAGGCTATCGTCAGACGTTCACTTCCCATGCTGCCCACCGTGGAGAGTTTATAGGTGTGGCTGCCGCTGTTGGCGTAGTCCACATTCTCGAAGAGGTTGCGCCCACCGTGGAACCAAGCGTACTCGTCCTTTTCGTAGAGCACGTGGTCGGCGAACGAATCGTAGTCGGCAACGGGCGCAGCCTCGGACGTGATGCTCTTCATCTGCGACGGCGTGTCGGCCTCGGTCAGGAAGTAGCAGGCGGTGGTGGCATAGGGGTTGAACACGCGCGTGTCGCCGTCCCAGTACATAAGGCCGTTGGCCCAGAAGAGCCACGTGTTGCTGTCAGCCTTGTAGAGGGGAACCTCCTGCAGGTCGTCGTACTCCGCATCGGGATTGGACACCTCGCTCAGGCGATGTCCTCCGTAGCCATAGAGCCGTACGTTCTCAGGCTTGGCGAACCCCATCTGCTGGAGCGCCGACCGCGTGAGGCGGTACATGCCGTCGTCCGTCACGCTTATCTTCACCCACTTGCCCTCGGAAAGGACGCTCCGACGGGTGTAGCGCTCCGATTCCCCAGTTTTCGCTTTCGTAGCGAAGCGTCTCGCTGACGTTTGCGTTGACGTCGCCGTTATCGCGATGCTGCCGCTGAGCAGTTTCCAGTAGTGTCCGTCGCGACGTACGATGGGGCAGAACGTGATGTCCAGCATGCCCTGCTTGCGGCTTACGCTGACACGGCTTCGGATGTCCAGCTCCTCGCCTATCCTGTCGGCAAACCTCCTGCACACCGCCTCCTCACGGGCCGTCAGCCGTCCCCATTCGGGATACTCCACCGCCACGGCATAGTCGTGCACCCTGTAGTCCGTCTCCAGGGGCACCACCTCGCTGTAGACGGGCAGCACGGAGTCTATGCTCATCTCGTCCCAGTCGAGCACAGTAATCTGTGCGCTTACCGTGCCAATGGACAATGGACAATGGAAAATGGAAGATGGGACCACGCCCACAAGCGCAGCCAGCATCAGGACTATCCTCTTTGCCTTAAGCGTTATACATTGTCCATTTTCCATTGTCCATTATCTTACATTGAACTCCAGCACCTTACGGTCCTCCAGGTAGCCTGCGAGGTGGTCGCCTTCCTTCACGAGGCCTACGCCCGCCGGGGTGCTGGTGTAGATGAGGTCGCCCATCTTCAGCGTGAAGAACTGGCTGATGTAGCTCACTATTTCATCCACCCGGAACAGCATGTCCGCCGTATGGCCCCGCTGCACCGTCTCTCCGTTCTTCTCCAGGCGGAAGTGCAGGTCCTGCACGTCGGGCAGCTCCTCCTTTCTCACCATCTCCCCCACCACGGCACTGCCGTCGAACCCCTTCGATATCTCCCAAGGCAGGCCCTGCGAGCGCAGCCGCTGCTGCAGGTCGCGCGCCGTGAAGTCGATGCCCACGGTCACCCGGTCGTAGTATCGGTGGGCCCATCGCCGGGCGATGCTCCGTCCCAGTCGGCATATCCTCACCACCAACTCCGTCTCGTACTCACACCGCCGTGTGAACGGGGGCACGAAAAACGGCTTCCCATTCGTCAGCAATGCCGAGTCCGCCTTGGTAAAGACGACGGGCTCCTCTCCTTTATATAACGTACCATGCAGCTCTTTATTGTGCGCCTGGTAATTAAGTCCTACCGCAAATATCTTCATAATGAGCGCAAAGATAGTGCAAACCGAGTGAAATGCCAAATTTCTTCGAAACAAGTTTCTTCAGGCGAACAAGCAAATTTTCCACTTCATTTACTTTCCCGCAGGCTACCTATACTATGGTCCCACGGGCGACCCATAGTATGAGTCAGGGGGACTTTCGCGCGGAAGGCCGATGGACACACGTGAGGGCAGTGATTGGACTCATACGTGAGTACCCATGCGACCCTCGTATGAGTACCCAGGCGACCCTCGTATGAGTCCCGTACCTACCCATATATGAGTCCAAAGGCTACGCCCATGAGAGTCCAAAGGTAACATCCGTATAAGTCCCCACTCGCACTCCGTATAGTCCACAAAAAAACTCCCCTCCCTTCTGAGGGGAGGGGAGTCAGTATGTCTGTGAGCCTCTTTTTATTCCGACACGTCGGCACCCGACTGGCCGCCGTCGTCGCCCGAAGTGCTGCCCGAGGACTGCGAGTTGCGCGTCTTCTTCTCCATAGCCTTCGCCGACTTGAACTCGGCGGCCTGCAGGTCGCGCTTGAACTCCTTGTCGAAGATGCAGCGCGGATTGACGCGGGTCACCTTCGCCCCCGTGCACTCCTCCTCCGTGTCCGCACCCTTGGCCGTCAGCGTGGCGTGTATCGTGGCCCAGTCGCCCAGTTTCACCGTGCAGCCCTCCAGGAGCATGCGCTTCGCAATCTTCGACATCTGCGCCAGCGCCATCTCAGCCTCCTTCGGGTTCAGCGTCGTCTCGTCGGCAATGAGCCGCGCCATCTCGTGCTCGCCCACCTGCCTTGTCGCCTTCGCCACGGGGTACCATTTCTTCACACTCTCCGCGTCGCTAGGGTTAGTACTTCTCTGCTGTTTTACGAAAAAAATTGCCATAGTGATTAGATTTTTTGGTTAGTAAAAATAGTTTATTTAACTCATGGGGCCGCATTGCCCCGTTCTTTACATCTCTTTATTGGTTCCTCCCCTCGGGGCGGGGATACACGCTGCAAAGATACAAAGAAAAGTGAAAATAAAAAAGAAGAATTAAGAAGTATTTGAATTTTCGCCTTACTTCAAGGAAAAGAATGAGGGTGTGTCAAAATAGGCACATCCTCTTTTTTTATCGCAAAGCCCCGAC
>ERZ842401.6714-NODE-6714-length-12175-cov-4.947195_pt1 | contig 12175 bp, 12 predicted proteins | sample MGYA00521270_ERZ842401 | MGnify/ENA primary metagenome ERZ842401 (study PRJEB31892, sample SAMEA3878208) | bioreactor metagenome | biome: Moose rumen | place: Sweden | collected 2011-10 | study: EMG produced TPA metagenomics assembly of the PRJEB12797 data set... | reverse complement strand
TGCTCAGCTCCTTTAGCACGTGCTTCTTCAGCATCAATGTTGCCTTGTAAAGTTTTTGTAGTGTCCTTTAACTCTTGTGCTGCGTCTATAATTTCAGCAGACTGCGTCAGGTGAGTGTCTAACTTGTCATTAAGCACTTTAATCGTTGTAGTAAGTTGGCTATAGTTAAACACCTCCGTTCTATTTTCAGGTGTATCGTTATAACTATCTGTAGCAAGTTTTATGATACTAAAATCAGCTACAGGCAAAGTGAACTCTGTATCAGCTTCATTTTCAGCAAGCAGCTTTGCAAGCTCAGGATAATCTTCGCAAGATAAAGTTGAGCCGTCTGTAGCATGGAAACCAGTGGGCACACTAGTTGCCTTATACATTACGTGTTCATCTTCTTCTGTAACATCTTCGTATGTAGGCCATTGACAGATAAATCCAGCAGGTAGTGTAATCATACTCTGTACATCATTTGCAGTTACAAACGGACTACGTACCTCATCACCTTCTTCATTTTTTGTCACAAGTACAGGTCGTTGCAAAAGTAAAGTGCCGTCAAAAGCGGCGTCACTTATCATTAAATAGCTGTGCTCCTGCCCAAGTTCGTCTATAAACTTGTGTACTTTAAACAATGATGTGCCTTGTGTATCTTGTATGAAGTCGGTACTTATTGTAGCCGCGTTATACGTATTGGCAACAATACTGTTCTTACATTGTGTAGGCACTACACCTGTACTTACAACATTGTTTGATACAACTTGTACACGTTTAGCAGTATCAATATCAAGAGGTATAAAATTAACACCTGCTAGATGGAATTCTAAGCTGCTAAAGTTTGCACTATTTTTTGCCAAGCCGTCTGCTGATACACATAAGTAGATGGCCTCTTTTCCATCGGAGTATGTCCCATGGCAAAGGTGGAATTGTAGATTCGACCATTCATTCGCTTCTTTTGACACAATCGCTTGTATCTCACCTGACCAGCCTTCGCTAGTTTTAGTGGCCGTCATATCTATGATAGCATCAAGCGGGTGCGTATTTTCATACTTGATGAAACATCTAGCCGCCTTGAACTTATTACCTGTAGGCGCGTTAGTGTCATCTGACCAGTCATCAGAGAGTTTTCCAAGCACATATAATCCATTCGTGTTAGAGTCAGCAGACGAACCTGTACCAGCATACTGTGCATTTACAGTATGCCACTGTGTAAAGTCAATATATTTAAGAGCCTTAATTTTGCCTATAATAAACTCAGCTGATTTGATAGCACAGTCAAAGGCAAGCATTATGCCTTCGTCAGTTATATGTTGAGTAGACTTTGTAAAGTCATCCTTTAGGCTGTTTAAAGTAGTCTCAATAGAGTCTATTTTGTCACTTAAAGTGTCAACAGTAGCTGTATCTGCTTTATCTTTAAGTGAGCTAGAATCAGCTTTACTTGCAACAGTAGTTTTCAGGCTAGATACAGTAGAATCTAGACTATCAGTAGTGGTCGCAGTATCTTCAACTGTTTTTTTGAGCGCATTAAAATCGGTTACAGATACCTTAGTACCTATAAGTGTTTCAAGTTGTGTTTTTATACCTTCAACGTAGTTAGCTATCCCATGAACAGCCTTGTCTGTAGGTGCTACGGCATCTATATGCCCTTTTAATAGTCCATAGAGGTTTTTATACTCTTGAATAAGAGTTACTATATCTACCATTGAAGGTCCAGAGTTGCCTTGAGGACCATTCCATTGAGTAAAAGTACTCATTTAATACCTCCAATTATTTCGCTATCGGGTTAGGTTTTTCTTGTTTAACTGGCTCTTTTTCTTTATCAGTATTTAAACTTTGACCGTCAGGTGTTTTCAGGAAGCTTGGAATCTTGTAACCAAGTAAAGCCTCCGCATCCTTAATACTGATACTGCCTGTTATGGCAAGGTCGGTAATAATGGTCTGATACAGCTGTGTTTTACGCTGATTTTCCATTATTAAATTGTTAAGAGTATTTTTACTCAGCCTCATACATATCTCCTATATAACAGCGCCTGCTTTACGCAGTAAGTCTCCAATTTCATCAGGCTCGTTGTAATCTTCAGACATATACTTATCATACAGTGACTGAAGTTTTTTACGGTTTGCCCCTGTTGCTTTTGCAATATCTTTGTTATATTGCCCTTTATCAAAATAATAACTTAAATCGTCCTCAGTTAATGCTTCAAAGGTATCTTCACCAGCATAAGCTGTTCTTTTAGCTTCATTCTCAAGCATGCGGGACTGCCTCTCAGCAGACTCACGGCTTATTCTTAACGGAGTTGTTCTCAGTCGTGCGTCAACTTCGTCTTTATTTTTAAATCGTTTATCCGGCAAAGGGTCTCTGTTGTAAACCCACTTAGACACTCCACCATCAGGACCAACGCCCTCTCGTCTACCAAAAGGCTCTCCAGTACGAAAGTCTTTTGTATATTGAAATGGGAATCTAGTATTGTGTATACTGCCGCGTACACGAACAAGGTTCCAAAATTCAACCCCAACAGCATGGCGCTCTCTACCGTGTTTATCGGGAGGTGCCATAATATCATTCTTAGCAAGATACATAAGTGTACTTGCTACATTTGCCGGCAAATTAAAAAATACACAAACGTCGCCACGATTTGTGAATTCAACCATAAGCAGCATATATAAAGCGTTATATGTAAGCGCTTTAATATGTCCACCACTACACTCTTGCGTAAATAACTGCTTTTGTTGTGACTTCTTTTCAAAAGCGTAGTCAATGTAATCAGCTGGGGTATGTATATTCCTATACAGCTGCTTACCGTTATTATACCCCTCAGAAAGCTCAGAGTGGTGCTCTTTAAAGTACTTCGTAAGCTCTTCATAGTCTTGACGCGGCAATAAATAGATATCACCTGTCAAGTTACTTTTAAGCTGTCTGGTTGGATAACCAGCCTGTAACCCCTTCATTTCTTTTCTATTTTGAGCGTGGCGTTTCTTAGTGTACCAATCTGCAAAATCAACGTTAAAAGGTGAAGGTCCTACAGGCATAGATTATTCTCCTTAAACAGTTTGCAAGTCTGTTATAGGCTCACGTAGTTTAACAACCGTATATGTGTACGGATATTCTGTAAATAACGCTCCCATTTCGTGCATAGCAACAGGGGTAACATTACGCGGGTGGCGTATATTACTTCCATTAGTAAACGACGCAAGACGGCCATCACGCAACGTAGGTGAACCAAAAGTGATACGTTGTGACAAATCCATTTTAGCAATAAGCTCATTCGGAATACGTACGTCTTCAATCTTGCGAGGAGGATTTTTACCCCAAGTTTCTTGAATATAGCTATCAATTTCAAATGTAGTGTTGTCCCAGCAGTTATAGCTAAGGTCATTCTTAGGCCCAATGATAATAACGTCTGTAGGCATGTTAAGGTCCTCAACAACCTCTTTAACAACTTGATTGCCAATCTGATAATCGGTTGTTTTAACGCCACGCTGATATACAATAGCACCTTCAACAAAGTTGTCACGTATAACAGTTGCAGAATTACCTTCTTCATAACCTAATGCTACACGAGTTACTGGATTCATCCAAATGCCAATTTCAGCATAAGGTACAGTTGCTTTAGTCAAGAAAGCACCACGCATGATAGCATCGATAATGTGCTCGCCTTCTTTCTGTAGTACATAACCACCTGCTTGTTCAGTAGAATAGAGCAAACGGTTCGCTTGACCACGGAAAGGCAAATCAAGACCAAGACGCGTCTCCATATCAGCAGGATTTGTGTACCAAGGGAACAGGTCTGCAATACCTTCCATAGCACCAGTGATAGCATTTTCACCACTGGTATAAGTACCTGTACCAGTAAACTGGTCGTATACTCCAGCAAATGGTCCTGATGCAACCTTTATAACAGCATCATTCCAATTACTAAATGTGTCTACTGGCATACCTACGATTTCACGGTTCTGAGCGACTTCAAGAAACTGACCATCTTCCCAATCAGATACAGTAGTGCCTACAGGGAGTAATGAGAGTTCACCCGGTTGATTATCAAGAACAATATACAACTCAGACACATCTGCTTCACCCCAAGGCGCGGCAGTCTTTGTTTTGATTAGCATCTTGTTACGCTTAAAGTTACTATTAAATACGTTTATAGGCACCTTAATCGTAAATGGTGTACCCAATACAGGGGTGTGTACATTAGGAACCGGATTTTTAGAAGCACCAGTAGAAGGTGCGTCGATACATGCGCGTATCTGATGTACAACACCAAAGCGGCCATGTATAGCAAAGTTCTTAAACAATGCAGCTACGTTGTTGCGCAAGGAGTGCATACGCGTGGCATAGTCTGTTTCAAAAGCTGCTTTTTTGTCTGCAGTCTCAAGATTAAGCATCATGTCAACGTCAAAACCATCAGTTACTGAACCATAAGTAGCGTGATACGTACCGTACTCAAGCTCACCGGGTTTACGAAGACCCACAGACTCTTTGAAAACTTGAGAGTTTAAAGAACCACCAGTGTTAGTGTTTGCAAGCAACATGCGGTATTCAAACTTATCATTAAAGTCCCACTTGCGCTTTTTACTGCGTATCAATCTAACAATATCAGACTGACAAGGAAAAAGTCCATTAAGCAGGTAGTCAGTGATAAATACCTGCTTACTCAATGCCTCTAATTGGTCTTGTGTAATAGCCATATTTTACCTCCATATAGCTTAAATACATTTATATAAGGTCTGCATAAGCAGATACTTACTAAAATCTGTGCTCTGAAAGAGCTCTAAGTATATTCTTTTGTGTAGCATCAGACACTGTTTTATCTTTTGGATTACGTGCTGGTGACATCTTCTTCATTAAGCCAACAAGCCCAGAGTCTTGTTCCTCGTCGTATAAAAGCTCACCTTTCTTTTTCTTAGGTGGATTATCTTTTTTAGGTAGAACACGCTTTTGATTCTTATCTGATAGCTCGAGCTTCGTTTTGCCTGTAGATGTTTGCTCGTCTATGCCTAATTTTTCTTTAGCAGCTTTGATTGCATCTTTTTCTTCAGCCTTCGAATCAGCAGTGACGACAGCAGTATCAGGGTTACCATCGTCATTAGTATCAGATATTGTAACATCGTCGTCACCATCGTCATTTACGTCTTCTATTTCACCATCTTCATTTAAATCTACATCAGGATTTAATTCAACAAGAGTCTCTAGTAATATGTCAGCATCAATGCCATACTCTGGATTGGCTTCAATTATACTTTCAATGACATCGTTTTGTTGGTCAACTGTAAGAGTATTAAATTGTGCCATTAGTAGCCTCCTTTACAAGCTGAAATAATGTTGTTATTTAACTTTAGTCCATTTTTCTTTTGCGTTGCAGATTGGACTATCTGTTTCATACTAGCATCTGATAACACATATTTTAAGCGTCTATCAGATGTTGTACCTCCAGCTTGTTCAGGTGGTGGCATTTCACCTCCAGCTTGTTCAGGTGGTGGCATTTCACCTCCAGCTTGTTCAGGTGGTAAATCGTTCATAACAGGCATATCAGCGCCTGTTGGTGGGGTTATCTCGGTAGCTGTTGGGCTAGCGTGCTGAGCGTCAATGGTGGCCTGTACAGCATCTGCTATTGCCTGTGTCTTTTGCTCTTGCTGTGCAATAGCAGACGTAAATCCAGTTAACTGCTGCTGTAGTCTATTAAGGTCGTCTACAAGCCCTTGAAGTAATTCACGTAGCATAGCTTCTGTAGCAGCTTGTGTGTCTACCCCACGTGCTCTTAATTGTCCAAGTAAGAGTTCTCCTAGCCCTTGGTCATTGTCGAACCATCCACCATAGGACTGCATTAAATTACCCATGTTTAACCAAGGTTCAGGTAAAGGGGGTTTTGTACCTGACTGGTCAATAGGTAGTGTGTCCTCTTGTTGAATATTCTGAAGTCCTTGCTGTAATTCCTTCATATCCATAAGTTAATCTCCATACTATAATTTATTATATTACAGATTATCTTCATCTGTAAATATGCAATTTATAAAAATTTGCTTTTGCCTAGTCTATGTCCTCGGTTATCCATACCTTGTTCTTTGTCTTTCCAGTTATCCATGAAGCGTGATAATGCTTCATCAGCATACTTTTCACACTCATTATCAGATATCTTTACTGCATACTTAAGGCCAAAGTCTTTAACCTTAAACATCAGTCTATCTTTTATACCCTGTAGTATCTGTTTATTAAATAATGCTTGATATGACACTTCTTGACGTAAATAACTTTCAAGCGCCTGTATGCAGTCTTCTTTGTTAATACTACATTCTCTAGTTTCCGGTATCATTTTAACTCCAAGGTTCTCTAACCGCATTTATTATGTTAGGGCTTAATTTACTATTATTCTTTAAAAAGTTTGTGTAGTCCTTTTTAGGCATTTTTGAATAAAATTGAAGCCCATTCCGTGTTGCATCATCGTTTGTAACAACTTTTGTAGCAATCTTTTTATGTATGTTAGCCGCATGCTCTCTAGTATCTTCTACATCTGAGACGACTTGTTCTTTTCTACTATCAGGTATATTTAGTTCACTAGCAACTTTTTTTAGTGCATTTATATCTCTTACCGTGTCATTTGATTTATCTACGGCCTGCTGATGTGCTGCCTCTTTAACAATTTCGCCATTATCAGTTATAGCTTTGTCCATCTTATCTTCAGTTTCAGCAATGTCAACTATAACATGATTCTTTTTATTTGCGAGCTGTTTAGCTGTACTAGCGTCACTTTTAGACGAGACAATATAGTGTTTACCAGTAGCATCTGTACGTGTGCCTTTAGCATATGTATCACCAAAGGCTTTCGTCATGTCAGAAACACTTTTGTTAAATTCACCAGACATTTGCTTACTATCAGTTGTATAGTCTGTTTTTGTATTATACGCTGTACGTATCATAACCAGTCTCCTATAGTAGGCGGATTTACATTTACTATACGCTTCCAAGCAGACTTGTCTCTATCCAGAAATGCTTCAAATGCGTATTTTGCATCTACAAGTTCTTTTTGTACACCCATGACATTAGACTCGTTCAATGCAGCAAATTTATCTGCTAATCTAGCTACAAGATAACGATACATTTCAGGAACTGGGTAGTCAAGTTGAGTGTCTGGAGTCCAACCTAACTCTTTTATTCTAGGTAAGTTATTTTCATCTATATCATTCCAGTCTTTTATAAACACACTCATTCCTGTCTTATCGTTCCAATGACAGTCTATATATTCAACATCAGAGTTACGCCCAGTAAAATCAAAAGGATTATATATATTAAACTGTCTTTGTGCATCAAAAAACCCAGATATATGCTCTTGAGTAAGCGAGTGCTCATACGTAACGAATATATAAGGGTAATCACACGACACATAACAAATTTTCCATTGACCATCATCTTTATCTTGCAAAGGTACAGCATTAAGCAACCTTGAAATATCTTCGATGCTCCCTGTACCACGGTGCGTCATTATCCATTTCGTGACAGATAGTATGTCGGCACGCGATGCTAAAGAAATATCAACGCTAGCATTATCTTCAGTCATACCACTTAAAATAAATAAATTGAACTTTTTATTGCGTATGGTGTCGTGCCCCCAAGAAACTGTTTCATCTTCGTTAATTGTATTTTCATAAAGTTTAGGGTCACGATTATGTAGTGTAAAAAACACCTGTGAGCAGGCAGGGATATAATATAACCAAACATTTCTTCTTATTGCGTCTGGGCAATATAAGTCTGTACCACTAATTTTGTACACCCCCGAAGACGTCATGTCAGTAACCCCTGCAGCTCTGTAAAGTATTCTATCAAATCCAACAGGTGACTGTGCTGAATATACTTGTATTGAATTTTTAATATATGGAGGTAGTCTAGTCAGCTCTTCTGATAGTTTAACATTTACACCATAATACCCATCATCGATTTGTGTCATACGGCTATAAATGTCTGACCAAGTATAGTTAAGAAAACTTATACAGTCAGAAAAAGTATAACTGTTTAGTGCTTTTGTTTGTGCAAGGCGCATTGCATCTTCAAGCGCATCAGAGGCAAAATGCATCACATCTACTTGAAGCATTATTAGTTACCTCCTATTCCAAACATATTTTTAAACGTGTCAGTACCAGCACGCCATGCTCCAGTAGCAAACATTGTATTAGCCATCCCTGTTATAAGTATACGTGCTTTATACTGTTGCTCGGGCGGAAAGCTAGCTACATATTGATTTATATACTCTTCTGTAGCAGCTGACAGCTCACTCGGTACTTGTACACCTGCCTGTACATATGCGTATAATTGACTCCAAGGGTATTGCATGTTCATAGCTTTTTGTACAATTCTATCTTTGATATTAAGGTCAAGTTCTTTAGCAAACCTAGTAGTAAGGTTTTGCCAATATGTCTGAAAACTCTGAGAATATTCTTGGTCTATTATACTTTTTTGCACAAGTCTATTTAAATCAATGCCTGTTTGTGCTTGATAGTTAGCTAGTTGCTGTTTAAGACTGTCTGCGTTCTTCTGCAATTCAAGCGGATAATCCTGTATATTTTCTGAACGATTGATTTGTCTTTGTCTTGTAAGTTCATCAAGGTGTTCATTAGCCCGCATCTGACGCGTTTCTTGAGTTTCAATAGGCTCCCAACGCTCTGAACTACCTTCTTGTAGTTCATTTGTACCAAAGCTACTATTCGTACGGCGTCCGATTTTAGCTGCACTCCAATGTCGCTGGTTATTGAGGGCATCTGCGAGTCGTGACTGATATAATGTTTTATTAAACGAGCGATTATTTAAATTGCCAACAGGATTATTTTTTGCCAAGTCCCAATTCCAGTAGTTATACATTTTGAACCACTGTTCAGGTGACAATGCAAAATTATCCGTTATAACGTCTTGATTAGCTCTATGTTCTTCTAAATCTTGTTTTCTTTGTGGTTCAGTATACTGGTTACGTGCCTTATTTGCAATTTCTGAAGCATCAGCTCCATGTGTAACCCCAACTCCTGTAGGCACGTTGGATGTGCCCCCCTCCATTTCTCGAGTACGTGTGCTTGCCGTAGAACCAGAACTTGAGCTTGCACCTGTAGAGCTACTGTCAAGTGGGGGTAGTTCTAAATCAAAACTTAATCCTGAATGTCGTCCAGACGTGGTTAATGCCATAGCAATACTCCTTAATAAACCTGTTGATTAAAGGCTTGTTCTTGATTAATGACCTGTAATCTAGAAATATAGCTGTTTAAACTCTTTTGCTCTTCTGTAGATAAAGGCGTCACTGGATTAGCAGAATAGGCCGTCAAGAAAGTGTATAATTTAGAGCGGTCGATATAAAAATCGCTTTTTATCTTTTTACATAGTGCGTTCCACACCTCTTCATATTTAGTTAACCTTGTATCAGACGCCGATATACTATTACTAGCGCTGTCACGGTGAGGGTTAGAAACTAAGCTATTATATACAGATAGTTCATAGTCGTAGTTATCTTTAACCTTATGAAGAGCATCAATTATGTTCTCAGGTGTAAACGTTGATATTTTTGGGAACAGTTTGTTCATAGTATACTTATAATTCTTCGTAGCAGTGACCTCTAAAGGTGAGTAGCCTATATCAAACATACTAGACCCATAACCTACGTTCTGCCCTAAAAATGTCTTTGAAAATCCAAGTATAGTTCGACACAGCTTAGCAACACCGGACTTATATAGCTTAGCATACTCAGATGTGCCCATTTGAGCACCATCAGGACCACCAGTCGCACCTTGTAGTGTAACATAGTCGTCTATATCTTTAGCAAGGTGCTGAACAGTAGCCCATTCTTCTGGGGATGTTTTAGCAAGGTTCTGTAGTGTAGTTTTGACCACTGACTTGGGAACATTAACTTCAGGAAAGTACTTCTGAAGCTGAGATATTTTAGCGTCTATATTTTTATCGGGGGTATTACCTGTAATGCTCCCATAACGCACCCCTTTTTGTTTTTTCATAGCGTTGATAGCATCAAACGCTGAAATACCCTGTTCATCAGACTCACTTGTAGACACACCGGCGTCTAGAGTGGCTAAGCTTGTTTGATTAATGTTAACGTTGGGCGGCATTTACTTTATCCTCCAGCTCAATAAGTCTACGTGCTAAATCACCAATAACACCTGCATTGACAAGTGCTAACCGATTACCATCAACTACTTTAACTCCTTGAGGTGTTTCTTTAACACAGTCAGGTGCGACCTTCTCAATATCCTGTGCCATAGGACCACGGTGATACTCTTCAGGGTCAATTGAAGGGTCAACTTGTTTAGCAGACTCTTTATACGTATACAAGAAATTACGTAAATTATCAGCGTACTCTTGTATCATGTCATCTGTCCAATCACCTGCTTCAGATGGGTCAAGGTTACCGTCACCTTTACCCATAATATAAGACAATGCAGCTGTCTCTCTAACAGTCAAAGGCTCCTGTTTATTTGCAAGTCTGTATAGTATTTTCTGAGTATAGTCAGAAGTTATATACTGACTGATAAAAGGTTTTGCAGCAGCCCTAAACCCTTTAGAGGAAAGGTACTCTTGAAAACATTCAGAGAAAACTTCCTGTAGAACTTCTGATACGTCCATAAACACCTCTGCTACTTTGTAAGTTTACGTCTTGCATCATAGAATTGTCCAGAAGGATGCTGACGTAAAAGCAATTCTACCTCACGCTCTTTCTCACGTTCAGATTTAATATCCTGCCCAACGTCTTGAAGTATAGTACCGATTGTATCACCTATAATACCCCCAACTTGTCCAGCGGCTTTTCTACCCGCCGCGATTGTAGGTACCATAACAAATGGATTAGCATAACCTGGTGACTGTGCAGCCTGTGAAGACGCAAGCAGCGCATCTCCTAGCAGGCCATGGTAAGCGTTCCAAGCACTGCCTGCTCCTTTGGCAGCTGTACCAAGGCCTTGTAACACATTATCTGCAATAGCTTGTCCAGTACTACGTTTATATCTCGAAAGTTCATTTTGTATGTTCTCCTCTGTAGCATCATCAAACTGGCTACCATCCGTAAACTTTCCAAACAAACCTTCATCATCAGGGTTATTAGGGTCGCCATATAACATTGTGTTAAACTTCTTTGCAATAGGTGAATTAGGATTGTTTAACTCCTTAGTAAATTGTTTCAATGCCATTTGCATAATAACTGATTTTATATCTGCCATACATCCTCCTAGTCTGGTCTATATTGACCATCTGCACCTCTAGTATAACTAACTTCGGCGTTGTTTCTAAACTGTTGAATATCAGCGTCATTACGTGCGTCTATTTGATGAGCAGTAGCAACCCCACGTCCTGTAGCATTATTATAAGCAGCCATGAACTCAGGGTACAACCTTGCTACTTCCGCGTCTGCTGCATGGTCAAACGTCTGCTTTTCTTTCGGCAATGGCGCTACATTGTATTTCTTGATAAGTGCCTGTATTTCAGGTGTATCGTACTTATCTCTATCTTTAGAACTACCTTGTATATAGTTCATAACTACATGAAGATTACCACCGTTTTCTTGCTGTTCTTCTTGCTGTTCTTCTTGCTGTTCTTCTTGCTGTTCTTCTTGCTGTTCCTTTGGTTGTGGGTTGTTATTAGCAACAGTATTGTTGCCACCGCTATCTGGAGTACCCCCCATAGATAATGAAGTTGCTGCATTATTATAAAGTTGATGTTGTAAATAGTCATAGTTGCCTTTATTTGCGTCGGCGCGTTCTTCTTCAGCTGTCTGTTTTGCCCCCCACATTTCGCGCTGATTTTTAACACCTTCAGCATGTTGAGTATCAGAGCGTTGTTCTTCAGTATTATAATCGATATCCAAATCTGCACGCTCAAGAGCAGCTGCCCCAGCAGACGCGTTCCCCATTTTTTGTAGTCTACGATTGTCATTTGCTGCTGTAGCTGAAGCAGCTTTCTTTTCAGCTTCAACTTTATAGTCTCGACCAGCTATTTGACTATTTCTTTGCGATGCTTTTTGCTCATCAGCTGCCTGAATATCATGCATGTCTGCCTGTCTTTCTAAATGAACAGAGTTTGGCTCCTTTGGTGCGCCTCCAGGCATTTTTGATGCAAAATAATTTACAAGTCCATTTGAGGCTATAGAGGTTGTACCTTTGTCAGACTGTTGATTATCAGACTGTTGATTATCAGACTGTTGATTATCAGACTGTT
>ERZ842401.6711-NODE-6711-length-12178-cov-5.375567_pt1 | contig 12178 bp, 9 predicted proteins | sample MGYA00521270_ERZ842401 | MGnify/ENA primary metagenome ERZ842401 (study PRJEB31892, sample SAMEA3878208) | bioreactor metagenome | biome: Moose rumen | place: Sweden | collected 2011-10 | study: EMG produced TPA metagenomics assembly of the PRJEB12797 data set... | reverse complement strand
AGGTGAACGCGAAATACTTTATAAAACGGCTGTACCTACATAACAGTAAAGGGGGCGGCGCTAGTATATGGATAAGCCTTTAATTTCGGTTATTATACCGGCATATAATATTGAGAATTTAATAAGAAGATGCGTAGAGTCTGTGGTTAATCAGACCTATCCAAAAGAACTTTTGGAGATACTCATTGTCGATGACGGCTCTACAGATAATACAGGCTCTATCATTGATGAGCTTTCTAAAACTTATGATAATGTAATTGCTCTTCACGAAGAAAACAGCGGTTCATCCGCAGCAAGAAATTTCGCTCTTTCAAAATCAAAAGGGAGCTTTATAGGCTTTGTCGACAGCGATGATTATATAGAACCACAGATGTACGAAAAGCTTGTTGATGCGCTTATTAGAAACAATGCACTTATGGCGCAGACAGGAAGAGATGAGATTGCAGAAGACGGAACAAAACTTCCTAGTGTTGTAGAGCCCAAAGAGTGGGAGACAATCTATACAGACAAGGGATTTTTAAAAGAGCTGCTTATGCACAGAGGCGATGCATCCTTTTGTACTAAGCTTACGTCAAGGAGCCTTTTCGATATACCTTGTAAAAGCGATAGCGGCGAGTTAATAGCTCCGGAAAAAGATTTACAAAAAGAGCCTAAAGAAGTGCCAAGGCTATTCCCGGAAGGAGTTTTAAACGAGGATTTCTGGCTCTTATATCATATGCTTCCTTACGTCAAAGAAGTTGTCGTGACAACCTTTGTCGGATACCACGTATATTATAGGAGCGGATCTAATTCAAGGAAGATGGCAAGTGACAAGGATTATTTTCCGCCGGTATTTACAGACATAGTTGTGAATGCAGATGACGTAACTTCTTTTGCCAAAGAAAGATACCCGGATCTGTCCGAATATACGATGAGATTTTCGCTTGTACAAAGGCTTGACTATTTATTGCACATTCCGATTTCGAAGATGACAAGGGATAACGATTTCTATCAAAGCGTATGCAGATTTGTAAAAGAGCATAAGGCTGATATAAAAAATAATCCATATCTTTCAAGAAGGCAGAGGTTGTACCTGTATCTATTTACCAAAAACCCCAAAACTATCAGACAGGTACACGCAAAGCTTAAAGGACTGTAGTTTAAAAACCTTAAGAAGCTGTTAATAATCTGGAGCTGTAAAAAAATAGTTTATGCATCTTGATCGTATTTTCCTTTGATAGCACGATACAAAAAAACTTACATAACTTGGTCAGGAATTATCAACATGAGTCGTAATAGTTATAAAGCTAGATTTAAGACAATTTTATATTTAGTTCTTTTTGCGCAGCTTATAATGTTCATAATTGTAGGTACCAAAAAGCAAGGCTTTCACGAGGATGAATATTATTCCTACTATTCCTCGAACAGGACAGCAGGGCTTTTCGTGACAGACAGAAGCTGGCAGGATACAGATACAATAAAGGATGAATTTGTTGTAATACCCGGACAAGGCTTTAATTATTCATTGGTAAAAGAGGTTCAGTCCTGGGATGTACATCCTCCGCTTTATTATGATATCCTTCATACCGCTTGCTCAATAGTTCCAAGGCTTTTCTCAAAGTGGATTGGTATTGTGGTCAACATGATTGCTTTCGTTATAGCCTTTTTTCTTTTCCTAAGGCTTATGGAGTTTTTGAGAATTAATGATATTACGAAGCTATTGATACTTACAATCTGGGGCTTTAATCCGATGACGGTATCTTTTGTGATGTTCACCAGAATGTATATGTGGCTTACCGTCTTTGTTATAGCCTGTGCTCTTCTGCACATAAGACTACTTGAAGCATCAAGAGCTGTAGAAAATACGATTTTTATGGCTGCCCCAAAGTCACTACTATTATTCTGGCTTAAATACATATTACCTATAATGCTATGTTCGTATCTTGGATTTTTGACACATTATTATTATTTGATTTTCTTCGTATTCATAGGAATATGCTTTGTGTTCTGGCTTGTAGCAAGAAGCTTTAGATTTGGACACAAATATTCCGGTGATGACACTAAAAAGGCAGATAGTACCGTAGTCAAAAGAAGGATAATAAAGGCATTTGTATATGTTGCAAGCTGTGCGCTGTCACTATTTCTTGCAATAGCTTCGTATCCTGCTTCGGCAGCTCATATATTTTCAGGCTACAGAGGAACGGAAGCGATAAGTGAATTTACAACGATTGCAGATTTTCCGACAAGACTTTTGTTTTTCGTAAGACTGATGAATGAAGGCGTTTTCGGAGGAAGCTTTTTTGTTGTAAGTATTATATTGCTTGTATTGTTTATAATATTAAGGATTAAAGTAAGTTCAGAATACACCATGCTTGTCGTTACAGGCTGCGCTTATTTTATAGTAGTCTCGAAGACAGGACTGTTATTGGGAGAGGCTTCAAACAGATATGAGATGCCGGTGTACTGGCTCTTTATACTTATAATCATAACTGCGCTCGAGCTTGCTTTATACGAAATATCGCTACGATTTGAGCTTAGGAAACATTTCCTTCTTAAGACCAAAGAAAAATTCGAATTCGCAAGTAGAGGAATATTCTATGCCTTTTGCGCTTTCATGATTATTTTTGGTCTTACAAGATGCCTATTTGCAGAAGGCATACTTTTTCTATATCAGGAAGAAAAAGAGATGATAGATTATGCCGGTGATAATAGCAAAGAGGCAGTAGCCATCCTCTATAACAGCGCATCCCCTGACAAAGTGTGGTGGATTACAAGCGAACTTTTGGAGTATTCAAGAATTTATTTTATAAACGAAGAAAATGACGAAAAGATAAGCGATGAAACTATTTGCAATGCTGATAAACTCATAGTGTATGCGGCAGATGATGATAATCAGAAAGAAATGCTTGATATGATACTTGACGTTAATGATAAGCTTGATACATATAAAGAAGTTGGACGAAAGAAAAATTGGACAACGTTTGAATTTACAGTTGCAGATAGCCGGGATTAAGTTTTTTGAAATACGAGGATTATTATGAAGAGAGTTGCGATTATTACAGCGCGCGGAGGAAGCAAAAGAATACCGCGCAAGAATATCAAGGATTTTTGCGGAAAACCTATTATAAATTATTCTATTGAAGCGGCCATAGATAGCGGTTTGTTTGATGAAGTTATGGTATCGACTGATGATAGAGAAATTGCGGGCATAGCTTCAAATGCCGGTGCCAAAATCCCTTTTATGCGTTCTAAAGAAACCTCAAGCGATATTGCAACAACCGCAGATGTACTGCTTGAAGTATTTGATAATTACGAAAAAATGGATATGAAGTTCGATATAGCCTGCTGTATATACCCCACAGCCCCTTTTGTTACTGCAAAAAAATTACAGGAAGCAATGAAGCTTTTAGAAGAATCAGATGCTCAGTCTATAGTTCCGATGTCGGAATTCTCCTATCCTCCGCAAAGAGGTCTTTATATAAATGAAGATGGTCATGTGAAGATGCTTAATCCACAGTATGCTAGGACAAGAAGCCAGGATCTTCAGAAGCTCTATCATGAGTGCGGTCAGTTCTATATCTTTAAAGTTGAAGATTTCAAGGTTTATAAGGATACTACTATGGAAAAATCCGTCCCTTATATAATTGATGCTGTTGAATCTCAGGATATAGACAATGAAAGTGACTGGATACTCGCTGAACTCAAATACCGTTTTCTTAAGGAGCAGAACAGATTATGAAGCTTTGGGATTATATAAAAGAGGGTAAAGTATATATGATAGCCGAGATGAGTGCCAATCATGCAGGCTCATTGGATAAGGCTTTCGAAATAGTAGAGGCTGCTTCAAAAGCCGGAGCAGACTGCGTTAAGGTTCAGACCTACACAGCTGATACCATCACTATAGACAGTGATGCTCCTGCATTTAAAATTCATGGCGGACTTTGGGATGGATATAACCTTCATGATCTTTATAAGGAAGCATATACACCCTGGGAATGGATGGAACCTATCAAGAATAAATGCAGGGAATGCGGAGTTGACTTTTTATCATCGCCTTTTGATCCCACAGCTGTTGACTATCTTGAAAATATAGGAATTGAAGGATACAAGATAGCATCTTTTGAAGCTGTTGATATTCCTCTTATAAAATATATAGCATCAAAGCACAAACCAATAATTATGTCTGTTGGAATGGCCAGCAGAGAAGAAATTACAGAAGCACTTGATGCTATTCATAGTCAGGGCAATGATAAGGTTGTAATACTTAAGTGTTGTAATGTATATCCTACGGTATCATCCGATCTTAACCTTAAGACCATTCCGGATATGATTTCAAATTTTAATGTTCCTGTCGGACTTTCGGATCACTCGATGGGATATGCGGCAGCAGTTGGTGCAGCCGCACTTGGAGCTAAAGTTATAGAGAAGCATTTCTGCCTTTCAAGAGAACTTAAGACTGCAGACAGCGCTTTTTCCATGGAGCCTGATGAATATAAGAGCATGGTAGACAATGTAAGGGCTGTCACAACCGCTCTTGGTAAGGTGTATTATGGTCCTACGGATAATGAAATATCATCCGGAGAATATAGTGACAGACGATCCCTGTTTGCGGTAGAGGATATTAAAAAGGGCGAAGAAATTACTAAGGATAATGTCAGAAGTATACGACCAAACGCAGGCCTTGCGCCCAAATATTATGATGAAATTATTGGGAAACATGCCAAGGAGAACATTTTGCGCGGAACACCGATGGCATTTGAGCTTATAGATTAAAACTAAAACTTCCCACTTGTAAGGCTTTCACTTGTATGACAGCGAAGGGGTGGCGCAAGCCTGGCAAGTGGGAAGTTTGAGATTAAAACTCTTAGGATAGTAGAGGCCTTGTATGAAAATCGGAATAAGAGCGGACGTTAATGATACAGTTGCCACCGGCCATTTTATGAGATGTGCCACAATTGCAGATGAACTTATCCAAAAAGGTGCAGATGTCGAATTCTATAGTGCAGATGAAGGCATTGCATCTTTTGCCATGGAACGAGGATTTTCTTATAGGATACTTGGAAGTAAATGGGATGATCTTGAAACTGAAATTCCAAAGCTAGACCAAATGAAGGATTGCAAGGCTATCCTTCTTGATAGCTATTACATAACCCCTATATACATGTCCTTGCTAAAAGGGCTTGGAAGCAGAATCGTATACATTGATGATATTCATAAATTCCATTACAGCGCAGATGTTATTGTAAATTATAGTCCAAGCCATATACAGTATGATTATAAAAGTGAGTATGAAAAGGAGGGAGTAAAGCTTCTTCTTGGAACTGAATACGTGCCGCTAAGACCACAGTTTTCAAGCTATGAAGATGCTGACCACACGGGGCAGGATATTAGAATCTTTCTTACTTCAGGCGGCATGGACAGACTTAATATATGTGAGAAGATAATTAGATTTATTATTGGCTATAAAAGTTATAAGGGCAATTTGTCAAAAGGCCTGAATATCAAAATCGTCCTTTTAGCCGGAAGGTCTTTTGTAATAACAGATTATCTAAAAGGCCTTATAGGCGACGGACTTCTTGAAATTCATCAAAACGTAAGCGATGTTGCAAGTATAATGAGATCCTGTGACATAGGGATAACACCTGCAGGTACGACACTTTACGAACTTTGCGCCTGCAAGGTTTCGTCGATATCCTACACATTTGCAGATAACCAGATGGCAGATGCATTATATTTTGATGAAAAAAAACTTATTGCTTACTGCGGTGACTATAGAGACGGCGAGGACAAGTTCTTCGATAGACTTAAAGTTTTGATGGATGACCTTATAGAAATGGGTTTTGAACAAAGAAAAGCTCTTGGAAATCGAATGAATGAACTTATAGATGGTAAGGGCGCAAAGAGGATTACCAAAGCTATAATGGACTTATAGATAACTTAAACTTTTCACTTGAATAAAAGCAAAGGGGTGGCGTCAGCCTGGCAAGTGCGAAGTTTGAGTTAAGTAGATAATATTTGATAGATGAATCTTCCTTGCTGTAGCTTTTGAAGATATGAGGATGAACATGAGTAAATCGATATTTATATTAGGCGGAAGTATGCTTCAGATGCCTACAATATTAAAAGCAAAGGACAAGGGACTGTTCGTATATGTTCTGGACTATGATCCTGAATGCGCCGCCAAAGATGTAGCAAACAAGTTCCTTCTTATTAGCACAATTGATAAGGAGGCAGTTCTTAAGGCAGCCAGAGAATATAAGCCGGACTATATTATGACGTCAACAAGCGATATGCCTGTCAGAACGGTTGCATGGGTCAATGAAAATTTATCAGTAAAGGGTGCGATAAGCTATGAAGACTCCATCTGCGCAACCGATAAATCCAAAATGCGCATACGGATGAAGGAGAATAATGTTCCGATTCCGGATTTTTATATTCTGGAAAGCTTTGAAGATTTTGAAAAGCTATATGACAATCTTCCGGATAGCTTAAAACCTGTATTCGTACTAAAACCGGCTGACAATGCAGCAAGCAGAGGCGTTAAGCTAATAGATACCACCGCTTTAGACAAAGGCTCGTTAGAAGACATCTGGGAAAATACCAAAAAGTATTCAAGAGGCGGAGTGGTTCTTGCAGAAGAATACATGGAAGGAGCGGAAGTAAGCGTAGAGTCGGTTACTGTAGATGGTGTTACGCACATTATTACAATTACAGATAAGAAGGTTACGAAGGTTCCTTATTTTGTCGAAACAGGGCACACGGAACCAAGCAGGCTCCCCTTAGAAGTGCAGGAAGATATCAAGAAAGTCGCCCTTTTGGCAATTAAAGCTGCCTGCATATATAACGGCCCCTCTCATGCAGAGATTAAGGTCACAGACAAGGGAGCAAAGCTTGTAGAAATAGCAGCCCGCCTTGGAGGAGACTTTATAACATCCCGCCTTGTACCGCTCTCAAGCGGAGTTAATCTAAATGAATGTGAGCTTAATATAGTGCTGGGAGAAGAAGTTCCCTTTCAAAGAACTATAGAAAAGGGATCTGCAATAAGATTTATCCAGGCAAAAGAGGGAAAGATAAAAAAGATCCTGGGAGTAGACAAAGCTATGTCTATGCCCGGAGTTGAGGAAGCTGTCCTATACAAAAAGGTTGGAGATATAGTTCCGCCCCTCCATTCAAGCTCTGATAGGATAGGGCATGTAATCGCTACAGGAGAGGATGCCGCACAAGCAGAATTAAACTGTGAAAATGCTCTTTCAAAGATTTGTGTGTATACGTAAGGAATGCTGCAATTAAATCCTTTCAAGGATTATGATATATACGTAATGAATGCTGCAATTAAATCCTTTCAAAAATCTTGGTATATACGTAAGTTATGCGGCAGGATATTAGAAAACGAGGTTTTATATGTACGAGATAGGCAGTGAATTTAATTATATAGAAAAAGAAGTAAACGTAGATTTTACAGCAATGTTTCAAGGCTTTGACGATGTAAGATTCTTAAGATGCGGGCGCGATGCAATAGGATATGTATGCGAAGATATCAAAAAAAAGGTTGATGATACAGATGCAAAGTTCGTTGCACTTCTTCCTGCGCTTTGCTGTGATTCGATGTATAAGCCCTTTGAAGTTCACGATATCCTCGTTCGCTATTACAGAATTAATGATGACCTGTCTGTAAATACGCAAAGCCTTCAAGAACGGATAGAAGAGACTAACTCCAGATATGAAAACTATCATATCATAGTACTTACAGCTATCTACTACGGAACTTACGATATAGCTAAGATTAATGCATATGTAAAGGGCATTGATAAGGATATTACCGTAATCGAGGACGTAACGCAGGGAGTTCTTGAAACTAAAGAGTTTGATAAGGATAATGCAGATTATGTCATAGGAAGTATCCGTAAGTGGCTTGGAATCCCTGATGGCGCAGTTGCAATCAAAAACGGCACTGCAAGTAAGAAGGCGGATAGATACTCATTTCAAATTGAGCCCTTATGCGGCGAAAATTCTTTTGCCACAGAGAGGTTTGAAGCTCTAAGGATGAAAACAGACTACCTTTTAAACGGAGATCCTTTGCTAAAAGCTAAATTCAGAGAGCTTTTGGGACATGCAGAGGATACTCTTGATGACGGAGCTACCATATACGAAATTTCTAATGAAAGCAGCAAATACCTCTCGTCAGTTCCTCTTAAGAATATAATATCTACAAGAAATAATAATTATGATACACTTTTTAGGCTTTTGGAAAAATCCGAATATAATAACCTTTATTTTAAACTGTTTCCAAAAAAACTTGATAAAATACCGGCATTTATGCTGCCGGTACTAATTGATACAGATAGACTTAACAAGGATATGAATAGAAAAAAAGCTATAGATAGGAATGAGTTTGAATCCATTCTTGCAAAAGAAGGAATATATGCTCCTGTATTATGGCCTATAAGTGATGAGGCAAAGGAAAGCTGCGAGGTATCAAGCTACATAGCCGATCACATTCTATGCTTTTGGATAGATCAAAGATATGACCGTTTCGATATGGTACATACCAAAGAGACTTTTGAAGAGGTTATAAGACGAATGCTTAAGGACTGAATTTTTAACACCTTCAAAGAACGCAAGATATTTTATAAACTGTCGATACCTGCATAGCAGTAAAGGAACGGCGCCTGCTTGGCAAGAGCGAAGTTTGAGCAGGCGGTACATAAGTAAAGCGAAAGGTTAAATATGCACGAAAGAATATATGTATGCCATACTTTTTATCATGTGTACGTGGCATGCCTTAAGGAATTTCATATTATTCATAATGCGGATATTGGCGGTAAGGCATCACAAGGAAGTGATAGCATAGGAAGAGCAACACTTGTTCTTTCAAAGATGTCCAATAAATTTGGCTCAATGATTCAAAGAGCAAGAGACTGCGGGCTTTTTGAGGAAGTTATTGAGTATGATGAAAAGGAAGATACCTTTTTTCCTGAACTTAAAGCTCTTAGAACTAACACAGGAAATCTTGCAAAGAATATGATAAACAGAATAAAATTCTGCAAGAAGTTTGGACAACTCCAGGAAAAGTTCGTCCCGGTTGATTTTAAGAAGTACAAGGATATATATGTATTCTGTGATTCGGATCCGATTGGATATTATCTGAATTATAAGCATATATATTATCATGCGCTGGAAGATGGTCTTAATTGTATCAAGTATGGAGATACTGCAAGATATGACAACAACGGACATTTTAAATTCAAGGCTTTCATGAGCTCATTAGGTCTTATATTTATTCAAAACGGATATGGCAGATACTGCATTGATATGGAAGTTAATGATATATCAATTTTGGATTATCCATGTAAAAAGTATATAGAAGTTCCAAGAAAGATCCTTACGGATGAGCTTCGAAACGCTGATAAAGAACTGATGCTAAAACTCTTTATTGAAAATATGGATGAACTCAAAAAGCAGCTTGATGAAGGCAAAGACAAGCCAAGAGTTCTCATATTATCTGAACCATTGTGCGAGCTTCCTGTAAGAAAGCAGATATTCACAGATCTTGTCAATGAATACAGCAAAGTTGATGGACAGGATGCTATTGTTATGATCAAACAGCATCCAAGAGATTATCTTGATTACAATGAGATTTTTAAGGACATCATCATCTTGTCAGGTAACTTCCCTATGGAGATGCTCAACTTCATAGAGGGTCTTAGATTTAACAAGCTCGTCTCAGTCTACACAGTTGTAGATTCGATAAAGTTTGTTGATGAGAAGATATTCCTTGGAGATGATTTTATGGACAAATATGAAGCACCCGAAATTCACAGAATCAATGAGCAGATCAAAAATTAAATAAGAAACTTAGGACTTCCCACTTGCAAAATAATTTATAAACCGGCTTCACCTAAATAACGGTAAAGGGATGGCACCTATTTGGCAAGTGGGAAGTCCTAAGTTAAATAAGTCAGACAAAGGAGTTTTTTTGCTAATGCATTCTGGTCATAGTGAAGGTTTAAATATGCTCAAAAAGGGGAAAGATAATAAGAGTAGCTCTTTGGCTTTTGCTGCATTTTTTATTACGGCTGTGGTTCTTCTTTTTATAATTGCTTTGCTTGTTGTTGTTATCGATCCTTTTTTTCATTATCACAAACCTTTGGATGGATTCCCTTATATAGTGGATAATCAGTTGTCGCAAAATCCGGGGATGGCTCTTAATATGACCTATGATAGTGCTATCGTTGGATCATCTATGACAGTTAATTTTAATACAAATGATTTTGCATCAGTTATGGGGCTTGATACTATTAAGCTTAGTTATAGCGGGGCACTGCCTAGAGATGATTATAATATTTTGTCTTTTATATTTGATGAGGATTCGTATTCAAGGCAGCAGAATGATGTCAAAGCTATTTTTATGGTAATAGACCCCAATGTTATGACGGCGGATATAGATGCTACCAAATATGAGCTTCCTGAGTATCTCTATGATGATAGCCTTGTTAATGATGTTTATTACATTTTTAATAAAGACGTATTGTTTCAGTATATATTAAAGCCTATCATTCAGAGAAAAGCTACCGATCTCGCGACGGTTTATTATAGCTGGTGGACACCTGAATATTACAATGAGCAGTGGGTTATGCATAATTATGTGGCGCCTGATAAGGCGACTGCCACAACAAGTCAGAATGCTTATATAAGTGCGACTGCAGCAAATCTTGAAAAGAATATTCTGCCATTTATTCAAGAGCATGAGGATACAACTTTTTATATATTCTTTGCTCCGTACAGCGTACTGTACTGGTATGATGTAATGCAGGAAAATCACCTTGATGCTACGCTTTATCAGACAGAATATATAGCTAATACGCTTCTTTCCTATGACAATGTCAGACTTTTTGATTTCATGGATAATGAAGAAATCATAACTGATATTAACAATTACGCTGACGAGATTCACTACAAACCGGAATATAACTCTTATATGGTAGAATGCTTTGAAAGCGGTGATGAAGAAATATTTATGGGCGATATTGAGGGAGATATGGAAAGACTAAAAGCTATAGTTACCTCCTATGATTATGAAACTCTTTTTTCAAAATACGAATAGAGTCATGGATTGAGGCCATATAGAAATATAGATATATGATTTTATGAACTTTATAAAAATATGAATTGCATGATTTTTTATCCGTTTGTTTGATATCTTCTTTTTTATAAATTATACTTGATTATAGGACTATCATCTAACAGGAGGGGATTGATGCGTAAGAATAGAGTTCTGGTTACAGGCGGTGCAGGTTTTTTGGGTTCACATCTTTGCGACAGGCTCATTGAATCCGGCAATGATGTTGTATGTGTTGACAACCTTTTTACAGGGCACAAGGATAATATCAGACATCTTATTGATAATCCCTATTTTGAATTCATAAGGCATGATGTTACACAGCCTATTTTTGTGGAGTGCGACCAGATTTATAATCTTGCATGTCCGGCCAGCCCCGTTCAATATCAAAAGGACCCCATCTATACTACCAAGACCTCTATATATGGAGCCTTTAATGCGCTTGGACTTGCCAAAAGAACCGGAGCCAGAATCCTTCAGGCGTCGACTTCTGAAGTATACGGAGATCCTGAATGCAATCCACAGCCCGAGAGCTACAGAGGCCGTGTTAATACGATTGGGCCGCGCTCTTGCTATGATGAAGGAAAACGTGTTGCGGAGACCCTTTTCTTTGATTATCACAGGCAGCACGGGCTGGACATCAAGGTGGTGCGGATATTTAACACCTACGGGCCGAGAATGAGCATGAACGACGGCAGGGTGGTGTCGAATTTCATCGTGCAGGCGCTGCGAAACGAGGACATCACGATCTACGGGGACGGCAGCCAGACGAGGAGCTTCTGTTATGTGGATGACCTGATCGAGGGTATGGTAAGACTCATGAATTCACGAGACGGTTTCACAGGACCGGTTAATATCGGGAATCCCGGAGAATTTACTATCAAGCAGCTCGCAGAGAAAGTTATAGCTATGACGGGGAGTAAGAGTCAGATCGTTTATAAAGACCTCCCGGTGGATGATCCCACACAGAGGAAGCCTGACATCACTTTAGCCAAAACTGAGCTGAACTGGGAACCGAGAATAAGATTGGACGAAGGCTTGGAAAAGACCATAGCGTATTTTCAGGAGCGGCTGGCAAAG
>ERZ842401.6710-NODE-6710-length-12180-cov-3.167588_pt1 | contig 12180 bp, 15 predicted proteins | sample MGYA00521270_ERZ842401 | MGnify/ENA primary metagenome ERZ842401 (study PRJEB31892, sample SAMEA3878208) | bioreactor metagenome | biome: Moose rumen | place: Sweden | collected 2011-10 | study: EMG produced TPA metagenomics assembly of the PRJEB12797 data set... | reverse complement strand
TATAAAAAAACGCAATCAGGAAACAGCCAAGAGCCGAAAACCGCGCAAGAAAAGAGGAGAATAAAAATTTTTACCAAAAATTACCAGTGGTAAAAAATCACGCAAAATTTTACCAAAAATTACCAGTGGTGACGAAAAACAAATAAAAGCAGCCAAAACCGGCCGCAAACGCAGTAAAATTATTTTTAGTTAAAAAATTGGTAGCAGTTGGTGAGGTTTGGTGAAAAAAAAGAAAAGAAAAAAGAAGCAAAAAAGAAAATAAATAAAAAAAACTTGGTTGTAGGTTAAAAGGTTATTGGTTTTATGGTTAAAGGTTGAAATTATGGATAACAGGGAAAAGGTTAAGAGGGTTAAAGGGAGAAAGGAAAAGGTTGCAAAACTTGTGGATAAATCCACGCGTTTTGTGGATAAATGCTTGTCACATAAACGCGCCTTTGCGGACAAGCCTGCCGGCTTACCCTCGCAAAGACTGCGTTATACAAGCATTTTAGAGGTGATTGCAGAAAAATCTGCAATCATTGGTGCGCAAGTTGAAACTTGCTTATTGCGCCTATCGGCGCAGGCTCGGCAAGGGAAAGGAGCGCGTTTTTGGCTTTGTGCAGCAATTTCTGTCTATTTTTTAGTTGCAAGTGTTGTATGGGAGGTTAGGAATGTTATCAAAAATCAGAACGATTGAAGATGTTAAGTTTGAATTGACGCGCTATTTTGAAACGTTGCACGCACTGCCGGCGCCAAAATTGCCGGATTATGCAAAAAATTACCTTTGGCAGCTTTTATTGGTTGAGCCGAATGATGATGATAAAGAGGCCGCCGGCCGCCGCTTTGAGCCTACAACGGCAGATATTGCTGATTGTTGGTATATGGACGCAAATTTTATCCCACTTCTTACAAAATTTGAATACAATTTGCTACATGATCGGCTGCGTGATAAGCCGCTGCCATGGAAATTGATTGAACATAAAACAAAATATTCGCGGCAATGGCTTAAAATCTATATGGATAAGGCATTGCAACGCCTTTTTGTCCACATGAAAAGTTAATTTTTAGACACAAAATGAGTTATTAAAAGATATAAAATAAACAAATAATATGATAAATCAAGCACTTATGATAATAATTTACATCACTTTACAAACACTTTACATCAATTTACAAAAAATGACTTTACAAAAAGGCGTAAATCTAAATATAAAAAATGTAGGATAGGGTTTTTACACTCTATTCGGAGGCCACTCAATTTTTGAGCGGCCTTTTTGTTTGGTGTAACACTGAACAATGACCCTGCGATGGGTTAAGCTCCAAAGGCTATGCGCTCTCAACCGGCGCATAGCTTTCTTGTATGGTGAATGAAATGGCAAAGGAAAAGAGAACAGTAAAGGCAAAAAAATCAGTTGGCCGTCCGAAAGTGAAATGGAAGAGCAAGGCAAACGCTGATAGAATTTTTGCGCTCATGCAAGATGGAAAGAGCTTACGGCAGATTTGCAGAGAGAACGGTTGGCCACATAGCACCGTGCTTGCTTGGTTGAATAGTGAGTTTTCTGACCAATACACGCAAGCGCAGGAGCGACGCGCGGATTATTACTTTGAAGAAATACTTGAAATTGCTGACAGTTGTCCGGCTGATAAGGAGGAAGTGGCTGCAGCCAAGTTAAGAATTGATACGCGCAAGTGGATTATGGGGCGCATGAGTCCAAAAAAATACAGCGACAGGGTTAATGTTGATATGAGCGGCGAAACAAAGGTGACGCATGACGGAACAGTTGAATTTACCCCGACAGATATGGCAATATCGCGACTTGATGAAATCATTGGCCGCGTTGTCGGGACAGGAAAAGATACAAGCATGGAGGACACTGGCAAAGAATGATTTGTTTTTTCTTCTGGTTTATGTGCTTGGCGTTAGCTTTGCAAATAATCAGTGGGTGCTTGACCGCTGCCGTGAATACCAAGAAGAGCCATACGGCTATTTGGATCTATGGGCACGCGGCCATTTTAAGAGCACAATTATTACATACGCACATACGATCTTTGAAATTTTGAACGATCCGGAGATCACAATCGGAATTTTCAGCCATAAGCTGCCGATTGCCAGAGCTTTTGTGATCCAGATAAAAAACACGTTGGAAAGCAACGAGTTATTAAAGCTCTTGTTTCCCGATATTTTATATAAAAATCCAAAAGATCTGCGCAATGGATCGCCAAAGTGGACGGAAGAAAAAATATGCGTGAAGAGAAAATCAACACGTAAAGAGATGACGGTTGAGGCCTGCGGTGTGGTTGAGGGGCAGCCGACAGGCATGCACTTTGACCGCTTGATTTATGATGACTTGGTTACATTAGAGAGTGTTAACACGCCGGAGCAGATCCTTAAAACAACGGCGGCGTATAAAATGAGCTTAAACTTAGGCAGCGCAACAGCAAAGCGCGCCATGATCGGCACGTTTTATGCGTTTAATGATACATATAATGTGATTATTGATGAGGGTGGCGTTATCCCTCGGATATATCCGGCAATGACAGATCCGACGGATTTTAACACTTCTGTCTTTTTACCGCCGGAAGAGTTGAAACAAAAACGTATTGAAATGGGTGCGGCAACATTTGGCACGCAGATGTTATTGGATCCATCTATTGCAAATAACAGATATTTTCTGCCGGAATGGGTGAAATACTATGACGGCAAAGGTTGGAACACAATGACAAGATATATTATTGTTGATCCGGCCTCAAGCAAGGAGAAACGCAGCGACTATACCGTCATGCTTGTTTTAGGACTTGGCAAAGACGGTAATTATTATGTGATTGACGGCATACGCGATCGGCTCAATCTGACTGAACGAACAAATATTTTATTCAGTCTTGTTGAGCAATACCGGCCGAATGCGGTATGGTATGAAAGCTATGGGCAACAGGCCGATAATGAGCATATTCAGGCTGAAATGTCTGCGCGACATTTTCGGTTTGCAATTCATCGGCTTGGCGGCACTAAGGCTAAAAAGACAAGAATTTAACGCTTGCAGCCGTTATTTGAACAGGGTAAAATCTGGTTTCCGACACGTTTACCGTTTTTAACGGTTGATAATGGTTATCAAGATTTTACCAAGCTGTTTTTGGACGACGAATATTTGAAATATCCGGCTTGCAATCATGACGATATGATTGATTGCTTGGCGCGGTTGTTTGATATAAATGCGGTCTTTCCACAAAACGGCGCAGCATATCAAACAATTTTCTATAATAAGAAAGGATAAATACAATGGGGTTAGGTAAAAGCTTAAAAAAAGCCGTCAAAAAAGTTACAAAGGCAGTAACAAAAGTGGTTGGTAGCCGTGTAACTGCAGGCATTGACGCAATTAAATCTGTGGCCAAAGGAGATTTAACCGGTGTGGCTGATGCTGCTACGCGTGTGGCAAGTGGTGGAACAATATCACTAAAGGATAAAGGTTTGCTTAATGCAAATTTAGGGATTGAGCAAAATGTTGAGGCTCCTCCGATACAAACAGAGCAACCCTATGATGGTTTGCTTGCTTATGTGACTGATCAGAGAAACCGCAGAGCAAAGCGAAACCGTCAAAGCACAAATAACACAAGTGGATCTAACACTGTTGATGGCAATAAATTGTCCGGCACAACTGCATTAGGAGTGTAAAATCATGAGTTCATTTAGAAGATTTTTCAAGCGCATACGTCAAAAGGCTCTTTTAGATAAAATAAACGCCGCTAAAAAAGCTCAAACAGACGCAAAAGCAGCGGCAGAGCAAACGCAAGCGACAGCACAAGCTGCAGCCACGGATCCGGCAACAACTCAACCGACAACACCGCCGGTGCAAACGACAGCTACGCCTGCCGCCGAAAGTGATGATCTTGATTTGTATATTAACACAATGAAAAATCGGCGCAAAAGGGGTGCGCAGTTGCCAGATGTGGCCGCACTGTTAGGACAAACAGCTACATTGGGAGTTTAGACAATGGATAATATTGATGATGTGGCCACACGCATTGTCAAAGGGTTGAGTGATTTGCAGAGCAGACGTCAACCTTTAGAGAATGTTTGGCAGAAAATTATGGAAATGGTTGATCCGGCCAATGCTTTTATTACACGTGAATATTCAGCAGAACAGATGTTTAAGGAGGATCTTTATTCAACTACTGCTTTGCGTGCAATACCAAAGTTTGTGGCCGCTTTACAATCAACCGTTACACCACCGAATGAGCAATGGCACCGGTTGATACCACCGACACGCAAGCTTAAAAAAGATCAAAAATGTATTTCTTGGCTTGAAGAATTAGCAGAGGATTTGTTTGAGCGCAGGTATAGGCCGGCCGCCGGATTTAATAAGGCTATTATTAAAATTTGGTATAGTATGGCGAAAATCGGCGTCGGCTGTATGTTTATAGATGAGGCAAGTGATGGCTCCGGTGCTGAATATACCTGCGTTAATATGAAAGATTTTTATGTTAGCCTGTATGATAATGGCCAGATCAAAAAATGTTATCGTAAAATCAAAAAAAGCTTTTGGGAAGTTTGCGAAGATTTGGAAAATAAAGGAGTTGATCCGCAGTCTGTTATCCCTCAAGAGATATATAATCGCTGCATTAAAGAGCCGAATACTGAACTTAATCTTATTCATGCAGTAAAAAAACTAAGCAACAAGGAAATTAAAACTTGTCAAATTGAAATGAATAAGGTGGACGGCTCAAAGGAAATTATTAAACGCCGTTACAGATCTTACTTAGTTTTGACTGATAGCGGAAAGCCTGTTGTGTTGCATGATGGGTATTTCTTTACATGCCCTTATCAATTTGCACGTTTCAAAGAGCTTGATTTTGATATTTATTCAAACTCTCCATCTATGCAAGGCCTGCCTGATATTCAGATGTTGCAGCGTATGCGTAAATCAATGATTGAGGCCGGTGAAAAAGCTGTTGATCCTACAATCTTAGCTAAACAAGACGCAGCAATGGGCGGTATTCAACCGGTTGCCGGCGCGATTATTCCGGGAGGATTGGACGATCAAGGTAAAGAAAACCTGAAAGCGTTGAATGTCACCGGATCAGCCTCGCTTGGTGTTGATTTAGAAGAGCTTATCACAAAAGGAATTGAGGACTTTTATCTTGTGCCGCTATACATGATGTATTACCAAGAGGGCAAGATGACGGCTACTGAAATAAATCAGCGCGCGATGGAAAGAGCAATGTTGATGTCAATCAATGTCTTTCCGGTTGAAAATGAGTTGCTTTCGCCGATGGTGGCTAGGGAGCTTGATATTATGGAGCGTTTAGGAGTATTGCCACCGGAAATACCGCCAGAATTATCAGAGCTTTTGAATAAAGATTTACCTTATTATGCAATCCAGTATGAGGGAGAGCAGCATAAGGCGCAAGAGATCATCAAAGCTAATGGTATTATGGTGACTTTGGAGGGTGCGGCAACTTTGAGCCAGTATGAGCCGACTGTCGGTATGGCAATTAAAGGATATGATTGCTTGGCTACACTTGGCCGTGCAAACGGTATGCCGATGGATCATTTATTGACAGCCAAAGAATATAAAAGCAAGACTGATCAATATCAACAAGAGCAGTTAGCTCAAGCACAAGCTGCCGCTGCGGCCGTTGATCCTCGTGCCGCTGAAACGGCAGGTAACACAGCCGATCGGTATGCTACACAACTTGCAAGTATGAGGTATTGACATGGCTTTAAGTAAAGAAAGTAAAGAAAAAATCTGCCTGAATGTGCGGCTTGTTAAAGAGGCTTATGTTAAAGCATTTGCCGGTAATCAGGTGATTATGCAAGATTTGCGCAGCTTTTGCGATGTTAATGTGCCGACGGATATGAATCCGACGATGGGCAATATTGACGTGAGCAAAGTATTGGTTAAAACCGGCCGCGCAAGTGTGTTTCAGCGTATTGAATATTGGCTGAACACGCCGGTTGAACAAATTGAAACAGATACTTTAAATAAATGGGAGCAATTAGCATGAGCGAAGAAAACTCAACCGCTGCCGATCCGGCAGTAACAAACGCAGGGGAAAATGTCGGCAATGAGCCGGCTTTTTTGTTTGAGAACGCTGACGCCTCCGGCTATGGTGAGGAAAATGTCAACTTCTTAAAGGAGAACAATTTAAGCAATATGTCTGATTTGGTTGCGTTGGCCACAAAAGGTAAAAATGCCTTACAGTTACCAAGCGATGATGATCAAGATAGTTTGCTCAATTTCCGTAAAGCCTGCGGTTATCCTGAAACCGCTGACGGTTATGGATTTAAGGCTGAAACGGAAGAAGAAAAGAATATTGCTGATTTTGTGCATAAATGCCAGTTAGATAAATGGGCAGCTAAGGCGGTATATAATCAAATTATTGCAAATATCAAAGCAGAGGACGCCGAAGACAAAAAGCAATATGCCGCCGAAGTGGCCAAAGTAAAAGGCAACTGGGGTGAAAATGCACAAGGCAATGAAAGCTTACTGCAGCGCGGTGTTGCGGCAATCGGATTGTCGGAGCAACAACTGCAGGAAATCTCCGGTATTATCGGAGTGGAGGCGGCGCTCAATCTTATGTTGACGCTTGGCCGCGTAAAGTCTGATCATTCGGGCGTTACCGGAACAACCGGCGGCGGCAGCGGTGATGAGAGCTTGGATAGTTTTATATACAGACGCCGCGATATGTAGTGTTTGAATATAAAACATTGTTTTAACCGGAGGCGTTTGCCTCCATTTTTTATATAGGATAAAATAAATGGATAACGATACTTTACAACGAATTGCGCTTAATCAATCTAAGACGCAACAAAAAGTAGTTGATCACTTTACAAAACCTACGGAATTTTTGAAAAGAGTGCCTTTTATTGTTTCAAGTCACGGCTTTGTCAATGATTACGAAGAGTGGTCAAACGTTGAGGGCGGCGAGTTCAGAGAATTTGACGCACCTTATTCACCGATGACTGCCGATACAAGCTTAAGACAAGTTAAGCTTGGTGTTATGGGTGGTGAAATGAGTGTTGGCGAAGAGGCTGCATTGCACATGTTTAGTGGTGTTACCACTGATAGTGCAGAGGCTGCAGCAAAATACTTTGCTAAACAAACACCGCAGATCTTGAATAAGTCCGGTAGAAATACCGAATTGCATTTTATTTATAACATTTTGTATGGCGAAATGAAAAAATACAACGCTAAGAATGCGGCTGACCCCACGAAACACACCATGTTTAATGCAGGCGGCACCGGCAATACAAACTATTCAATCTTTGCAATCCGTCAAGCACCGGAATTAAACTGCGGTTTATATTCTCCTTGCGGTAAAAACAAAGATGAAACCATGTATATGGAATGGCTGAACGGCGGTGAACGTCACTATATTGCCACCGGTAAAGATCAAGGCAAAATCGGCTATGAGGCTACATGGAAAGCCTTTTTAGGCTATCAGTTGGCTTGTCCTGAATATTTGGGCGGTATTTTCAATATCGATCCGGCAAACGATCACAATGTTACAGCTGCGATGATTGATGACTTGCTTGACGCTGTTGAGGCTGATACCTCCGATACTGTTCTTGTTATGGCTCGCACCATGAAGAGCAAGATCGGCGCCTTGAAGTGGGATAAAGTTGAGCTTGAAAATCGTGAAGAAAATATCAATACCAAGGTTTTGACTTGGAACGGTATTGAAATTATTGGCACGAATACCATGCTCAAAGGCACTGAAAGCAAGGTTATCTTGCCTTACTAGGGAAATAAGCACCTCTTTAAGGGGTGCTTTGTTTTTAATCTTTTTTAAGAAAAGGAAAAAAATATGACTAAAAATTTCGGTTTTTATAAAGGAAACTTTACCGATGAAACTGCCGCAGCTGCAAGTATTTCAGGCACACGCGGCTTGCGTGTCGGTGGTGCATTAGGCCATGTTTATGCGCAATGCGTAGCCGGCGCCGGTGGATTTTCTATTGCCTCCGGTAAAACTGTTACATTAACCGGTAAAGAATGCGATACAGTTGATGGCACTTATGCTGCAAACGGTGTGACAGTTGTCCGCACTTTTGCTGCTGCCACAACTTTTGCAGAGGGCGAAGTTATTGCAGAGATCCATTTTGCTGAATATTCAAAAGAATACGGCAAAGTTGATTTTGCTTGCAACGACACTGGTGCAACCGGCGCAATCAAGATTGTGCCTAACGCAATGGGGTAGTAACATGGCTCAATACAAAGCAATACATGACACTATGTATAATTTTGCGTTGGTTAAAAAAGGCAAAATTATATTCGGCGGTGACGGGTTGAAGTCTAATGAGCATTTTGAACTTATTGGCGATGAAAACAAAGCACCTGCCTCCAGTGATAATGGCAACGTTGCCGATGTAACCACTGCGACAGCAGATCCTAAACAACAGATGAACTTTAATCAGCTTGTTAAATACGCTCAAAGTATTGGCGTAGAGGGTGCAAACAGAATGAAAAAGCCTGAACTCTTGGCCGCAATCGCAGCTAAAGAGGCGGAAACTGCTGCACCTAAGGCTGACGAAGTTGTCACCGAAGATGGAAAAGATGGCGATGTTGATGGCGATAGCGTCAATATTCAGCCGGTAGCTTAATGATATTGAGGAGGCTTAAACGGCCTCCTCTTTTTTGGAGAATATAAGATGGTAGCGACTTGCAGAACAGAATTAGATATTTTTAATATGGCAGCTTTAGCACTCGGCGCAAAAAGAAGTATATCAACAAACGATAAAACGAATATAGCCGAAGAAATGCAGGCCGCTTTTAGGTTGGTGAGAGATAACTTAATAAGATCTTATAATTGGGATTGCTGCCAAAAAGAGGATACTTTGGCCTTAAAAGAGGTTAAAGACGGGGAACGTCTGGCGTATGTTTATCAAGTGCCAAGTGATTGCCTGCAAATAATCAGCTTAAATGGAATACAAACCGGTTATTCGGGGGTTGAACGTGTTGAGTTTTATGATCCTCTTTATAAAATCCGCGGCCATAATTTATTTACAAAACTAAAAGCACCGTTAAAAATTGAATATAGCTATCGCAACGAAGATATTACGAGTTATGACGCTTGTTTTTGTAAAGTGTTAGCTCTTGATTTAGCTATTGCTGTATGCGATAGAGCAACAAACAGCGACAGCAAAAAGGAATCCTTAAAACGTGATCGTCGTGAGGCAATCAATGACGCATTAAGATCTAATGCGCTTGAGATACCGGCACGGCCAAAAATTACCGGAAACTGGCTAAAATCAAGACAACGCCAGAATGATCTTTTGTTGGTAAAGAATGCGGAGTTTTAAGATATGGTGCAGAAAAGAGTTTTAAGATCTTTCAATGCCGGTGAGGTTAGCCCTGATTTATATGGTCGTGACGATATACCAAAGGTTAACGGCGGTATGAAAGTATGTGAAAATATGATATTAACAATACAGGGCGCTGCTTATTATCGTGGCGGTATGAAATATGCTCATGCTACAAAAAATAATACCGGCGTTTTGTTACGTGATTTTAGTTATAATGATAATGACTGCTATACTCTTGAATTTGGTGATCATTATGTGCGTTTTTATCGCAATCAGCAGCTTATGGTTGGTGATGATAATCAACCGCTTGAGCTTACGACACCTTATGCTTTGAGCGATTTGTTTGATACGCAAGGCCGTCCGGCTATTTCAAAAGCACAATCAGCAGATTTAATGTATTTATTTCAAAGTGAGGGAAAATATCCGGTGCAACGTTTGGAACGCAATGCAGATGGCAGTTTTTCACAACAAGAAGTTGACTATGCAGAAGATGGTGGCTTTGAAGATATTAACATGGATAAAGAAAAACGCGTTTATGCGAGTGCACAAACTGGTGATAATATAACCATAACGGCCACGCATAGTATTTTCAAAAGCGGTCATGTGGGTGATATTTTCTATATTGAGCCGATTAATTTTGATGGCATTTATACATGGGCAGAGGGTAAAAGCGTTTCAGCCGGCCAAAGAATTATATCAAACTATAAGACATATACGGCAGAGGACGCCGGCACCACCGGCTATGCAACGCCAAAACATCAAGAGGGAACGGCAACAGATGGCGCTGTGCGCTGGCGATACGAAGATTGCGGTTATGGAATTGCCAAGATTTTGACAGTTGCGGCAGATGGAAAAAGCTGCACAGCTAAAGTGTTGCTGCCTTTTCCGTATGCTTGCACCGGATCTGGCCGGAATACATGGAAGTGGAAATTTGGCAGTTGGTGTGCTGAATATGGTTATCCGACAACCGGCTGCTTTCATCGTGAACGCCTATGTTTAGCCAGAAAATCAAGAATGTGGTTTAGTTGGAGTGACGATTTTGAAAGTTTTGCCGAAAAAGACGCCGGACAGATCACAAGTGAGTGCGGTTGGGGGTTTGGTGTTTCTTCCGGTATTACGGTTGGCAATATTGCATGGATGCAGAGCGGTCGTGATTTATTGCTTGGCACTGATGTTAATGTGGTTGGTGTGGGTGAAAGCTCAAGCGACGCTCTTTTTTATTCAAGTAACTGCCGCAGCTATGAGCAAACACGTGAGGGTTGCGCCGCTATTCAACCGGTGAGGATCGGCAGCAGGTTTGTGTTTATGGATATTACCGGCAAAAATATGGACACTTTAGCTTATGACGTAAACACATACCAATACAACAGCGACACAATACAAACATACGCCAAGCATATCAATGTTGAGGGCGTTATTGATATTGTGCGGATCCGTGAGCCGTTTGATGTGATTTATTGCCTTAAAAGCAATGGTGAATTAAGCTGCAGCCTTTATTCGCCGACACAGGAGGGTTTGGCTTGGTATAGGATTAAAACCGACGGTGATGTGGTTAGTATAAGTAAAGACGGTAATAGTTTGGCTATGTGCGTTTGCCGCAAGAAAATTATAGACGGCCAAACAGTTAATAGCTATGGTGTTGAGTTTTTACAAAATCCTTTTCAAGGCTTTTTCTCAAAAACAATAGCAGATTTTGAAAGCCAAAAAGACTATCAGCAGTATTGTATTGACAGTCTTTTGGAGGTGCAAAAAGAGGCTTGTTATTTAGACGCTGCAATTATTGTGAGCAGCGACACTGCATTTACAGAAGTTAATACAAACTTAGATCACTTGGCCGGCCGCACTGTGAGTATTGTATCAGAGGGCGGTATCGAGCCAAGCCAAGAGGTTAAGCTTGTAAATGGTCAATGGACAGTGCAGCTTAAATGGCCGTCAAAAATTGCGATTGTAGGTTTGCCATATAAAGGCGTGATTATACCGACAAGCATGGAGGGTGACGGTGAAACAAGTGCGCGCGGCCGAATTAAACGTATCAATGCAGTCGGGTTTAGAGTTTGTAACTCAATGGGCGGTATGGCCGGAGATAAGATGGAGAACTTAAAGGATATTTTGAGCCGATCCGGTAGAGATAACCTGAACAATCCGATACCATTATTTACCGGTGATGTGCCGCTTGCTATGTTTAGCGGCGATTATGAGGAGGCAGAGCAACTGATATTTATTCAACCTTATCCGTTACCGTTTATGCTGCAGGCAATCGTTTTTGAGTTTGAAATTTCTTAAGGAGTAAAAATATGGTAGCACCTATTATTGCCGCCGTTGCCGCTAGTGCAGCGCTCGGCGCGATTGGCTCGCTTGCACAAAACAAGAGCCAGATTAAACAGTTAAAGCAACAAGCTGCGCTCAAAAATCTTGAGGGTGATATTTATGAAAAAAATGCGCACATGCAGGCAGAGGCTGACAGCTACAATGAAAGTGTGGCCAGAAACGAACGCAATGAAACACTGGCGCGCTTGAGAGTGGCGCAAGCACAAAGCGGTGTTACCGGTGGCACTTTGCTTGAAATACAAATGCGCAGCGAACAAGAGGCCGAACTTGATGATATGATGGCTCGTTACAATAATCACACAAAGTATGTGGCCACAATGTATGAGGCTCAAAAATCAAGATCAGAGGCACAGCAACTTTTGGCTAACGCTAAGAGCTTAAAGAAAAACAGGTGGTTTAATGCTATTTTGGCAGGCGCAAATAGCGGTATGTCAACGGCAACAAGTCAATATTTATTCAGTAACAGCGGCAGCACAAACGGTGTGGAAGATATGAGCGGTCAATCGAGCGGTTGGAATCCGTCAATGTCTGCGCCTGCAGCCAAACCGGCAAGATAAGGAGTATTAAAATGG
>ERZ842401.6709-NODE-6709-length-12180-cov-8.525361_pt1 | contig 12180 bp, 9 predicted proteins | sample MGYA00521270_ERZ842401 | MGnify/ENA primary metagenome ERZ842401 (study PRJEB31892, sample SAMEA3878208) | bioreactor metagenome | biome: Moose rumen | place: Sweden | collected 2011-10 | study: EMG produced TPA metagenomics assembly of the PRJEB12797 data set... | reverse complement strand
GCAAATATACGATTTATTCTTCTGATGGCCAAATGATTAATTTATAGAAGTCCCCGTAAAGAAAGATATACCTATTGGTATCGCCCAATTGAGCCCATATAATCGCATATTCATTCCAAAAAATGACAAGCAATTAACAAGAGTTTCATTAATGAATTCGAAATACTTAAAGAAAACCAAAGGCGAAATCGACAGTATTATCCCAAATGTTAATACCAATTTTGGTCGATTCGAAACAGTGATTAACCTTGCTGTATAATACGTCAATACCGTCACTCCCAATAGGATCAAAGCATATATGGGCTTCCATTGTATATAGAGTGCATAACTCACTAACAAGAGAAATATATTACGTCCTTTACCATAATGAGCTGGAATGACATAATATAACAAGAAAATTAGAGGAAATAATAAAATAAAATTGAATGAGTTATATATCATTGGATTATCGCTCTCTACTATTTCGATAAGATTATTATTGTTAACTATTGGGCAAGGGTTAGTGTAATGTACGCAACGCCTTGGCGTTGCAAAGTTAATCTAAGTATTTGATTTCTGCAAACTTTGTGTCCGTTGGCTCTTATATCAGCTTGCTGTCAAAATGGCCGCAACCGGTGGTGGGTTGCGGCCATTTTCTTTGGGGGTGATGTGAATTCTGAGTTATGAGCCGATGGCGATTTTGAGGGTTTCAATGTGGCTGCCGCTGCGGCCCTGCAGGATGTAGATTCCGTGCGAGAGGTGCTGCAGTCCCACGGCATCTTTGCCAGATGCGACGGCTTGTCCTCCAATGTTGTAGACGGTGATTGTGCCAGGATAGGTGACCACCTTGTTGCGGATCTGCATCATGGGAGCGGCCTCAAAGACGTTCTCGATGACGGTTGCCTGCGTCTCTGACACTTCGCTACCGGTGATGGTAAAGAAGTAGTCACGGTCGGCCACGATGTCATAGTCGGGCAACTGCAGGCCGTTGTTCCAGTTATTGAAAATCAAGTGGTAGCTACCGCTGTTGGCATCCAACAGGAAGACCTTATACTCCACACCGTTAACGATGGAATCGCCCACGCTGGCCTCGCCGGGCCAAGCTCCGAAGAGTTCGCTGTCGCCCCAGGCATACAGGCCCAGAGCATCCCAACCCGTTAAGTCGTTGACAAAGATGTAGTGCTGCGAGGCGGGAATCTTGGGCAACTCGCCGCTGATGGCAAAGTCATCGATACCCAGAGCCATGGCACCCTGTGCGGCGGTGCCGCTTGCCACGGTGATGTTCCAGGCCAGGTACAGGTCGCAGCCGCGGGCGAGTTTGGTGCCCAGCACGGCATTGACGGGAACGATTTCGCCAGGAACGGTCTCATAACCAGCCGTCTCGCTGTCAGGGGCGAAGTAGGTGTAGAAGTCGCTGCCGGCGCTGGTCCAGTTGCGTCCGTCGATGGAGTAATAGAGTTGCACGGCAAATCCGGCGCTATTGTTGCCCTTGCGGTACTTCTCCACATTATAGGCGATGTTGACGTTCTCGATGTCCTTCTTTCCCGTGTTGAGCAGGTGAGCATAGACGTTAACACAGCGCGTGCCATCGGCCACGCCGGTCGAGATGCCGCCCAACGCACGGTCGTCACCGGCATTGTCGCCAAAGTTCCACGTGCCGTTCTTGGCATTGCTGGGCAGGCTCACGCCGCCACTGTACATCGTCTGATCATCGGCCTGGTCAAAGCGTCCCACGGTGCGCGGGGCGGTCAGGATGCGGTCGATGCGCCATGCGGCAGGCAGTGTAGCGATGGCTTCGTCGCCCATGGCATTAAAGTCCTGGTTGGCACTCAGGGTGGTCTCGTTGAGTTCGATGGCGGGATAGGTCACCACCTCGGTCAGGGCAGAGGCCACCTTGAGGTTAGCCTGCTGGGTGAAGTTGCCGGTGGTGGCCGTCACGGTATATTCACCGTTGGTGCCGTTGCTGGTGAAGACACCGTCAGCATTGATGTCGCCACCGTCGCTCAGGGTCATCGCCACGGGCTCGGGAGCCTCGATTTCCATGCCGAACTGGTCGCGCACGGTCACCTTGTAGTGCACTTGGCCGGCGGTGTGGTCCACATAGTTGGTGAAACCGTTCAACGCACGGCTGGCATAGCCGCGCATGGCGGCAGCCTCTTCATTACTCAAGCCATTAGGTGCCCAGGTAATCGTCATCGGATCCTCGCCGTAGATGAGGCCATACTCCATCGCAGCAGCCATATAGGTTGCCTTGAGAGTGGGATGACGGTCATCCAGGAACCATGTCAAGGTACCTGCGCTGCCCTCTAGGTCATAAACCTCCTGATAGGCCACGCCCACGGGGCACAACGTCACGCCCAGGTCAAGTGCGACGTCCTGATAGTTCTTGACAAACGTCGAGTTGAAAGCGGTATAGTTCTCCCAGTCGCCACTATAGGCCCAGTTGACGGGCACGATGATGATGGCATTGGGGTTGGGGCAATATTCACGGATGTAGTCCACCCAGCGCTTCACGTTGGCGCGGAAGGTCTCAATGTCGGTGCGGGGCAGCGAACTCTGCTCCTGCAGGATGATGTGGCTCCAGGCCTCGCTACGCACGAGCATCTTGGCGCCGGGGTTGCCGTCCTCGGCCACACCATCTCCCTCGTCCCAATGGGTCTTGAGCGACTTGCCCAGCAGGGTGTGCTTGGTCCAGTTGGCATCCTTGCCCATGGCACTGGCAATACCGTTGAACACGGCGTCCTGGTCGTTATAATAGATGAGGCTGTTGTTGAGTGAGAGCACCTTGACCTGCTCGGGCAACTCGGGAACGAGCACCACATCGGCAGGCTGCAGCGTCATCGACGTCGGGGTGGAGGCGGCCAGCACAAGGCTGTACTCACCCGTGGCGAGGTTAAAGGTCACGTCATAGGTACCCGGAGCGGTCGACACCCGTCCAGTAGCACCCTTGATGAGCGTGCCAGCGGTGTTGTCGCCGGTGAGGTCCTGCTCGGCACCCCACACGCCGCCCATGCCCAAGCGCTGATAAATGCGCCAATGGCTGTAGCCGTCGCCCACGGCTGGCATGGTCACCTGACCCTTGAAAATCTTGTCCTCGACGAGGTCGAGTTTGCCCGAGGCGTCCATGTAGTTCCAACCGTTGTTGTCGCCGATGACATAGACGGCCGTCAGACCCGTGTCATCATCATCGGCCTCGAGCAGCAGCGTGGCAGCTCCATCAACAATGGTGAGGATGATGCGCGAGCAGTAATAGGTGTTGGCACCGCACGAGATGTTGTCGTTGGTGCCCAGCACCAGGGTATAAGGAACACCCATTTGAGCACTGGTGCCGTTGCTGCCATAGTTGCATGCGCTTGTCCAGCCTGAGTCGGCCACCTTGAACTGGCCGCTCAGCGTCTTGTCATAGAGGACATAGGTGCCGCCGCCCTCGTCGCTGAATTCCCAGTCGGCCACGGCGCCCCAACTGTTCACCTCACCGCGCAGGTAGATGCCCGATGCCACGAACGGCGGACGCGTAGGATCGACATAGCCCTCATAGGTCTGCGGGTCGGCGATCTCGGTGACTTCGTCGGTCGTCAGGCACAGGTAATGGTCGCGGTCGGCGGTGACGGTGGTAGTCAGCGTGTGGCCGTTGTTGTCGGTGAAGGTGAGCGCATGCTCGGCGCCGTCCATGGCGATTTCCCACACCTTGTAGGTCACACCGTTGACCACGGCGCTGCTGGTGGCAGCCACGGCATCAGCAGTGCCGTCAGCCATGAGCAGCGTGCTCCACTTGGTCACGTCCTCGACATAGATGTAGCAAGCCTGGTCCTGCGAGGCAAACGTGGCGTCGATCACCACATTGTCGATTGACAGGCCCATGGCCTTGTTGGGGCTACTGCCGCTGGCCACACTGATGTTCCAGGCCAGGTACAGGTCGCTGCCGGCGGCAAGGTCCACCATGAGTTGCTTGCCCGTGATGCCCGTGGTGCTGATGGGAACCACAGCGGCACCCTGGGTGGCAGCATCGGGAGCAAAGTAGGTATAGAAGTCCTCTCCCGCATTGTTCCACGTGACACCATCTGTCGACACATAGAGTTGCACGGCAAAGCCGGCTTCGTTGTCGCCGTCGCGGTACTTCTCGATGTCATAGTTGAGGGTCAGTTTGGTGATGGCTTCATCGCCAGCGTTGCGCAGGCACGTCATCACATTGATGCAGCGCGTGCCATTGCTCACCGTGGTGGACAAGCCACCCACCGAACAGTCGCTGGGATTGCTGCTGGACATGAAATTCCAAGTGCCGTTAGAGGCATTACTGGCAAGGCTCGTACCGCCGGCATACATCACGTTGCCCGATGCTCCGGCAAAGGAGCCCACCGTGCGTGCCGCTCCCATCTGGCGCTCCACACGCCAGCCCTGCGGCATGTTGAGTGTCGCCGCCTGGACGTCACTGTCCCACATGCCGTCAAAGTTCTGAGTCACTTGGGGAGCCGCTGCCGTGATGGGCAAGGCATCCTGAGCCCAGCTCGTGCCGCTCCATGCGCCAGCAAGCAGCATGACAGCGGCCAGATTGAGTAAAGTTGAGATTTTCTTCATTGTGACAGGTTTTTAAAACAATTATACTTAGTGTTATGTCACAAAGTTATCGCTTCACAGCGACACGCACAATCCCTCGAAAGAAAAATCTAAATCAATATAGTATTTTATCTATTGTTTATCACATAGTTAACAATTTCATGAGCCTCAATAAATCTAAAACCATTTCAATATCTGTTTCACCTATAATCGACCTGTTTTCACCGATACTCATAACGTAAAACCCCGGCTCCTGTTCAGAGTCGGGATTTTGCTGGCACAGGCGATACGTTACCTGTGCCATGACCTTGACGGGGGCCTTGATTAGTCCTTCTTGGCGGCGTTAGCCTTGCAGTCGGGGCACTGCTGGTCGGCGGGCTTGTCGCATTTCTTCATCTCGCCTTCCTTCTTGCAGCAATCCTTCTTCATGCCTTCGGCCTTCTCGCATTTCTTCATGCCTTCGGCCTTCTCGCACTTCTTCATGCCTTCGGCCTTGTCGCACTTCTTCATGCCTTCAATCTTCTCGCATTTTTTACCCTCGGCCTTGGCGCACTTCTTGCCCTCGGCTATGGCCTTGCAGTCGGGGCACTGCTGGTCAGCAGGTTTGTCACATTTCTTACCGTCCTTCATGTCCTTGCAGCACTCCTTTTTTACCTGGTTGTCCTGCTGGGGAGCGGTGGTCTGAGCATTCATCGCGGTGGCAGCAAAGGCCACAAGAGCGAGAGATAATAAGAATTTCTTCATGTTTTTAAAATGTATTTAAAGATGATAATTGTTTTGGTTGAATCGCAAAATTAGTAATAAAAACCGAATTATTAGATGTTTTAAAGTTTTTTTGGTTTAATCACTGCCTAAAATTTTGAGGTTTGCAGCCAAACAATTACATTTGCAGGCACTTAAAAGAATATTAAAATATTATTTCAAAAATAATCATGTCAACCTATACCGTTTCGGACCCACGCAAGGTCACCACCAAGCGCATTGCCGACATGCGCCTCGCTAACGAGAAAATCGCGATGATCACCGCCTATGACTACACCATGGCCACCCTTGTGGACCAGGCAGGCATAGACATCATCCTGGTGGGTGATAGTGCCAGCAATGTCATGCAAGGCAATGCCACTACTATCCCCATCACCATTGATGACATGATTGTGTATGGACGCACTGTCGTGCGCGCCGTCAAGCGCGCTATGGTCATTGTGGACATGCCCTTTGGTACCTATCAGGGCGATCCCATCGAGGCACAACGCAACGCCGTGCGCATCATGCAGGAGACCGGAGCCGACGGTGTCAAGCTCGAGGGAGGACGCGAGATGCGTGCCGCTATCGAGATGATACTGCGCGCAGGTATTCCTGTGATGGGACACCTGGGACTCACACCACAGAGCATTAACAAGTTTGGCACCTACAGCACCCGTGCCCAGGACGAGGCCGAAGCCACACGCCTGCTGGCCGATGCCAAAGTGCTGGCCGAAATTGGCTGCTTTGCCATTGTTCTGGAAAAAATCCCTGCCACTTTGGCTATCAAGGTGAGTCAGTCTATCCTCATTCCCACCATCGGCATCGGAGCCGGTGGCGCATGCAGCGGGCAGGTTCTCGTGCTGCACGACATGCTGGGGCTGAACCGAGAGTTCAAACCCAAGTTCCTGCGTGTATATAACAATCTGGGCGAGCAGATTATAGACAGCGTGGGCAATTATATCACCGATGTCAAGAGCGGTGATTTTCCCAATGCCGACGAACAATACTGATCAAGTTGCTGGAAATAACTTGAGGTCAATACTTATTTATCACTGAGGAACTTCACCAATTGCGCGACCGCACGACCGCGGTGGCTGATGCGGTTTTTGTCCTGGGGCGACATCTGGGCAAACGTGCTGCCGTCACCCTCAACGGGCTGGAAAATGCTGTCATAGCCAAAGCCACCCGTGCCATGGCGCTCGGTGAGGATAATTCCCTCGACCTGGCCCTCAAACATGTGCATTTTGTCACCCTGCAACAACACGATAGCGGTGCGGAAACGTGCCGTCCTGCCTTCTGTCGGCACATCTTGCATCAGCGACAACACCTTGTCGATGTTGGCCTCACTGTCATGGCCAGGCCCGGCATAACGTGCCGAATGCACACCAGGCTCCCCATCCAGGGCATCGATTTCAAGACCCGTATCGTCGCTGAAGCAGTCATAGCCATATTTGTCCTTGACATACAGAGCCTTCATCCGTGCATTGCCCTCAATTGTGTCGGCCGTCTCGGGTATATCTTCATGGCAACCGATATCGGCAAGACCAAGCACTTCATAGGTTCCACCAATCATCTGCCTCAATTCCTGCAACTTGTGCACATTATTGGTAGCAAAAACAATTTTTTTCATCTTCAAGTATCTAGAAAAATGAAGACAATAAATAAAAACAATTATGTGCTCAACTAATTGTCATTATTGTATTTATTGTCTTCTTGTTATGTTTTACACGACGACGTTGACAATCTTGTTGGGAACAACGATGACCTTCTTGGGTTGCTTGCCGTCGAGCCAACGGGCTGCACCCTCGTCGCTCAGCGCGATGCGCTGCACCTCGTCCTGGGCTGTTCCAGCGGGCACCTCGATGTTGTAGCGGGGCTTGCCGTTGAACAGGACGGTATACTTGACAGTCGACTCCTTCAGGTAATCCTCGTTCCATGTGGGCCATTGTGCATCACACACGGTGGTGTCGTGTCCCAGCACGTGCCACAATTCCTCGGCGATGTGCGGAGCAAAAGGTGCCAGCAGCACTACCAGCGATTCATAGATTTCGCGGGAACGACACTTCATGGCGGTCAACTCGTTGACGCATATCATGAAGGCGGCCACCGACGTGTTGTAACTGAAGGTCTCGATATCGCCGCTCACCTTCTTGATGAGTTTGTGCAGCGACTTCAGTGCCTCGGCACTGGGTTTCTCGTCCACCAGTTGCATGGTGTCGCCCTTGTAGAAGAGTGCCCACAGGCGCTTGAGGAAGCGGTTCACGCCATCGATGCCGTTGGTATCCCAAGGCTTGCTGGCCTCAACGGGACCCAGGAACATCTCATACAAGCGCAACGTGTCAGCACCATAGCGGTCCACAATGTCATCGGGGTTCACCACATTGAACATCGACTTGGACATCTTTTCGATAGCCCAGCCACAGATGTACTTGCCATTCTCGAGGATGAATTCGGCATCCTTGAACTCGGGCCGCCATTCGCGGAATTTCTCGATGTCGAGGGCATCGGCATGCACGATGTTCACATCCACATGGATGGGAGTCACGTCATAATCATCTTTGAGGTTCAGCGACACGAACTTGTTGGTATCCTTGATGCGGTAAACAAAGTTGCTGCGACCCTGAATCATGCCCTGGTTGACCAGTTTGCGGAAAGGCTCGGCCTCGCACACATAACCATAGTCGTAGAGGAACTTGTTCCAGAAACGGCTGTAGATCAAGTGACCCGTGGCGTGTTCGGTTCCACCCACATAGAGGTCCACCTGGCGCCAGTACTCATCGGCCTCGCGCGAGACGAGGGCCTCGTCGTTGTGCGGATCCATATAGCGCAGGTAGTAGGCCGACGAACCGGCAAAGCCTGGCATCGTGTTCAATTCCAGTGGATAACCGTCGGTAGTCACCCAACCCTTGGCACGACCCAAGGGAGGCTCACCCGTCTCGGTGGGCAGGAACTTGTCCACCTCGGGCAACTGCAGCGGCAACAGACTCTCGTCGAGGGCCTGCGGCTGGTTATTCTCATCATAGTAGATGGGGAAGGGCTCGCCCCAATAGCGCTGACGGCTGAAGATGGCATCACGCAGACGATAATTCACCTTCACATGGCCAATGCCAGTCTCCTCGATGTATTGCTTGGTACGCGCGATGGCGTCCTTCACCTCCAGGCCGTTGAGTTGCAGGCGCTCGTTGGACGAGTTGGCCATGATACCCTCCTTGGCGTCGAAACTCTCCTCGCTCACGTCGGCACCCTCAATCAGCGGGATGATGGGCAGGTCGAAGTGTTTGGCGAAGGCATAGTCGCGGCTGTCATGGGCAGGAACTGCCATGATGGCACCCGTGCCGTATCCGGCCAGCACATAGTCACTGATGTAGATGGGTATGTTCTTGCCCGTGATGGGATTTACCGCATAACTGCCGGTGAACACACCGCTCACCTTCTTCTCGATCATGCGCTCGCGCTCGGTCTTGTGCTTCACCTCGTCGAGATAGGCATCAACCGCGGCACGCTGACCTGGAGTCACTACCTCGTCGACATAAATGCTCTCGGGAGCAAGTACCATAAAGGTAACGCCAAAGATGGTGTCGGCCCTGGTGGTGAATATCAACAGGCTCTTATCGCTGTCGGCTACGGGGAAGGTCATCTCGGCACCCTCGCTGTAACCGATCCAGTTGCGCTGCGTCTCCTTGATGCTCTCGGTCCACTCGATGGTCTCCAGGTCGCGCAGCAGGCGTCCGGCATAGGCCGACACACGCAGGCACCACTGGCTCATCATCTTCTGCTCCACGGGATAGCCGCCGCGCACCGACACACCCTCGCTCACCTCGTCGTTGGCCAGCACAGTGCCCAGTTTGGGACACCAGTTCACCATCGTGTTGCCCAGGTAGGCAATGCGATAGTTCATGAGCACATTATTTTTCTCAACCTGGCTCATGGCGTTCCACTCGGCAGCGGTAAATTCATCCGTGCTGTTGGTGTGGGCATTGCAGCCTTCAGTGCCATGTTGCTCAAAGTGAGCCACCAGTTCCTCGATGGGACGCGCCTTGTCCAAGGCAGTGTTGTAATAACTCTTGAACATCTTCAGGAAGGCCCACTGTGTCCACTTGTAGTACTTGGGATCACAGGTGCGCACTTCACGGTCCCAATCATAACAGAAGCCTATCTTATCCAACTGCTCGCGATAACGCGCGATGTTGTCGTTGGTGGTTATTTCGGGGTGCTGACCCGTCTGGATAGCATACTGCTCGGCAGGCAGACCATAGGCGTCATAGCCCATGGGATGCAGCACGTTGAAGCCCTTCAAACGCTTGTAGCGTGCATAGATGTCGCTGGCAATGTATCCCAGGGGATGTCCCACGTGCAGGCCTGCTCCCGAGGGGTAGGGGAACATGTCCAGCACATAGAATTTGGGCCTCGTGTTGTCAACGTCACACTTGTAGGTGTGGTGCTCACGCCAGTACTGTTGCCACTTTTTCTCTATCTCATTAAAATTATAGTCCATTTAGTCCTTAGTTTCTAATTCCTTAGTTTTTTTAGTTTTTATTGAATAATCACTTGAAAACTCATTGTTGCCTAACGTGTAGACACAAAATTTTGCGTCTACACCTAAATTTATTACAGTAACTTCTTGATGGCATCCTCAATGACCTTGCACTCGGCGGTGGGCTCAAAGCGCTCCACCACGTTGCCCTCGCGGTCAACAAGGAATTTGGTGAAGTTCCACTTGATATCGGGCTTGCTGGCATAGTCGGGATCGGCCTCGCTCATCATCTTATCGAGCAGCGCACCAATCTTGTGATCCAGATCAAAGCCCTGGAAACCCTTCTGTGCCTTCAAAAAAGTGTACAGCGGAGACTCGTTCTCGCCATTGACCTCGATTTTCTTGAACTGCGGGAACTCGGTGCCATAGTTCAAGGTGCAGAACTGGTGGATTTCCTCCTCGGTGCCAGGGGCCTGTTCACCAAACTGGTTGCAGGGGAAGTCCAGAATTTCAAGACCCTGCTCGCGATAGTTCTTGTACAGTGCTTCCAGTTCCTCGTACTGCGGCGTGAAACCGCAACGGGTTGCGGTGTTGACGATGAGCAGCACCTTGCCCTTATACTCGGTTAACGACACGTCGTTGCCACGACGATCCTTCACGGTGAAATCAAATACGTTCTGTGCCATGATGTTCAATACATTAAATATGATTAATAATGATAAAATGCTAATCTTTTTCATATACACTTGAATTATTACTGTTGTTGATTAAAAAAAATCTCACTTGATGATGCCTAACTCGCGCGAGATGTCAAGCATGCGCTGGATGGGACGCACGGCACGCTCGGCGATGTCCTTGTCCACCTCGATAGTGGGAGCCAGGTACTTGAGCGAGTTATAGAGTTTCTCGAGCGTGATGAGTTTCATGTACTCGCACTCATTGCAGGCACATGTGCCATCCTCGGGCGGAGCGGGAATGAAGGTCTTCTCGGGGCAACGACGCTGCATCTCAAACAGGATGCCGCTCTCGGTGCACACGATGAACTCTTGGCTCTCGTTGTCGACGGCATAGTTAAGCAACGCTTGGGTCGAACCCACCTTGTCGGCCACCAGTCTGATAGGTTTGGGACACTCGGGATGCACCAGAATCTTGGCATTGCCATGCTCCTGCTTCAGAGCCAGCAACTTCTCGATACTGAATTTCTCATGCACATGGCAGGCACCGTCCCACAGCAGCATCTCACGGCCCGTGATGCTGTTGATGTAGTTACCCAGGTTGCGGTCGGGGCCGAAGATTATTTTCTCGTCCTCGGGCAGGCTACCCACTATCTCCTTGGCATTGGACGAGGTGACTACCACATCGGTCACCGCCTTGACTGCCGCGCTGGTGTTCACATAACTGATTACCGTGTGGTCAGGATGCTCGTTGACAAATTTCTCAAACTCGTCGGCCGGGCAACTGTCGGCCAGCGAGCAGCCGGCACTCAGGTCAGGCACAATCACCGTCTTGTCGGGGCACAGGATCTTGGCCGTCTCGCCCATGAAGTGCACGCCGCACAAGATAATCACCGGCGCGTCGGTCTTGGCGGCCAGTTGTGCCAGCGCCAGGCTATCGCCGATGTGGTCGGCCAACTGCTGGATTTCCTCGCGCTGGTAGTAGTGCGCCATAATCACAGCATTGCGCTCCTTCTTCAAGCGCAAGATCTCTTCTCTCAAGTCGATGCCCTTCTCGATGGGCTCATCGACGTAGCCATTGTCAACATTCATATTATTTATTTTTTAGTTTTTAAATCTTTTAAAATTTAATTTTAACTACAACAATAATGCCTGTCAATTGTGTTGAAAACTTTTCAGCCACCGCCAGCCCCGATGCGGTTATCAACCGCTTTTTTAGGTTATTGATAGGTTATCAACAAGCCTAACTGCTGTGGCATAGCGACTTCCATTATTTATTAACAGGGTGTAAACAACCTGCAAAGTTAATAAAATTATATTGCAATCCACGTTAATTGTTGATGAAAACCTGTTGAAATGCCATTTAAAATTTAGCGTTAACTTTTTTGGAAGGTTTAAAAACATTTTTAAGCCGACTTGATTTCGATTTGTCAAGTCTTTTTATTGATTTTTTGTCAATGACTTTTCAACACCTTTCAACAGGGTTATTGACAAACAATTAAGGGGACCTGAAGATTGATTTCCTCGGTGTCCCCTTAATTCTCAAACTTGTTTTACTAATAAATTGTTATGACATACCTTTTCCTGAAGGCAGCTTGGTCAATAGTCGCAACGCGTGCGGGTAGGTGGGATATGTGGGATAGGTTGGGTAGGTTGGGTAGTTATTCTGGCTGATCACCCTTGTATCCTTGTTCAGAATCACCAAGGCACCTATCACGCCTGGAATCCACCCGGCGCATGTGAGCAACAGCACAA
>ERZ842401.6708-NODE-6708-length-12182-cov-6.335615_pt1 | contig 12182 bp, 10 predicted proteins | sample MGYA00521270_ERZ842401 | MGnify/ENA primary metagenome ERZ842401 (study PRJEB31892, sample SAMEA3878208) | bioreactor metagenome | biome: Moose rumen | place: Sweden | collected 2011-10 | study: EMG produced TPA metagenomics assembly of the PRJEB12797 data set... | reverse complement strand
CATCCGTCCATATTCGATTTCCTTTAACTGCTGCTCCCATTCCGCTGTCATGGAGGGAGATTGAATCTGCTCCGGCAGAATGGCGATCAGGGCAGCGCCCTTATCGGTGGGCAGCAGATACTTGGTTTTCTTATCGCCTTTGCGCTGGATCAGGCCGCACGATACCAGCTTTTCAAGAATATTGGCGCGGGTGGCGGGTGTGCCCAGGCCCTTGCGTTCCGCGTCCTCGGGCGCTTCATCCGCTCCGGCTGTTTCCATGGCGGCCAGCAGGCTATCTTCTGTATAATGGCTGGGCGGGGTGGTTTTTCCCTCTTTCACCGACGCCATGACCGGGGAAAGCTCCTGCCCAATTTTCAGATCGGGCATTTGATATTCAGGTTCTTCTTTTTCATTGCGCCCCCGGATGCCCAGGCTGCCGCGAAAGGTGGCTTCAGGGATTTTCCAGCCCATGTGCGTAACCGTTTTCCCTTTGGCGGAGAACAGCGTTCCCTCGCAGGACACCGTTACGGTGGTTTCATCATAAGTATGCGCGTCGCCCACGGCGCAAAGCAGCCGCACGGCGATCAACTGCAAAATATCCCGTTCGCCGGCGGGCAGCGTGGGGATGCTCGCCCGGGGCATACTGGCGGTGGGAATGATGGCGTGATGGTCTGTGACCTGTTCATCGTCAATCACCTGCTCCGGATGGATGGTCAATGAAATCCCCGCCGTGTACGGAAAAGCACCGGCAATGGCCACGGAAAGCCCATACAGCATTTCTTTCATATCGCTGGTAAGATATTTGCTGTCCGTGCGGGGATAGGTAATCAGCCGTTTCTCATACAGACTTTGCGCATAATCCAGCGTCTGCTGCGCCGTAAATCCGAGCAGCCGGTTGGCATCCCGCTGCAAAGCAGTCAGATCGTACAGCTTGGGCGCGTTCTCCGTTTTCTGCTTCTTATCAATGGATTGCACAACAGCCGTTTTCAAATGGCATTTTTCCGCAACGCGCTCTGCTTCTCCGCGATCCTGCATCCGTTGGGTGGACGCGGTGAATCCACAACGCAGCTGCACGGTATAGAATTGTTCAGGCTGAAAATCGGCAATACCTTTCTCTCGCTGAACGATCAGGGCCAATGTCGGTGACATGACCCGGCCCACGTTAAGGGTGGTATCATAAAGCAAAGAAAAGAAGCGGCTGGCATTGATGCCCACCAGCCAATCCGCTTGCTGGCGGGCCAGCGCCGCCTGATACAGCCGGTCATATTCTCTTCCGTCCCGAAGCTGCCGAAAACCCTCCTGGATCGCGCTTTCTTCCATGGATGAAATCCATAACCGTTTGAAAGGTTTTTGGCACCCTGCCTGATGATAAACCAATCTGAAAATCAATTCACCTTCCCGGCCTGCATCGGTGGCGCAGACAAGAGAATCCACATCCGGCCTGTTCATCAGGGCTTTCAAGACGTAGAATTGTTTTTTCGTGGATTCCGACACCACATATTGCCATTCATGGGGCAGGATCGGCAGATCCGCCGCCCGCCATTTGGCATACCGTTCATCATAGGCATTTGCCGGCGCCAGCTCGACCAGGTGCCCAATGCACCAACTGACAATAGCGTTCAGCCCTTCCAGATACCCTTCTTTCTTTTCCCGAATCCCCAGGGCGGCAGCTATGCTTTGCGCCACGCTGGGTTTCTCTGCGATAATCAATTTCATTTTCGTTTCCTTTCCAAATAGAAAAGGCAGCCCAGCGGACTGCCTTTCTTCTACACGAATGATATTATTCTTCTTCATCGTGATCGGGAAGCTGCGATACGCTTTCCAATATTTCCGGGAGCAAACGGTGAAAATCGCTGGCATTTTTTGGCGTGATAACAGGCTTTCCCGTACGCTTTTCCAATTCCCTGCGCGCGATCCCGGCCACCTCGCCGCCCTGCCGCGCCACTTCCTTGTTTTGCTCGAAGGTGGTGGGCTGCTCCGCTTTGGAAATATCCGTTGCGGAGGTTTCCGCCAACATATTCAAAACAATTTCCGTGGTACTCATGTTATCACGCAGGTTTTCTTTTTTCAGCCCTTTGAGCTTTTTATACGCCCTGGTGGTCATGCCAGACCATGCGCGGGTGATTTCGTCCGTCAGGATAGCGTATTCCACGCCCCGCTGTACGCCGCGATCCTGCCATTCGTCCGTCAATTCTTTTCGTACCTGAATGGCTTGCAGCCGTTGGTTGATCCATTCGCGGGAATATCCTTTTTTCAGATAGGTTTCCAGCGCCCGGTTGATCGTGATTTCAGGATCAATGGTTTCCTCGATCCGCTCACTGCCAACCTGGGCCAGCCACAGCTTGAAAGGCTCGGCCTTGGGTGAGGGCACGGATTGGATGATGCGAAGAAGCTGCTCGGTATCGGCAACATCCGTTTTATAGTATTTCCCATCTGCCGATTGCATTTTCAGTTGACTACAATTTGTAGGCAACTGACTTCCTTCTTTCTTTAATCGCGTTTTTAATACGCTCCAATACTTTGCAGCATGGCGCGTGTCAGGCTGATCGGTTAATACGGCAATAACATCGACAATGGAAAAATACCATTGCTCTTTTTCCTCATCCCAATGGGTGCGGATTTGCCTTTGCTCATATTGGCGAATATTGGTTTCCTCTGCCATGATTTCACCGCCTTTTTCTCCCATGATTCTACACCATTTTACATGAAAAATCTATCATTTTCAAATAGATTATCAGGAAATTTTACTCCCCACTATCGGAATTTCCATTCGCATTGGATTCGTCGATTTCATACTCCTCCTCATCGTAGTCAGGGATAGACGGATTCTTTTTTCCGTTCCTGAATTTGAAATACCACAGGGCCGCGCAGCCGATCAGCAGGGCGATCAACAGCATCATCATCTGCGAAGAAGCGTTATCAGGATTCTTTTCCGGCGCATCGATCACAGGCGCTTCGGTAGGCGTTTGAGTAGGCGGCGGTACTTCCGTAGGCTCCGGGGTGGCATAAATGATCTGCGGTGTAGGCGTAGGCACGATTTCTTCATCCGTCAAAACGGACATGAGGTCACGATCATCCACCAAATTCAAAAAATACGTTTCGTAGATTTCGTTATCCTCATCAATCGGCTTATCGTAGTCAATTACCATGTAATAGGTCTGGCCCGCCCTGCTCTGCACGGTAATGAATTGCTTATTGGTGGATGCGCTGTAAAGTACATCCAGCGTTTGCATATTGCCGCTGCTGTGAAAAGGCTGGCCGGGGCCGAGGGGGACATAAACGGTTTCAGGCGTAGGAGATGGCGCGGGTTCCGCAGTTGGCGCAGGAGTCACAAGAATGACAATCGGCTCCTGATACACAAAAGCGGTAGGCTCTGCCGTAGGAACGGCGGTTTCCTTCGGCCTTTCCGTTGCTTTGGTGTCCGCAGCGCTGCTGGACGGTTTCTTGGTGGGCTTGGGGGTAGCTGTCGGAGCGGCTGTCGCTGTTGCCGTAGGTTTCTTGGTCGTGGTCGGCTTTTTCGTGGGGGCCGGTGTCGGCGTAGGCTCTTGATAATAGGGGTTATCCAGCGTAACCGTATCGGAAAAATTCCCCGCATAGTCATAAGCCCTGATCGCAAACTGTTTATAGATATTCAGCGCATCTTCAATCCGAACATCCAGAACACCGTCCAGAAGCGTGGTGAACAATAGCCCATTCACCTGGATGCCTGCGACTTCGGACAGATCATCCAACGCCACCACATGAAGCAGTCTGTCCTGGATGCCCGCCGTGACCTCCGGCGCATAATGATCGAAAATTCGGATTTCTTTCTTGGTATCAAAATAGGCTCCTGCCGCGTCCAGCAGCCGCACGGTCAGGATGCCGTTGTATTCCGCATCCACATCAACGTAATAATAGCCGTCTTTATAGGAGAATTTTTCTTTGATTTCCGTCCATTCTCCGTCATCCATGCGGTATTTGATTTTGCCCCACATCGTTTCACTCTGCGGCGTGATCCTGATGCGAATGGCCTTGGAAACGGCGTTGAACCAGCCCGCAGGCGCTTTGATTTCTACCTGGAACAGCGTTTTCAGATCAGCAGGGGGCTGCTCGGTGGGCGTAATCGGTTCGTCAGTTGGCGTGGGCGGTTCTTCTGTCGGCTCGGCGGGTTCCTGCGTGGGTTCAGCAGACGCTTCGCCATCACGATTTTCTTCCGCAGGCTGTTCGCCGCCCGGTTCTTCTTGGGGAGAATCACAGCTGTCCGGCGCGGCTTCCTCCGCTTCGGTATGCAGGAAAAGATCAGGATCGTCCAGGATCACTTCTCCTGCATAACTTGTCCAATCATAGGGATCGTGTTCCGCTTCGGCTGGAACGGATTGTTCGCCGGACGCGACGCCCAGGCCATGGCAGGCCAGATACACGCAGATCACCAGCAGGCTCAGCACCATGGTCAGCCATCCTTTATGTTTGTTCCGAATCATTTTTTGTTTCCTCCTCATTGTTGGAATGATCTTCGGGGTTCAAAAAAGGGGCTTTGCTGTTTGGCAAAAGCCCCTGCATCAGCAGTTCCAGTTGATCCCAAGGCACCTCATATTTCCGCACAATGGAAACGATCTCAAAGTTTTCTTCTTGTTCCATGATCCTTTCCAGTTCGGCGTTCCGCAGCAGCGCCCGGTCAATGGCCGCCTGATTCTGTTTGTATTCCTGCCTGTGCTTTTCCAGGCTGATACGGTTATTTTTCTTTCTGCTCATGGTTGTCCTTTCCTCAATGTGAGTATAAACGGCCATAACCCGCAATGTTATTTTTCAGGCTGCCGTGGGCAATATCATAGTAAGAGCATGGATTGCCGCAATGAATCATCATGCCATTGCCCACATATAGGCCGCAATGCGTAATCCCATCTTCACCTTCGATTGTGCCGGAAAAATAGATCACATCACCGGGCAGCAATTCTTCTTCGCTGATCTTCTGGCTGATGCCATATAAGCCCGTAGCTCCCATGTGCCCGATGTTCCTGACACCGGTTTCCGTAAATATCCAGGAAATAAAGCCGGAGCAATCAAAGCTGGTTTCCGGGGTGTAGCCGCCCCATACATAAGGATAGCCCAGGCGTTTATTAGCTTCTTCCACCAGCGCCGCAAACTTTGGATCGTCGTCCAGCAGTTTCTGGGGTACTTCGTATTCCAGCGGGTCTTTTATGGCGGAAACGTGTGGCCCGGAGAAAAGATCAGGCATATTGCCCAGCGTGGACATATACAGCGCGTATAAGCCCACTTTTTCTTTGCTCATGATGTAAACCGGCGCATGGGAAAGATTTTTGTTTTTCAGCGTGATCGTACACACCGTCACGGAATGCCATACCTTTGTTTCCACCCCGTCAACCATTTCTGTATGATACCGCTGCTCGCTGGTGATGGTAACTTCTTTTTCGTATTGCCATCGAAACAGCATTTGAATGGTGGGATATGCCTGATCTATCGTCCATTCTTCTCCGTTATGATAAGCGGAGATCAGAGAAATCAGGGCATAAGGATCATGCCAGATTTCGTTGGCCTGGACAATATACGAATCACAATCCGGGTAATAGCGTTCTGGATGATTCATTTCATCCTGCAAAGCCTTTTCCAGATCGGCATACGCCCGTTCCGCCGCCCGAATATCCACTTCCTCGGCGGGATAAGTGCCCATGACAAAGGCTTGCAATGCCGATTCCAGCAGCGGGGTACAAGCGGACAGGGCATACATCACAAACAGCAGCAAGCCGCCCAGCGCCAGCAAAAGGATGATATGTTTCTTTTTCCCGATATACGATACGGCTTTCTCGGCCACAGATTCCGTTTTCCGTGCCGCATTGCCCGCAGAACGCCCAGCGGCCTTGCCGCCTTGTCTGCGGTTTTCAGCAATATATTTCCTTTTCAGCTTTTGCTTTTGTTGACTGCGGGAAATAGGATTGCTCCCGCTGGCTCCCATTCTTTCCGCCTTGTTTTTCTGATGATGCTGCCAGGTTTCGTACACCTGCCCGCCATGCCGCCATATTGTTTCACCGGCCTGCTCAGTTTCGTGCGCCGCCTGCAGGCCAAGATCATCCTCCTCATGATCCCGGATTTCCCGATGAATTTCATTCCGCAGCGCAGGACGGGCAATACGGCGGTGGGGCGTTTTCCTATCGTCCATTTTATTGACGCTCGGAATGTGGGATGCGGGAGCGTCCGCGGGCTTTTTTCTCCTTTCAGGTACTTGCTCCAAGGGCGCGGCCCGCGCATCCGGCTTCTGCATGAATTATTCCTCCTTTTTTCCATGATCCGAATGATCGCGGATATATTGCTCGTATTCTCTTTCCATCTGTTCATCTGCCCTGGACGCGACCACCAGGGCGCAGTATAGAAATACCATCAAAAAGAGCGCCAGCAGCAAACCCATCGTAATCAGGATCAGCTTATAATGCTGGGTGATATAGGCAATCATCACGGTTCATTCCTCCATAGTAAGCTGGGACAGATTCAGGTCTTGCAGCAGTTCCAGCAGGATTTCCATGCGATTGTCCAGACGGGTCAGATAGATTCGAGCATTTTTGCTTTTTTCCAGCACCTCAAATACGCTGTCCACCATCTCGTCAATGGCGTCGTTCAGTTCTTCCAGAGAAGAAGCGGAGCAGTCGCTTTCCATAACTTTTTCCATTTCTTCCTGGGCAGGGGCCGCATCCGGGCAGGTCATTCTTTCAGGGCATTTCGCACATTCTTCATTGTGAAACATGGGTTTCTTCCTTCTTTCTTTGCACTTCGCTGGGCTTGGTGGTAATCAGCCGATAGATTTCGGTGTCCGTGGGGATATGGTTGACAAAAGGCACGATGGTGTTGCCGTAAAACAAAAGGCCCTCGCCGGGGCCGGTGTTGGTAACGTGTACCAACTGATGAGGAGAAATATTGAGTTTCTTGGCCAGGATTTCTCTGTCGCCGGGGGCTTGGGAAAGCATACAGATATAATCGCTGTTTTCAAAAATGTTTTGAGATTCCCGGCTCGCCAGCAAATCCTTGACGTTTTGTGTAAGCGCCGTTGGGATGCCGCCCCATTTTCTAAACCGTTTCCAGATTTCAGCGGAATAAGCCGCTGTCTGCTCCTCCCGCAGCAGCAAGTGAAATTCGTCCATATAGTAACGGGTATTTTTCCCTGTAGCCCGGTTGTTCGTCACTCTGTTCCATACCTGATCCTGAACGATGAGCATCCCCAATTTTTTTAACTGACTTCCCAACTCTTTAATATCATAAGCCACCACACGGTTATGAATATCCACGTTGGTATGATGATTAAACAGATTCAGGCTGCCGGAAACATAGATTTCCAGGGCCGTAGCAATGTAATGGGCCTGTTCCTCCGGCTGATCCAGCAGGGCTTTATGCAGATCGCCCAGGATGGGAAGATTCTCCGGCCGGGGATCACGCAGGAAGGGCTGATAAATGATCCTGACCGCCCGATCAATGACCGTGCGCTCGATGGGCTGCAAACCGTCCCGCCCGCCGATCACCAATTCGCACAGCGAGAGGATAAAATCTGATTTCAAAGACAGCGGATCTTCCCCCTCGGAATAATTCAGGTGCAAATCCAGCGGGTTGATATAATCCGTGCTGTTGGGCGATATGCGGATCACCTGACCGTCCAATTTGGACACCAGCGGATGATATTCACCTTCAGGATCACAGACGATCATATCATCATCGGTAAAGAAAAACACATAAAGCATTTCCGATTTCCCCGTGACGGATTTACCGCTGCCGGGAACGCCCAGGATGATCCCATTGGGATTTTTGCAGTATGTTCTGTCCACCATGATAACATTGTGGGAAATCGCGTTGATACCGCAGAACAATGCTTCCGGGTGTTTCTGGAACAGTTCAACCGTGGTAAAGGGAATGAGGATGCTCAAAGCGGAGGTAGTCATGTTCCGCTGAATTTCAATGCGGTTCATGCCCAGGGGCAGGGAAGAAATCAACCCATCCTCCTGCTGGAAATCCAGCGGAATGATCGGGCAATCCCTGGGCTGGGTAATGCTTTTCACTTGCTCTACTACATTTTTCAACTTCATTTTGCTGTCCGCCGTATTGAGGATCAGGAAGGTCAGCAGGAACATCCTTTGATCTTTGTCCTGCAAAGCGTCCAGCATATCCCGCGTGGCCTTGCCGTAGGTGTTCAGGTCGCTGGGCAAAATGTCAATATCATACCCGGATCGGGATGCTTTCATCTGCTCGTCGATCTTTGTTTTATCCAGATCGCTCATTTTCTGCTTCACCATCTTGATGGCTTCCGCTTGATCGTAGGATTGAATGTGCATGGTCACGATCATGCCATTTTCCATGCACAAAAGATCGGACAGCAGCTTATCATCCAGCTTAGCGGCGAAAATCTGCATAGCAGATACGGCGGCATACTGATCGCCTATTTTGAACATCCTGCTTTGGCTGAAATCGAAGCTGCCGGGGGCAATGAAATCCTTGGTGGAAAGGCCGGAAACGGGAAGCCACTTCCAATCAAACAGGAAATGATCCGGCTCGTTCAAATGGAAAATGCTATACAGCACATGGAGCCGTTCTTTTCCGTTCAGGACTTCCACCTTCGCTCCCAGGCGGCGCAGACTGTTCAGGATGCCGGTTTCCACCTGTTCCAGCCGCATTTTTGCAGCCCGCAGATGATCCGCCTGGACGGTATAGGTGATAAATTTGGCTTTCGATTGATCGTTGCTGCCCCTGTCCAGTAAATCCTGGATCAGCGTTTCCACTTCGGCGGCTAGGCTGTCAAACTTGGGATTGTGGGGGCGCGTCTGAATAACGTAAGGCGATTCCATTGCGCCATTGGCCAGATTGATAAAGCTGAATTGGATATGCACGGAGGGATCAAAGAAATTATTGAAATCTCCCCAGCCGTTCAAAACAGCTACTTTGTCCTCATGCTGGGCCAGCCGGTAATTGATGTCATAGAATTGCACGGTCTTGGAATAATGGGTATCATCCAACTGGCATATCCCATCCTGATACATCCGTTTATAGGGAATGGTGGCCTGGGTCGATCCAGCGCCGCTTTTATTCTGCTGGGCTTTTGCAAGCACCTCATTGAGCTGCTTTCTTTCAGCCTGCGTCAGCTTCACTTTTCCCTGCTTTCTTTTTTCCGTTTTTCTTCCGAACAGATTTGTAAACAATGGCTTTCACCTCCTTGTCGATGGCAGACTGCCGCATCAGGGCGGCATATACGTTATTGGTGCGATAGATGCGCTTTTTCGGACGCGCAAACCGGGATTGAATGATATAATGCAGGATTTTTTCCAACGGCTGCCCGTTCTTTTCGTAAAGCGCCATCAGGAAAAAAGGCATCATCACCAGGATCATAAGCATCATGGAAAGGCTGCTGGTCAGCACGTTTCGCGTGAGAAAATACAACGGCACACCGATCAGCGCGCCGCCGCCGAAACAAATGATTTGGCGCTTAGTGAGGTTGAACATGAATTTGGTTTTGATTTTTGTCAGGTCTTTGGGCACATCGGCGTAAATAATGTCATTCATCAAAGTTTTCCTTTCTGATTATTTCTGTCGGTAATAAAGAAATAGTGCTTTCTACTTCATTACCCCAAACATCCCATCCCGGTGTTGTTTGCCGGGCAAACAGTTCAATTCGAGGAACATCGCCCATCAGTTCAATAATCTTATCTCTCACAATTCCAGGTTTTTTACTATGCTCTGCCACAGGAGAAAGAATAATTTGATGAACATGGGCAGATTTCCGTTTGGGATGCCCTTTTGTCGCAAGCAGACACATCTCTGCATTGGCTCGTGTCCAATAGCCCATCCCCCAAAATAAGGATGAGGACTTCTTGTTTTGCTTTACCCACACAAAAGCAATCGTTTTATAGGTAAATCCCCAGCCCTTCAGTACGGTAAAAACTTGCGGAAGCACGGGGAATGTCACCCATAGAAACAAAGCGGAGTCCTTTGCTGCAATATCCGCAACACGCAGATTGGCTATTTCATTGATGCTCATTGTTGGGTAATGACTTTCTGCTGATCGGCCTGCACCTTTTTTTGACCAAACATGGTACGCCCAAGGAGGATCTGCGTAAATAACACTGTATTGCTTCATGTGTTTTCCTCCGTCAATGAGCATTGAAAATACTCTTGGAAAGGCTGCTGGTTTTGAACAGGCTGAAACAAAGCAAGATGGTGTACCCGATGCAAGTCCATAAGGCTTTGATTACATCCGTATCTACCGCGATGCTATGCACCAGCACGGCATACACCGCAACGCAGACAATAATCAGGAAAGCCTGGAATCCCAACGCCAGCATGGAGCGCAGATAATTCTGGCCCATCTGCCCCCATTCTTTGTTGGCCATGGTAGCCATCGGGATCGGCGCTACCGAAGTGACCAGGTATATTTCAATCATGCGGCCATATACCACAATGAAAATGCAGATGGTCATGATCCAGGAAATCAGCCCGACCAGCATGGATTGGAACCATAGGCCGAACAATGCGCCTACATCCATTTCTTGAAGCCGCGTTTCCAGATTAGCGACTACGCTGGTCAAATTCAAGCTGGTATCGGATATAATCACACCCGCCGCACGATTGACTACATTCTGCGCCACATCAAAAATGCCCATAACAATATCCCAGGTATGGGTGAGCACCAGCACGGCGATGGCGGCTTTTAGAAACCATTTGAAGAATACGAAGGTTTCAAAATCATGAAAACTGTTCTTATCCATCACCATCTGGATCAGTTCATAGCACATCACGGCGGTCAATATGACACCGGCAATAGGAACGATCACATTGTCCGACAGATTTTTAATCATATTGAAAACATTGGCGTTCCATCCCTGCGGCGTTGTACCCACCGTGCTGGATATTTCAGCGACTTTTTCATTGATCCCATCAAAAAGCCCGTTCAGATTGCCCATGATCCCGCTGATGAGCAAATCCTTTAGCCATTCCGTGATCTTATTCCATAGGAAGTTCAATCAGGATTCACCTCCTTCACAGGCGGCCCCCGCCGAAGCGGGGGCCGGAAAAATCACGATACTGTAAACAAGGTACTGAGCATGGGCACCAGCGTCATGCCGATCAGGGCAACGCCAGCGCCGGCGGCGAATTGCTTGATCCCCTGGCTCTTAGCGCCGGATAGCGATAGGTAATCCTTTGATACGATCTCTGGATTTTCCCCCGCTCTGCACCGGACGTGAGACTTTCGTACTCATCCGGCGCGCCATCGAATTGAGGATTCCGGTCGTTTTACACACAATTTACACGCTTCATTGCAGCATTACGTTTCAGTTGTCAATGGGTGAAAGATTTGCCTGCTGGCGCAGCTTGTTCAGCTTTGCCAGTTGGGTTTGATCCAGATTCAGTTTTTTCAGAAGGCTTGAAATGGTGTCGTCTTGGGTAGCATGAATCAGCCGGTGAACATCCGCCGTCACCAACACAAGGTTGGCGTAGGCGTCCGTTCCGCCGTCTCTGACGGGCACTTTATGGTGACAGTGTATATCGTGTGGAGCCATATGCTTTCCCGTGACCGCACAGTTTCCATATTGCGCCGCGTACAGGGAAATACGGTTATCCGCATACTCGATGCTTCTGCCCTGTACAGGGTTTTGCATGAGCCAAAGCATGGTTTGGGTGTCGATTGCCAAATCCTTGTGAATCCGCTTCCGACCTTCCGCCGTGTATTTGTTGACATATTTCCGCTTATGCTGTGCGTTTCTTGGCTGGATATAGCCGACCGGCACAACGGGTCTGCCATGCAGAAACCGCAACTGCCTGCTTTTGCCGTATTTTTCCTTGATGTAACCATTTCTTAGCGCACCCTTTCGGGTCAGGTCTTGCCGAAGCCGATTTTTGAGCCTTTTGTTGATGCTGTATGCCAACTTACCAAAGTCGGTACAGCAATCCGTGGCAATGCAGTAATACTCATGCAGGCCAGCTACAACGGAGTTGTACTTAAACAATTGAATAAACTGCGCCGTATCATCCGCCGTGTGTTCCAGAAGATCGACTTCTTTTGCCAGCTTTTCATGCGCTTTGCCGTATGCCTTATCGCTCATATGAGATCGGACAACATATTTCTTGCCCCTTGGATGTGCTTTCAGCTTGAAACCCAGGAAATCAGCGTATTGCCTTTTCAGGTTGATGACCTTGGATTTTTCCGGGCTGATTTCCAGCCCCAGCCGGTCTTTCAGCCA
>ERZ842401.6706-NODE-6706-length-12187-cov-13.673838_pt1 | contig 12187 bp, 8 predicted proteins | sample MGYA00521270_ERZ842401 | MGnify/ENA primary metagenome ERZ842401 (study PRJEB31892, sample SAMEA3878208) | bioreactor metagenome | biome: Moose rumen | place: Sweden | collected 2011-10 | study: EMG produced TPA metagenomics assembly of the PRJEB12797 data set... | reverse complement strand
GCTTCAATGCGACTGAACTCACGCCTAAGTATCCTGATTTTATCAAAGAACGTGTTTATGCTCTGTATGATGCTGTATATTGGTGGAATGAGTATGGCTCAGAGTGCTTAAAGGGCATTGAGGAGCCTTGAAGTCGTAAAAAAACCTAATTAATTATCGAAATTTGCCGATTTGTGGCAGGAAATGATAATAAATCACTATCTTTGTAGCATTATTACTACATTATTTATAATATGGAGGATGTAAACAGAATAAAGTTGGTTCTCGTAGAGAAGAAACGTACCAGTAAGTGGCTCTCTGAGCAACTTGGCGTAAACCCGTCAACTGTTAGCAAGTGGTGTACAAATACCTCTCAGCCAGATGTGGCGTGTTTGCTTACAATTGCAGATTTGCTTGAAGTTGATATTAAAGAGTTGCTAGTACGTGAATACAAGTCCTATCTTCTTTCTAAGGAGTCAAAGTAGAACGAAACGAAATGCAATAAGCGACATAAGAAAACCACTAAGACAGAATCATGTTTTATAAACTGATAGAAAAGAAGCGTAATGAATGGCTGACTTCTGAGGAATGCACTATCAAAGAACTGCTGCAGTACATTGTGCAGCGGGGCATGATGCGTGATGCTCAGTTGGAAGCCATAAAGACATACCTATTTCTGAAGATAGCCTGCAAGAACCAACCTCTGTGGCAGCTATTCGTCAATGGTGTGTTCAACGACACAAATATTGGGCAAGTGGAACTGACAGAGACGGCTCGCCAGATTTTTAGCACCAACAAGGCGGCTGTGGCTCTGTTTCAGTATTCGCGCCTACGCGATAAGAAAGGCAAGCAACTGGCTCCAGAACTGGAGCAATATATCAAGCAACACGCCGACGAGATAGACTATGAAGCCACGTTCCAGAAGATATTCTACGGTGTAACCTATACCGACTACCTCTTTAGTCTGCCTATGGGAGCTGGTAAGACTTATCTGATGGCGGCATTCATCTATCTCGATCTCTACTTTGCCCAGAATGACGAGGACAATCCAGCCTTTGCCCACAACTTCATGGTGATGGCACCTTCGGGTTTGAAGTCATCAATTGTTCCAAGCCTGAAACACATCAAGGAATTCGACCCGTCGTGGATTATCCCTGAACCTGCGGCCACAGAATTGCGACGACTAATCAAGTTTGAGATTCTTGATGAGCAGAAGACGGCCAATAAGAGCAATCGCGTCAAGAATCCCAATGCCCAAAAGATCAATAACCACCAACCGTTTGAAGACTTGAAAGGACTGGTTGCCATTACCAATGCCGAGAAGGTTATCCTTGATCGACTGTCAAGCAATCAAGATCCTTCGCTTTTTTCTGAAGAAGAACTGAAGCGCGTGGAGTTGGCTAACGAATTGCGAGATCTCATAGGCTCTATCCCTCACCTTGCCGTTTATATCGACGAGGTGCATCATGCTGCCGATGGCGAAATTAAGCTTCGTCAGGTGGTAAACAAATGGACAGAGAAGCATACGTTCAATTCTGTACTCGGTTTCTCAGGAACTCCCTATCTGGATAGCGCAGAGCCACTAAAAATATCAGATACACTTACCATTAAGAATACCGACCTTGCTAACGTAGTGTATTATTATCCACTGGTAGAGGGTATTGGCAACTTCCTGAAGAATCCTGATGTGAAGTTTGAGGACATTGACACACAGACGATTGTCGCTAATGGTGTACGCGAGTTTCTCGACAAGTATCGTGACACCATGTATGCAAACGGCACTTGCGCCAAACTGGCCATCTATTGCGGACAGATTGAGACGCTCGAAGAAAGCATCTATCCTTTGGTGTCAGAGATAGTGGCCTCATACGAGCTGAATCCCACAGACACTATTCTGCCATATCATGGCGGCAACAAGCAGTACCCTCAGCATGAAGGTTCTGAGATAGCTTTTGCCTCACTCGACACATCGATTTCGAAGTACAAGATAGTGCTCTTAGTGCAGATTGGCAAGGAGGGATGGGACTGCAAGAGCCTGACAGGTGTCATCTTGCCACAAAAGGGTGTCTGTCCCACGAATATGGTGCTCCAGACCTCTTGCCGCTGTCTGCGTCAGGTGACAAAGAATAGTCAGGAAACGGCTCTCATTTGGCTCAACAAGTTCAATGCCGAGAAGCTGAACCGTCAGTTGCAACAACAGCAGAATATCACACTGAAAGAGTTTGGAGGCAAACCGAACGTAGAGCCGAAGCTGATAGACCGCTTCTCACGAATGGAACGTATGCAGGTGCCTAAGATAGACTTCTATCAACTGAAGGTCAGCTACGAGACACTTATCATCGACGAAGCCAACGACCCTGCCAGTCGATTGCAAAATGAGGACATATTAGCTCTGGCAGACATATCCCTGATTCATCAACAGGATATGGAGGGCAATCTGATTGCTTCAGTTGAGCAGGAAAGCAAAGAGGAGATTCGTACATCCTTCTCCTGGTGGCTCCACCAGATAGCTAAGGAGAGTTTCGGCATGGTTACGGTGGCCGACTTGAAAAAGTGTGAAGCAGAATTGCAGACCATTTTTGCAAAGATTACTAAGGAGAAAAATGGCGAGCTGATGGAGAATAGCAGATACGACCATAAGCGCATTCGTTCGCTTATCCGTCAGGCTTTTGTCGCTCGGCGAGACTTTACGACGAAAGAGGAAATCCTACCCCAACAATCCAGTTTGTTGCAGATTGAGAGGCTGACATCACCTGTTGAGGATAGCGAGAAATTCTTCCCAGACCAGCAGGCCGTTCACGAGATTATGGAGTGGGACGAAAAGCCTCCTCAGCAAGAGTTGACGGCAGAGCAGAAGGCAAAGATTGCAGAACTGGAGGCTTTGGGCATAGATGTTTCTGCACTACGCTATCCCAAACCAGACCCGCATCCGGAGCGTAGCCAAACCTACCACTATCTGCCTTACCGCTTCGACAGTGGTTTGGAAAGACATTTTTTCACTCAGGAGGTCCTGCCACTGATGAAGGAAAAAACGTTGGAAATCTATTTCAACGGCGACGACACCTTCACCGACTTTAAGATTGATTGCTACAAACGTGTTGCTGACAATTGGCGATATATTGGCAGGTACGTGCCAGACTTCCTGCTGCTCAGTCGCAATGAGCAGAAGCAGATAGATAAAGTTATCATCATCGAGACTAAGGGCGAGGGCTTTGCAGCCAAGTTCAAGGACAGGCTCGACTTCATGTCAGAGTTTGTCAAGAAGAACAACGACAAGTTTGGCTACCAGCGTTTCGACTTCCTCTATTTGGAAGATACCATCACCCCAGAGCAGCGTCGTCAGAAGACCCTTGCTGCCATCAAGAATTTCTTTAACGTGTAAATATACAGAGCTATGGCTATAAAATATGTTCCCTATTACCCCAATACGCTTGAAGGACAAGCTGTATTAGACAATTTTGTTCGCACCAAACGCGTTTTGCGCTATCGTGACAACGACCAGGTCGTGGAGCGAGTGCAGCGTGGTATGCCTCTCTACGAGATGGAGTTGAAAGAGCAGATAGGTCAGAATCCAAACAATTTGGTGATTCGTGGTGAGTGCCTGTCAGCCTGTGCTTATCTAAGAGACAAAGGTATTTATGTTGACCTTATTTATGTTGACCCGCCTTTTGCCAGTGGGGCCGACTATGCCAAGAAGGTGTATATTCGTCGCAATCCCAAGGTAGCCCAGTTGATGGCGCAGATAGAAAAGAATCTCGACATAGACGAGATTCGTGCATTCGAAGAGAAAATGTATGGTGACATTTGGGATAAGGAACGCTACCTAAACTGGATGTACGAGAACCTCATGGCAATGAAGAGCGTTATGAGTGAGGAGGCAAGCATCTATGTTCATCTAGATTATCATATAGGGCATTACGTAAAGATTCTGATGGACGAAATCTTTGGTGAGGATAATTTTAGGAATGAGATTATCTGGAAAAGAGCTACTGCTCATAGTGATGCAGAATTCTATGGAAACAATTTCGATTGTATCTTCTTCTATACTAAATCGCAGTCAGGGTATAGGTTTAATACGACCTATCAAGATTATGAAGAATCTTACTTGGCTCGTTTTTCAAATACAGATCCAGATGGTAGGAAATGGGATAGTGGAAACTTGACAGCAAAGGGTCTTCAAGGTGGTGGATATGATTACGAATATAAAGGATGCCGTTCTCTATGGAGAATGCCATTAGAGACAATGAAACGCCTTGATGAAGAGGGACGTTTACATTTTACAAAGAACGGAGGAATACGATCAAAAGTTTATTTGGATGAATTACCAGGGATGCCTGTTCAATCAATGTGGACTGACATAAATGCTGTCAATTCCCAAGCTGAAGAACGTGTAGATTATGCCACTCAGAAACCAGAAGCTTTATTAGAGCGAATCATCAAGGCCAGTTCAAATGAGGGGATGCTCGTAGCAGATTTCTTTGGCGGCAGTGGTGTGACAGCTGCTGTAGCCAACAAGTTACACCGAAATTTCATCCATTGCGACATCGGTATCAACAGCATTCAGACAGCAAGAGACCGTCTGCTGGCCGACAAAGCCGAGTTCGAAGTCTTAGAAGTGAAAGACGGTGTGTCACTCTATCGCAACCCCGTCCAGACAATGGATAAGCTGAAGAGCCTGATAAAAGGCCTGCGCAACGAAGATGCATTGGATAAATTCTGGGAAGGCAGCATCGTAGATACCCAACACGGCATGATGCCCGTCTATCTGCCTAACCTGATGGATAGTGGCACACGTCTGCTTGACAAGGTACTCATGAATCGCATCATCCGTGAAGCATTGCCCGACTTGCCTGAAGACACCAAGCGGGTCATCGTCTATTACATCGACATCACCGATCGCGAGGAGATAGAACAGTTTATTAAGGAGCAAAACAACCAGACCACCATCGAGATAGAACTGCGCGACTTAAAACAGGTGCTGGACGAAGTGGTTGTGGAAGACGAAGCTGAGTGGGAAGTCATGGAAACCCAAGATAATCTATTCAAAGGGTGGAAGGTAGAACTGAAAAGTTTCCACAGCGACCGTGTGCTGCGCAAGATAGAAGAAGTAAACCTGAAGGGACAACAACAGGTGCTCGCACAAAACACAAAAGGCAAAGCCAAGGCTTTCAAGCCCATTGAGATTAGTGACGAGGGACTGGAAACCATCGAGTGGATCAGCCTGGACTGCTCTACACCAGACAAGCAAACTTCCTGGCACAGTGATGCAGAAGTGAAGATTGACCGTCTGGGCTACGTCATCCTCAATGGCAAGAAGACCCAAGACTTCTGGGATGCAACCATCAAGTGCGACCAGAAGCCCCTCCGTATGAAGATTCGAAACATCTGCGGTGACGAAACAATATATGTTCTATAAATGAAAGTTAATTACTATGGCAGTAGAATCACACGATAAGAAGTTGGACGACCTCTTGAAGATGGTAGAGGACGGCAAAGCACAGTTGCCAGACTTTCAGCGCAGTTGGGTTTGGGACGACACCAAGATTTGTAAGCTCATCGAGAGTATCACATCAGGCTTCCCTATGGGTGCCGCTATGTTTTTGGCTAACGGTGGTGAGCAAGTCAGATTCAGCTATCGGAAGTTTGAAGGTGTGACTTCTACTGAAGAGGTTACACCTGAATGGCTGGTGCTTGACGGTCAGCAGCGACTCACAACGCTTTATCAGGTGTTGAAGAGTAAAGGTGCTACTGTCACTCGCTTGGAAACAGAAAGAGATAAGACCATCAAGCGTTATTACTATCTTGACATCAAAAAATGCCTTGACCCTAATACCGATCGCCTTGATGCTATTATATCAGTTTCCGAGAAAAAACAGCTGACGGCTAACATCGGACGCAACATCCTTTTGGATCTCTCTACGAAGAAAAAGGAATTCGAAAATCTGATGTTTCCACTAAATATCACCTTCTCACCCAATGATACAGATGATTGGCGATATGAAATGGAGGAGTATTATGGCAACAACAGGGAATACAGCCTGCTGTTCCGAGAATTCTCGCAGAAGATTCTACGCCCTATCATTGCCTATAACATGCCAGTTATTCAGCTTGACAAAGAAACGCCCAAAGAGGCTGTTTGCCAAATATTCGAGAATGTCAATACAGGTGGTGTACCCTTGACCGTATTTGAGCTGGTTACAGCAACCTTCGCTGCCGACGGCTTCAAATTGCGTGATGATTGGGAGAATGCGCAGTCAACTTTTAAGAGTAAAGTTAATGGAGAACTGCTGACAGAGATAACTGGTGCCAATTTTCTGGCAGCAATGACATTGCTTGTCTCTTATTATCGAAGAATAAACTCTGGCGACGATGAGCGCATAGCAGTCACTTGTAAGAAGAAGGATATTCTTAAACTGGATTTGGAAGATTATAAGAAACATCGTGATTCGCTGGTACAGGGCTTTTGCGAAGCAGCAGATTTTCTCGTGCATCAGGGTATCTTCCGTTCACGAGACCTTCCTTATTCATCACAATTGACTCCTCTTGCAGCCATCTTCTCTTACGATAGAGATAATGGACATCTGCTTGCGCTTGGCCCCAACCAAGAGAAATTGGCAAAATGGTACTGGTGTGGCGTGTTTGGTGAGCAGTATGGTGGAGCCAATGAAGCCCGCTTTGCATTGGATATTCAGGGAGTGCTGAGGTGGATGAATGGTGGCGATATGCCAGATACTGTGTACAGAGCAAGTCTGCAACCCACACGACTTCTGACGATGCAGACACGTAATAGTGCTGCCTATAAAGGAATCATGGCATTGATCTTGCAGGATTCGCCATTGGACTTTATGACGGGTAATCGTATGGATATTGCATCATACATCGATGAAGAGGCAGATATTCATCATATTTTCCCTCAGACTTATTGCAGAAGCCAGAACTATCCTCCGAAGAAATGGAACTCTGTTATCAACAAAACTCCTATCTATGCCAGTTCCAACAGGTCTATAGGTGGTCATGCTCCCAGCATATACATCAGGACAATGGCAGGCAAAGGACTTGATGACGAAAAAATTGTCAAGGCTATAGAATCGCATAAGATTAACTATGATTATCTTTCTGCGGACAACTTCGATGAATATTTCATCGATAGGACAAAGAAAATCATCAAGTGTATCGAAAAGGCAATGGGAAAATCTGTAGCAGGATTGGATAGTGAAGATACTATCAGAGAATTTGGTGTCGCCCTAACTGATAATGACAACGAAGAAGCATAGATGGCAAAGAAAGAACGTACATATGCTAATTTTGGCGAATACCTATATTGGTCATACGCTAATCTTCAGATGCTGCACTATGCGCTGAATAACGGTGTGCGGCGCTATAACCGTATGTGCTATATGATTCGTGCCAAAGCGTTCAAGGCTTATAAGGAAGGGCGATGGAATATCCATGATTTGTTTGAATTCAATATCACTAAGATAAAGGAAAATAACTACTGCTGGTATTGCGGCAAGGAGATGGAACCATCGAAACTGACCAAAGACCATGTGTTCCCGAGGGCGAAAGGTGGAGCTAACGATTTGGATAACATCATTATGGTATGTAAGGAGTGTAATTCATCAAAGGGTAAGATGGACTTGTTTGAGTGGTATTCTGAAGTCCGCAAAGAATGGCCACCGCTCAATGTGATGGTTCATTACCTGAAGAATATCTATCTCTACAGTGTGGAGAACGGATTGATGGACAAGCATTCTGAAGAACTTGATGCAATGGACTTACCTTTCAAATGGCAGTATATTCCTACTGATTTCCCACAGCCAGAGGATTATTGGCCAGAGAAGTTTGAAGTTGAAAAGGACTGATGAACTATGGAAATAAAGAAGATAGAATACGGCAAGCTGTCTGTAATTGACATATTCAATGACTGGTATACTGTTCCCTCGTATCAACGCCATTATGTTTGGGAGCCTGACAATGTGCAGGAATTGCTATATGACTTTAAGGATGCTATGAAGGAACATCCCAACGAAGAATACTTTCTTGGTTCCTATATCTTCCAAAACAATAAAACTGATGGCAATAAGGATTTGTTAGATGGACAGCAACGAATAACAACGTTATTCCTCCTATTTTCATATTTGAGAGATTTTGGAGGATTGGATGCCGATATGCAACACACCTTGCATAGTTTGGTTTATCAGGACGAAAACAAACTGGCAAGAAAAAAAGCAAGAGTTAGACTGCAATACGAAATAAGGGGTGACGTGGCCGACTTCATCAAGGAGCATGTCGTAGCAAAAGGAGTATTGGACAATCATGAGAACTGGTATAGGATCAAGGAAAATGCAAAAAGCAGAAACGAGAATGTTTCAATTAATCATATCTGTAGTACACTCGTTGCCTGTAAGAACTTCTTTGCAGAAAACCCAGAAATCAACATTGTTGAATATTTGGCGTATATTCTGAACAATGTCGTGATGATCTATGTGTCTGCTTCTACATTAGAAGATGCTTTCAGGCTGTTCTCCGTGATGAATGATAGAGGTTTGAAATTGGCAAACGCTGATATTTTGAAAGCCTCTAATCTGGAAAAAATTCAAGATAGGGAGGAAAAAGCATATGTCGCAAGGAAGTGGGAAAGCATGCAGGAAGATTTGGGGGATAACTTTGATAGATTCTTGTCTTATGTAAGAACGATGATTCTCAAAACTCGGCAAAAAATGAATCTTCTTGATGAATATGAAAAGGAGATTTTTCAAAAAGGAGTGATTCCTAAGGGTAAAACATTCTTTGATTTGGTTTTCAGAGCTTATGAGTATTATTGCAGAACCATTGAACCAGAAGTCGCAGAAGTTGGCTATGCCTATGTGAATTTGATAAAGGTTATAAAAGATACTTATCCGTCAACAGACTGGATTCCCACCTTAATGTTCTACTACTCTAGATTCAAGACAGAAAATTTGTACGAGTTTGCATCCAAAATGATTCACAAATATTTAGCGGACATTATATGCGGAACCGTTCTAACTACAAGATATGAAAACCTGAATCGCATGATGGTTGCCATCAAGAATGCGAAGACTTCTGAAGAAGTTCTTAAGGACATGTACATTTTCCAGTTTGACCATAAAAAATTCATGAGCATTCTCAACATGGACGTATATGGTAGAAGATGTACGAAAACGCTGATGATGCTGATGGAACTGAAGTATCATAGCGACGAAAGGGAAATAGGAACAGGTATTATCAATATAGAACATATCCTCCCGCAAAATCCGGGAATAGGTTCTGAATGGACTGCTAACTTTACTGCAGAGCAGAGAAATCTCTACACTCACAAAATTGGAAATCTCAGCCTTTTGACAAGAAAGAAAAACTTGTCATTCAGTAATCTTGGTTTCAGCGAGAAAAAGCTCCGATATTTCAATGGAAAGATTGATACCTTGCCTCGCACACTGAAAATTGTAAACTCCCATGAGCAATGGTTGCCAGAGGACATTGAATATAACCAGAAAAAAGCGTTGGAGGATATCAGAGAAATATTTGAGATACATGATGTAACTTCTGTTTATGACGATGCCAAGGAATTAGACTACAAGCAAAAAGCCAAGCTTACCTTTGGCATGGCCTATGAAAAATGGACAGACGAAGAAGAAGCCAAGCTCATTAGACTCTTCATGAATAAGGTGAGTATAGAAGATATTATGCAGGAATTAGGTCGTAATCGTGGTGGCATCATTTCAAGATTGAAGAGACTGGGGTTTGTTGTGGAATAAAATAGAAGCAATATGAGACATAGAATAAAGGCAGGTAAGGTTGGCTCGTTTACACCAGAGAAACAGAAGGTGGAGATAGAGCAACTGGAGAACAGGGAAGTTGCTGACGAAGTGGAAGAAATTTTCGAGGAGGATTCTGAATTCAGCAATGATGACGAAGCTCTCGCAGCGATGGAGTTCTACGACAGCCCTGATACAATGGAATAGCTGTGTATACTCTAGGCTGCTCCCAAGTTGCTTCTACCCATACTCTAAGCAGCTTCTAAGCTTACTCATGAGTATGCTTAGAGTATGGGTAGAAGCACACAGAAAGGAGCCTGAAAGGAGGCTAAGGTCAGAATAAAGGGTTAGAACAGTAATATACAACTAAAATTGTGACAGAACAATAGCAACAACAACGAAAACGTTATAAGAATATATGAGACTACCAATTAACATAGAAGAATTGCTCGGTGGACGGGCAGTAGAAGGTGACCGCATAGAATATAAGACGGGGTGGAACCCAGATGCCATCTACCGTAGCGTTTGTGCTTTCGCCAACGACTTTGACGAGACGGGTGGCGGTTATATCGTAGTGGGTGTGAAGGAGGTCAATGGTCGGCCTGTACGTCCCGTCATCGGCATCGATCCTAATCAGATTGAGCCTATCGAGAAGGATATGGTGGGATTCAATAACCTGATGCAGCCTTACTATCAGCCGCGCCTATATATCGAGGAGGCTGACGGGAAGACAATTCTGGTCATCAAGGTGTCTGCAGGCGAGCGTCGCCCTTACAAGGTGCCTGACCAAATCACTGCCAGGCAGAAGACGTACAACTACTACATCCGATACAACAGTAGCAGCATTGTGCCCAAGGGTGAATATGAGCGCGAACTGATAAACCTGGCCAACCGTACGCCGTTTGACGACCGAGGAAACGACCAGATTACGCTGAAGGACATCTCGCCGCTGTTATTGCACGACTATCTGGTGAAGGTGAAAAGCAGCCTTGCCAGCGAGTCGTTGACGGAAAATATGGAGTCGGTGCTGGAGCAGATGGAACTGCTGGAGCCGACGCCCGAGGGGTATAGCATCAAGAACGTGGCAGCAATGATGTTCGCAGAGCGTCCAGACCGTTTCTTCAAGCAGTCGCAGGTTGAGATTGTGCTGTTCCCTGAAGGGCGCGAGAAGAATCCCAACAACATGATAGAAGTGGAGCCTATCAGGGGCAGTGTACCAACGATGATAGAGAAGACTTTGAGTTACCTGAACACCAATGTAATCAAGAGACAGATTCTGAAGCCCAAAGACCGCGAGGAGTCCATCAAGTTCTGCAACTATCCTTATCAGGCACTGGAAGAAACGGTCGTTAATAGCCTGTATCATAGAGACTGGACGATTAGGGAGCCGGTAGAGATAACCATTGAACCGGACAGAATATCGATTCTGAATTTCTCTGGGCCTAACCACACCATTCCGATGGAGGCCATTCGAGAGGGTAAGTCTCTCCGTTCACGCAGGTATCGCAATCGCAGATTAGGTGAATTCCTGAAAGAACTGGATCTGACAGAAGGAAGGGCGACAGGAATCCCAACGGTGCAGGAGGAACTAGAAGCCAATGGCTCGCCTAGAGCGACTATCGAGACTGACGAGGAGAGGACGTACTTCCTGATAGACATTCCTTGCCATCCTTATTTCGCCAAGAAAGAGATTGAAATTGACACCAATGGCGTAACTGGAGATGCCGAAAGTGGCGTAAAAGATGGCGTAAAAGGTGGCGTAAAAGAACTGTCTGATATTCAGGAGGTTATTGTAAAAGAGATGCTGTCCGACCCGTCTATTACGACAAGCGAAATGGCGCAAAAGACAGGCATAAAGTTCAGAACTCTCCAACGACATATCTCTCAGCTTCAAGCAATGGGTGTTGTTGTCCGCAAAGACGGACGAAAAGATGGTTATTGGGAGGTTGTAAAAAAACAAATAGTCTTCAGATAAGATGGCTGCAATCATAACAGATACGTTCGACTACAACGATATTGTCAGGGTGCTTGACCTTGACGAAGCGTTCGTGCATCATCAGGTCGATGCCCTCCAACCGAAGTATTGGCGTGCCGTGATAAAGACAAAGCCCAAGGGCATGAAGATTTACCAGCCTGTGATGGTGAACGGTAACCGAGGTATCGACTATATGATTTACATGCTGAGCCGCGACTGGCAGATAACAAAGAAGCAACGATTGCTCGACTATATGTATTTCGGGGTGTACCGCCAGACGGACGGGTTCCACCTCGTGGGCTTCACGTATCTTGATTCAAACCCTTTGGCAAAGGCTGAGAAAGTGTTCTTTACTCCCCACTTCTTTGACAGGTATAGGGAGAGGACAGGCTTGCCGATGGACATGCCCAAGATGGAGGTGATGAAGGATTGGATCATGAAGAATCTGCATCTCAAT
>ERZ842401.6704-NODE-6704-length-12191-cov-3.452703_pt1 | contig 12191 bp, 12 predicted proteins | sample MGYA00521270_ERZ842401 | MGnify/ENA primary metagenome ERZ842401 (study PRJEB31892, sample SAMEA3878208) | bioreactor metagenome | biome: Moose rumen | place: Sweden | collected 2011-10 | study: EMG produced TPA metagenomics assembly of the PRJEB12797 data set... | reverse complement strand
TCAGATCCAGACGAATAAACAGCCTTGCCAATTCCTCGTTTACAGGCTTTGAAACACCTTTGTAGAAATCATCCTTGGAAAGATTCAGTGGTAATCCGCCAGTGGAGATGATTTCCATACGGTCGTCGAATACATATATGGCTGGTGGCGTTCCGTCTGTCCAGTTGTTGTGTAGGCAAGCATTGTACCATACCTCACGGAATGCGTCATTGTCAAAAAGGCGTTGCTCTTTCCGCTCGTCCCTTACCATACGTGTCTTGGTTACGTTTATCACGTCTGCGCAATAATCGTATGCTTGCTTCATGGCCACCAACAGGCATTTGTCGCCGTACTCGTTGCGCATGACAATGTCGCCTGCCTTGCTCTTTCCACGGAATCTGGCAACCTTGATTGACGTTTCGTTTCTGTCAGCCAACAGTTCTGCCTGCTTATTGTAATCGCCGTGTGATGTGCGCAGGTGTAGGTTTTCTTCGAAGGTTGAGTCGTTCACGTTTAGTCCCTTCTCGGTCATCATCATCTTCAGCATTTGGAAGCTAAACGCCTGCTGCCTACTCTTTATCTCGGTAATGCTTACCTTTGTGCTGAGATACCTGTTGTATGTGCGCTCTATTTGCTCCTCTGTCATTGAACGACAGGTAGTGCCGAGACGCATGAAGCATCCCTGGGCACTGCGGCCATATTTCTTGATATAGTAAAGGCTGCTGCCTCGCTGAACCCTAACTTCTACGACATGCTTGCCGTTTTCATAGCGTGTGCCAAGTTCCACCAGTCCACGACAATCGGGCAGAATCTGAGTATCCACGATGTCTGCTACCTTCTTTAGCGATTCGTCGAGATTGGCCACACCACACACTTCGCCATTGTCCTCAACTCCAATATACAGGGTTCCACCGTCGGTGTTGAGGAATGCCACAATCTCTTTGGCAATAGTATCGTTGAAAGTTCGTTTCAACTCCGTATGTTCATCCTCTATATATGCTCTCATAATCTATCCTTTTTCTATCGTTATTTCACCCTGTTGCAGGATGGTGATTTCGTCTAAAGGTACATCGGGAGTCAGCACGTCCTCGTGCCATACGATATGCTGTTTATTGCTGTTCGTCTGTTCCATTGTTTTTCTCAATTATTTCATTTTCCAAATCCTCAATGCTTGGTAAAGTATCATTAAAGTTTGATGGCAATATCTCTACGCCCTCGTATGCCGCAACTGCTATTGGCTGACTATAGCCTTCCAGACAATATTGTGCGAAAATGTTGTTTTTGCTGCGGCATATTAGGAGGCCGATGGTAGGATTGTCAATATCTGTCTTAAGTATATGGTTCACTAATGACATATATCCCGACAACTGCCCCAGAAATGAAGATTCAAACTCCGTGATCTTGACCTCCACCACCACGTATGCATGAATACGGGTATTATAGAACAACAGGTCTGAGAATTGCTCCTTTCCTGCAACACTCAACAGGTATTCTTTGCCCATATATGCGAAACCAGAACCCAGGGCCAATAATAGTTCATTTATATGGCGTATCAACGCTTGTTTTAGATTATCTTCATTAAGTCGTTCTTTCAGTTTGACAAACGACAGGTTTACCGGGTCGTTGATTAACTCTTTTGCCAAATCGCCAGTGGGAGGCATCATGGTGACAGGAAAGTTGTTCACTGCGTTTCCCTGTCGTTCGTACAACCCATTGTTTTTGCCTTTGTCGCCAATCATGTTTTCGAGCACGGCTCTCGACCAACCATTCTGCAGTGTTTTAGCCGCATAAAACAACACCTTCTGGGGTTCGCTCTCGAAATGGTCAATCAGCAACTTGTGGTGCCCCCAAGGTATTGCAAAGATGTTCAGTTGCTGGGAGGGAGCCTGTGTTGAAATCGAATGAAGCTGTGTCAACATTTCCCCAAGTTGAGGAACTGATTTTTCCTCAAGTTGGGGAAAAATCTCAACCACCTTATTATAAAGAAGATAGAAACGCTTGCAGTAATACAGTCCTCCAGGAGTAAGTCCTCTTACTTCAGGTAATTTTCTGCGCAAGTCCATACTAAGCATTTTTATTACTCCGTTGCCATATCGTTGCTCAACATTCATTTCGCAAATGTCGCGCCCTATACTCCAATAGAATTCAATCTTGCAGGTGTTTATTTGTACCGCAGCCTTGATCTGCTGTCTTCTGAATCGGTGTTCAATGTCGTTGACCCATTGCTCGTATGTCGGGTCGGTTATAAATATAGGTTTATCCATTGCGTTCTTCTTTATTTGTTTTCAATCGATATTTCTCCCTGTTGCAAGATGGTGATTTCGTCCAAAGGAACGTCAGGAGTCAGTTCGTCTTGCAAACCATATATCTCGATGAACTGGCGATTCAGTTCTTCTTCGTTCTCGTGGAGCTGCATGAAACGCTCCGTCCATTCCGCCTCAAACGCCTTCACAAGGTCCTCAAGGCTGTAGGAGGTTCGGCATTCCTGCCGAACACCGTCATCGTAGGAGGTTCGGCATTCCTGCCGAACAGAACCAGCATTTGAGGTGTCGTTATCGCCATCGTTGTGCGGCAGGAATGCCGCACCTCCTACCATCGCGACAAGGGGATTGGCCTCGAAGTCCCAAGAGGTTTCGTGGGAGTCCCAGTCGGATTTACTAATATTGATATTGTTTTCGACAATTGATTGAATTAATTTACTACTCTTATTTGCATACGGAATTCTGCCGATATCACCAACGTTAAAAGTAAGTGTCGGACATAATAGCTCCAATATACTTTTAGCTACTATTGAGTTCAAAAATCCAAGGACACATTTATCACTTGTATATATATATGGTCCGCGCGAATTTGGTATTAATCCTTGAAATTCCCATATAAAATGAGGATTTCCACAAGCTACGTCACTAAAAGAGATACCTGCTTCACAATATCTGTCATAATTACGAATATATCGAGAAAAACTTGTTGTTTTTGGATCATTGGGATTATGTGTTATCCAATATTTAAGTTCTTCTCCATCATTTTCAAAATTAAGAATATATTCATGATTTCCGAACCATTTTCTGTAAGTTCCACCTTTAGTCATAGGAACCCATTTTTGTGTAAATGATTTCAAATCATTTCTACATTTCCCGTCAAAATATATTTTGTAGAAAGAAACTTCTTGCCAAAAGCGTAAGAATCTATCATTGTCTGTAGTAGAAAGCCCAGCTCTTGGCTTGTTTGAATTTGCCAATACCTCCTCATGAAATAGACGTAGCATATTGTCACTAAGCCAATACCCAATCGGACATCCTGGTATCTTCTCAAAGTTCTCCTGTCCTACATTCGGGTAGTAAATCTTTGCCCCATTCTCGCTATACTCAATATCTGTTACGTCTTTTGTGTAGTCAGCGAAGAAAAACTTGAAATCATGATTGGCCAATGTCTTCTCAAACAGCATCTGTAGATGCTTTTGGTCAAACTCTTGGAAGGTTCGCTCTATCAGTCGGAAATAAGTTCCTTTAGCATTTTTTGTTTCGCAGTTCTGAATAACAGTTGATACACTGCCAAAGTCTGCTCCAAAGACCGAGGAAAAGTCAGAGGAATCTCCAAAAGCTCCGGAGAAGAAATAATGACCGACTCTTCGCAAGAATCCAGAATAAAGGAATATGCCAAGCTCCTTAATAACAAGATCGAAGATGGCAATCTGCTAGATTTTGTTACGCTCGAGGTCAAAGATCGCGTGCTTGTCTATCTAAACGATGACGAGTTAGACACCAAACTCGAACGAATCGTGGCACGAATTGTTTCTGGAGTCTTCACGGAGAGTCTAGAGAGCAAGGACGGCGAACTCGCCCACAATATCAGTAGCGTATCGGATAACGGCCAGACAGTTTCCTACTCGGATAAGGTTAAGTCGTATTTGGTATCCACGGATGACTCTGAATTATTTAGTGGCTTCTCAAAGCTACTCGCACCTTACAGGAGAGTCAATGTTGCTTCCTGATAATTTCGAGAATGAGATTTCTAATCGTTTCTACGACAAAGAAATCACCGTGCTGGAAACTCGGGAAAGAATTGAGGCGGACGGTGGAGTAATCCGCGAGGATAATGTCGTGAAGACAACATTTCTCGGAAATGTGCGTTTTAACGCGCAGGATTTACTCCAAAGCGAAGTAGGTCTCACCATTGACGCGGATATTACCATTACGTGCGCTAAAGCGACAAATGTCGCATTAAACGACATCTGTCTATACCTCGGCAAAAAGTACAAAGTCAATAACTTGCTGCCGAGCGACTCACATCTCACAATTACGGGTAAAGAATGCCAATAAAAGTCGTAGGCTTAAAGAAATTCGCCGCGAAACTAGACCGAATGAAGTCGGAAATCATACCCGACGTGAAACGTGGAGTAGACAGGGCGACCGTGATGGTAGAGGGCAGAGCCAAAGCACTTTGCCCTACCAATAAATACCGCGCTGGTGGCGAGCTGAGGCAATCAATCCACCCAGATACGCAAGTCCTAAGCGACGCCGTGATTGGAAAAGTCTCTACGACTAAGGAATATGCGGCATTCGTCGAATTCGGTGTCGGAATTAAAGGCCAGATGACGAATCGGAACCATAAGATTCCGCTTGCCTATCGCCAAACGCCGTGGACTTACACTCCGGACGACGGCGAGACCTTTATCCGTACGATCGGGAATGTAGCGCAACCCTACCTCTACCCCGCTCTCCACCAAAGCAAGCAAGAGGTTAAAGACCTCATTATCAAATCAGTTCAAGGAATCACAAAATAATGTACTTACCGAAAGAAGATATTTTCAAGAAGCTGCAAGAAACCGGTGTAACGGTTTTACAATCAGCCCAAGAAACTTATCCAAACCCTCCGGCGATTACATTCTCGATTAGCGATAATGCAACGGAGTTAGATCTAGAAAACGAGATCTCCTCGCAATCTATCATCGCCGTCGTGGACATTTGGACTGATACAAGTATGGAAGCTTCCGCGCTTCTAAACGCTTGCGAGATATTAATGCGCGAGTTAGGTTACAAGATGACCTACTCCGCCGACGTGCCTCGTCCAGAGGGCGCATTACACCATATCAACTGTCGTTTTGAAACGACAAGATAGGAGAAATTATGGCTGGAACCCGAACCATGGGTACAACCCTCACTATGAAACAGGCTGGCGATGAGCCGGCTGACACCGTAATCGCCCACCTTACTTCCATCGGCGAAGTAAATGGCGAGCGCGAAGAAATTGATGTAACGACTCTAGATAGTCCAAACGGAGCCAAAGAGTTTATCGCTGGCGTCGTAGACTTCGGTTCGTTCGACATCGCTGGTAATATCGTGGATGGCGTCCAAGTCTCAGCACTCTACGACGTTTTCAACGGCCAACAGAACCGCAACTTCGAGATCGAAACCCCAAGTGGCACGAAGCTTGCCCTTTCCGGCTACTTCAGCGCGTTTGGCTTCGGCGAAAAGACCACAGATGGCCTTGATACTTTCAAAGCCACCATTCGTGTATCTGGTGCGCCACAATACACCCCGGCAAGTTCTTAATACTAACCTAAACAAGGAATAAATTATGTCTACTAAACTAAACCTCAAGTTTACAGCACGCGACGTGGCCGCCGTAGAAGAAGCATTAGACGGCTCACTCGAGAAAATTATCGCGTCATTTAGATTAACCACCCTGATCCAATTCTTGATGGTTGGACTTCGCGACAAGTCCGGTAACCGCCTAAGTTTGGATGAAGACAAGACCTTTGATCTAGTCGACGAAAAGATTAAGGAATACGGTAAAATCGAACTTCAAATCGAAGTGATTGACGCCTTGATTGAAGCCGGTTTTTTACCAAAAGCGATCGACACGAGCCAACTTCGAACGACCGTATCCGAAGCGATCGCGGAAGCCTCAAAACTCCCCGAAGCTTCAAAGACGACTGGCGAGAACACGAAGTAGACGCAATCTACATTGGGATTTCTCTCGTCACCTACTGGGATTTAACCCCGAATGAGTTTCTCAAATACTGCGAGGCTCATTCCAAACGAGAGAAGTTCCGTGTAGAAACTGCCGACGCTTTAAACTACTTGCTCGGCCAATACATCGGTCTAGCAATTAGAGCGCCAAAGAAGTTCCCAGACAAGCCGTTCCTCTCCCACACGCAGGAAAAGAAGATGATGCCGATAACCGACGAAGTTCTTCTCAAAACTGCCACCCTGCTTGGAGCAAAAATCAATGGCAATGACAGTAGATGAGTTACAAGTCCTCATCACCGCACAAACTAGTAAATTTAACTCGGAAATAGCAAAAGTCCAGAACCAAATCTCAGGACTTGATAGGAATGTAAAGAAGACGAGCGACAATCTGACCAATAACCTTACCAAAGGCTTAACTAAAGTCGCCGGCAAGGTGCTTTCTGTTGGTGCAATTATCAAAGGTACTGCGGCGTCAATTAACGCGGCGATGAACTTTATCGAGGACGAAAACCTGTTCCAAGTTTCTATGGGTAAATGGGCCGACGCAACGCGAGACTGGTCTAATGAGGTGCAAAACTCGGTAGGAGTGAGTGCGGCGTGGCTTCGCAAATACTCTGGCGTAATGACGAATATGACCTATTCGATGGGCTTGGCTCAAGATCAGGCGGTAAAGCTCGGTAAAGGAATAGCACTCCTTTCTAATGATACTGCGTCATTCTACAACATTTCTGCCGAATCGGCGTTCGAGAAGATTCAATCGGCAATGGCTGGAATGCCGAGGCCGCTCCAAGAACTCGGGATCATGGTACGCGATAGTGAGGTCAAACAAGTAGCTTATGCGAACGGTATCGCGAAAACCGGCGACGAACTCAATACTACGCAGAAAGCGATGGCGACCTACCTCGCGATTTTGCAAAGGACTTCAAACGCACAGGGCGACCTCGCAAGAACGATAAATACTCCGGCAAACCAGTTCAGAATGCTGAAAACCGCCGTAAAGGATTTGGCGGTAGCAATCGGCACGATGTTCCAGCCGCTTTTACAAGTCGTTCTCCCGGTACTTAACGCCATCGTAATCGCGACGACGAGAGTGTTTCAGGCGATAGCGCGACTATTCGGTATCGAATTCGACGCGAGTGCTTATGCAGATGGTTTTTCTGATATAAGTGCTGGCGTGGAATCCGTTGGCGATTCAGCCGATGATGCGAGTGGAAGCGTCAAGAAACTAGCCAAACAACTTGCCGCCTTTGACGAAATGAACACCCTAAACTCGCAGGATAATTCCTCGGGCGGAAGTGGATCCGGCGGCGGTGGCGGTTCGGTCAGTTTGCCGACCATAGACTGGGATAGTTTATACTCCGGCAATTTTGACAAAATCACCAATAAAGCCCTTGAGATGGCCGACAAAATCTACAAGGCGTTCGAGAAACTCGGCAAAAAACTCAATAACACTTTCAAGAAAATAGACTGGAGCAAAATCAGCAAAGGCTTAAACGAAGTATGGGAAGCCCTGAAACCTTTCGGCGAACGAATCGGAGCCGGGCTTGAATGGTTTTATGATAATGTGCTTGAACCACTCGTAGTTTGGGCGGCCAATAATCTACTCCCTGCCGCGCTTCATGCGATAGCTGGAGCAATTAATCTAATTGGCGCAATAATAGATGCCTGTGCGCCGACATTCACTTGGTTATTCGATAACTTCTTAAAACCAATCGCCGAGTTCACCGGCGGAATTATCGTTTCCGTCTTACAAGGCATTGGCGATATGCTGAACTGGATTTCTCAACAACAGGCCGTAGTAGATCTGATTAAAAACATCGCGATCACGGTTGGAATTATGGTGGCGGCGTGGGAAGCCTATCAATTAGTCGCCGGAATCGTAACTGGTATTCAAATCGCCATGACCGGCGCGATGGTAGCTGGAACGACCGCGAGTGGAGCGTATGCCGCAGGGCTTGGTATAGTAACTGCCGCTCAAAGTGCCGCCGCAACTGCCGGAACGATTCTAAATGCCGTATTCTCTACAACCTCAATAGTCGGTCTCGCAATTACCGCCGTACTGACCGGCATTAGCGTCGTCAACGAAGCTCTGAAACTCTCCACTATGGAAGCCGAACTTGCCGAGAGAAACCGTATGGATACGGTCAAACTATCTACTCAGACGACAGAATGGCATAACGAGGCGATCCAAAGACAGAAAGAGCTAATAGATGAGCTTGAAGACGCCGAACTAAGTGCCGTAGATTCAGAGCTGGCTTACATTAACGCGCAAGAGCAAGCGACCAAGAAACGCGAAAAATACAACGAAATGTTAAACGCTGGTACTTATTCTACTGACGAACTCCATAAAGCCGAGCTTGAAGCCCTTTCTGCTGAGGGCCGAGCCAAGGCCGCCAAGGAAAAACTCGCCGAAGCGCAACAGACCGTGACTGATAAGGTCGAAGAATACGGCAATATGGAGTGGAAGCGAATCATGACCGAAAAACAAGCAGAAATGCTAGACCTCGCCAAAGCTGGACGCTACGAAGAAATCAACCAGAAACTCCTAGAACTCGGTACTTCCTGCGTGGAATACAAAGACGCGCATGGCAATATGGCAAAATTTACCAAAGAAGAATCAGAAAATATGGCGTTCTTTATTGGCGACCAGTTAGCCAAAGCCGATTCTGCTTATAAGGAATACTGGAACTCTAGCTCGGCTACGATCGAAGAAGCCGTGAAGATCACGAAGTCCGTAGAACCTCAATTCGAGCAAAGCGGTAAAAGCTTTGATTCTGGCCTTGCGACTGGTATCAACCAAAACTCGTGGCAAGTATCAAATGCCGCGAAAAATAGTGCGCTTGCGGCCAAGAACGCGTTTAACTCCACACTTCAAATTAAATCCCCAAGCCGTGTGATGAAAAAATCCGGTGGCTTCTTCGTAGCAGGTATTGCAACCGGAATTGCCGAATCAATTGATAGCGCAGAGCGAGAAGTCACTTATATGGCCAATAAACTAACTGGCACCGTGGACAACATTTTCTCTGATTACCAAATGGCTGACATCTCTCCGAACCTAGATATTGAGTCGAGTATCGGTAGCGATATAGACGCTCGTTTAAGACAAAGCGAAATGCGCCGAGAGATGCGCGAAAAAGACGACGACGAGCCAATTGCACTAACGGTCAAGATTGGCGAAGAAACCATTCTAGACCGGATCGTAAACGGCATTAAAGGGAAATCATTTATGGAAAATATGGGAGTAGTTGGAATATGATAGGAACTTTGCTACAAATCAACGGACAGACCGTGCCAAACATTAAGTCGTATAAAGTCGGCAACAATAAGCTGTGGGCGGATGCCGACCGTAATATGGATGGCGATGTCAGAGCGACTTTCATCGGGGTATTCCCGAAGATAGAGCTAGAAATTGGTGGTATTTTAACTTCAGCGATAATTGCGAACCTCTGCTCATTATTAGACCAACCCTACTTCTCCGTCACTTTCTACGATCCAAAGACCAGAGCGAACCGGACAGCACAATATTACGCCTCAGATTACACCGTAGAGTTAATCGACAAAAACCGAGAGCTTTACGAGCCATTTACGGTCAACCTAATACCTGTGAGCAAACGATAATGATAGAAGTCACGGAAGCTTTCAAAAACGCGGCCAGAGCGCCTGTAAAGACGGTCAGAGCGACAATAGCTGTAGATGGAACGGATTACTCGTCTAGCGACGATCTAGTGAGTTTCACAAAAGAGGACACCGGCTCATACTTTAATGTCACTACTAAAAGCCTCAGCTTCAAGTTAATTGGCACGAATCATAATTTAGTCGGTAAAGACGCTTTACTTACACTAGAAATCCAAACAAGCCAAGAAAATGACACTTGGGAGCCGTGTATGCTTGGGAAGTTCACTATCTACGAGCAGAATACCTCGCTCGAGAAAGGCACGACGGATTTCAAGGCTTATGACGCGATTGGACGGATGGGTAAGACACCTTACGAGAGTGGAACAATTAACTTTCCTTGCTCCGTTTCTGATTTATTCGACCAAATCACAAACCGGTTTGGGCTGACTGAAATTACCACGGAAAACCCGAACCTGAACTACACCATAACCGAAGATTTATACGCGAAAATAACTGGCATAACTTATCGCGATATCCTCGCAGAAATTGCTGGAGCGACCTGCTCGCTTGCCGAAGTGTCCGGTAGTGCCGACCAAATTAGATTAAGGGCGCCGGAAATGACTTCGGCGGAAACGCTGACTTATGCTAACCTCAAAAAGGTAAAATTGGAGCCGAAATACGGCCCAGTTAACTCTGTTGTTCTCGCTAGAACGCCAGCTGAGGATAATATCGCCGTAACCGATAACGCAAGTGTAGAAGAAAATGGCCTAACCGAAATAAAACTCGCTAATAACGAAATCCTAGACGACGACCGCGAAACGCTCGCTCAACCAATCCTAGACGAAATAGACGGTTTTTACTTTTATCCGTTCGAGGCAACAACCGAGGGCCACGGTTGGTACGAAACTGGCGACCGAGTGACGATAACAGACGGAACGAATACTTGGGAAGTAATTATTACGGCAATCACGCTTTTTGTTGGCCCGGGCGTCAAAGAAATCATTAAAGGCATAGCACCGACCGAAACCAAGACTAACTATGCGCTCGCCGGCGGAATTACCAAAACGGTCTTCAATACCGAAATTAAAGTGGATAAGCAAGGCCAGATGATAGAATCGGTGGTCGAAGAACAGAATATCCTAGAAAACCAAGTCAACGAAAACTACACCACCATAACGCAGACGATTTCTAATGTCATTACTTCCGTCCAGAACTCCGGCGGCAATAACCTACTCAAAAACTCGGCCATGTACTCACTAGACGATAACGGACTACCGGTCGCTTGGGCTTTGAGTGGAAACGGCACCATAAACATCGCACCATCTGCCGAAGCCGCCGTAAATGGCTCACTTTCTCGCCAAAACATCTCCCTTAAAAATACGACTGCAACGCAAGTGGTAGAGGCCAAGGCCGATAACGCCAGTATCACTGACAAAACCTACTACTCATTCTCCTGTAAGATCAAGAAAACCGCCGTTGGCGAATGCTTGGTTAGAATCACAGATGGCACCGAAAATGGCGTTTGGGAAATAGCCCTAGAAAACGGCGACGAATCATTCTACGACGAATACAGCCTTGAAGCAATCCTGCCGAACTCCTCAAACCTAACGGTCTCCGTTTATGGATCCGGCGATTCGGAGTTTGCTATCAATGATATGATGTTGGCCGTTGGCGATTATAAAACGCAATGGACGCAAGCAAATGGCGAGTTCGCCAATACGCAGGTCGCAATCGACACCACCGGCGTGACGATTCGTTCAAATACGCTAGACGGCACTTATACGAAACAAACTCCGCAGGAATTATCTGCTTACTCCAATAATACACTAGCGGCGACGATCAATAACGAGGGCTTAATAGCACCAAAAGCAGAATTCAAAAACGAGATCAGTATGTCTCCAATCAAAATCGTCCCCCAAAATGACGGCTGGGCGTTCGTAAGGAGTGAAAACTAATGGCTTGGCAAACAGTAGCGACAACCGGATTAAGTGACGGATCATCGACCTACGGGTATGTCTATCTTCAATATGATGATTCCTCGAGTGGAACCTCACGCAGTTCAAGGCTCCGCTTTGAAATCCGTTCCGGATACTCGGTCTACATTTATATCGACAACCTTGCCCTAGATGGAAGCGGTGTGAGTGGCCGATTCCTCTGCCAAGGCACGATGGACTTTTGGACTGGCTCGCTCGCGAACGGTACCAGAACCTTTACTTGGTCGTGTCCTTGGTATAGTGGCACTAGGTCGTATTCTTGCTCCGGCTATATTCCGAGCGGTATTACGGCGCCGACTGGCCTTTCTACTACACTAAACTCAAAGACCTACAATTCAGCGACAATTAAAGTGTCGATTTCTTCCTATGGCGTTCCATCCGGTACGGACGGACGCTACATCGAGGCGGCAATTCTTAACCAAAACTCCTACGGAGCTTCCTACCGATATGCCGTAGCAAGAAACACTACCTCCTCGACAATAACTGTCAATAACTCCTCAAACGCAAACCCAAGTTCGTTTAATATCGAGGGTAACCACAAATACTGGTATGGTGGCTACGCTTCAAATACTCAAGCCTCAACTTCGACCGTCACCAGATCGGAAGAGCGTCGTGTAGGGAAAGAGTGTAG
>ERZ842401.6703-NODE-6703-length-12193-cov-2.995798_pt1 | contig 12193 bp, 3 predicted proteins | sample MGYA00521270_ERZ842401 | MGnify/ENA primary metagenome ERZ842401 (study PRJEB31892, sample SAMEA3878208) | bioreactor metagenome | biome: Moose rumen | place: Sweden | collected 2011-10 | study: EMG produced TPA metagenomics assembly of the PRJEB12797 data set... | reverse complement strand
TTTTGAAACAGAATGCAGAGTCTATACTTGGACGCTTAGGTATACCTATGTCAACTGCTGTTGATATGTTTTTGAACCAAATTGTTTTAGTTGGAGGTATTCCTTTTGCAGTAACATTGCCTAGTTCCTCCGAGAGTAATGTTACAGAAGGATAGTTTTGAAGATAGAATAAAAACAACTTCGAGTTATCCAAGACAAATTGATTCATTGTTTCATATTCAGAAAAGATTTGAGGATGAAAATTATTCAGATGAAGTTCAAGCCGCAAAGAAAAAATCTTTAGATAATCTTTTAGAGTTGCGGGACAGATACAATAAAGCACGTGAAAATAACGAACTTTCAGCTGATGAAAAGACGTTGAAAAAAATTGATACCGAATTGCCAAAAATCATAAATCGCGTACAACAGCGGAAATATTCTGCGATAAAAGGTTACAGCGAATTGAAAAAGTTGCTTGACGGCGTGATTGATACAAAAATTAGTACAAGCGATGAGGTTGAAAAACTTGCACGTGAAGCGTTGAAAAAGGCAGGATTGGAAGGAAAATTTTCAAACGATAAAAATTTTAAAGCTGAAATTTATGACAAAAACAATAAAACTGTATTGTTAAAAAAAGATGACGAATCTGATAGCTTGTCAGAAGATACGCGGCAGGGTATTAGTACTTTAAGGAAAATTTTTAATGCAAAAGCCAAATTGGAATTGGGCAAAGTTCATAGCAGTTACGGATTTCAAAACGAAAATGACGCACTGATTTTTAAAACTGCACTTGATATTTATTTTGACAACAAAGGAGTAGCGAAAAATGAGCAAGGAGAATTGGGGCAGAGCGGAAGCGTTGATGACGGACATAGAAACGTGGAATCCGAATTACGCGAAGGAACTTCAGAAAACATTGGGCAAGAAAGGCGCGATACGTCATCTGAAGAAAATTTTGGACAACAACGACAAAACAAAGTTGGAACTTCAGAAAACGATAATGGAACAAATGCCGAAGGCGAACGACCCGTATCAGTACAGAGTGCAGGAACTTCAAGCGCAAGAGATAGCGCAGGAAATGGCACACGAGGAAATACGGGCGCTGTACAATCCACCGACGACGCCGGACGAGGAAGTAGAGGAATTTCTTCAAATGTTGAGAGCGTAGAATTTTCGGGACAAAATTTCCAAATCACGAACGACAGCGGCATTGGCGAAGGCGGCTTGAAAACTAAGTTCAAACAAAATTATGACGCCATAAAACTTTTGAAACAACTTGAAAGTGAAAATAGAAAAGCAACGCCGAGTGAACAGGAAATTTTATCGAAGTTTAACGGCTGGGGAACTTTGGCGAGCGCGTTTACAAAAAAAGAAGATTGGCAGAAACAAGCCGAACAGTTGAAAGAAATCTTGACGGAAGAAGAATATAAATCAGCGCTAAGTGTAACAACAAACGCTTTTTACACTTCTCCTGAAATTGCGCGGGCAATTTGGAAAGGTTTACAACGTCTGGGCTTTAAAGGCGGCAGAATTTTAGATCCGTCAATGGGTAGCGGAATATTTTTTGGCTCAATGCCTGCTGAAATTATGGCGAAAAGTGAATTGACGGGCGTCGAACTTGACAGCTTATCAGGCAGAATCGCGCAACAACTGTATCAAAAAGCCGCCATTGACATAATGCCTTTTCAAGACAGATTTATGCCGAATAATTATTACGACCTTGCAATTACCAACGTACCTTTTGAGGAAACAAGAATTTATTCAGACAAACAGTACAGCAAGCAAGGCTATATGCTTCACAATTATTTTTTTGCAAAGGCGATTGATAAAGTAAGACCGGGCGGTTTAATTGCGTTTATCACGAGTACAGGGACAATGCAGGCGCAGGATGAACAGGCTAAACGCCTTCGTGGAGAATTGAACGGCAAGGCAGATTTAATAGCGGCGTTTAAACTTCCGAGCCAAACTTTTGACAAAAATGCGGGTACACAAGTTACGACGGACATTTTAATTTTGCAGAAACGTCTTGACCCTACAAAACCTTCCGAATACGCGCAAAATTGGCGTGAAATGTCAGTAACTTTTACCAATAACAGCAATATTTTTGTTCCAATAAATGAATATTTCAAAGAACATTCGGAACATATGATTGGTACTCCGATTGTTGAAAAGACAAAGTACAATTCCGAACGGTTGGGACTTGACGGCAAAGGGCTTGACATTGCAAAAGAATTGTCTGCGCTTATGGAAAATCTTCCCGAAAATATTTATACGCCGATTCAGCATAACCCGCAGGATTCATTGAAAAATACTTTTGCGGTGATGTCTGCAGAAAATCAGCGCGAAGGAAGTTTTATCGAAAAGGACAGAAGAGTTTTTCAATTTGTCGACGGCGATTTGGCAGAAGTTCCGAAGGCTAAACGAGAAATTGTAAAAGATTTTGTGAAATTGGAAAAAACGCTGGATAATCTTTTAAAAGCGCAATTATCGCCAAAAACTACGGACGCGGAACTTTCACAACTTCGTGAAACGTTGAATAAAAATTACGATGACTTTGTAAAAAAGCACGGCTACTTAAATGCACCGAAAAATATAAAACTGCTTGGAGAAGACCCGAATTTTGGAAAAGTAGCGTCGATTGAAAAATATAAAGACGACAAGAAAAATAAAGTGGTATCGGCAAATAAAGCCGATATTTTTTATAAGCGAACGGCAAGCCCGTTTGAAACGGTAAATTCTGTGGATAATGCGCTGGACGCAATGAGATTGTCACTTTCAAGACGCGCCACTGTCGATATGGATTATATGATGAAGTTGACAGGGAAAAATTCTGTGGAACTTGAAAAAGAATTGGGCAATTTGATTTATAAAAATCCGCGAACAAATTTGACAGAAACGGCGGAAGAATATTTGTCGGGCAATGTGCGCGAAAAGTTGCAGTTTGCAAGAGAGGCGGCAAAAATAATCCCGAGTTCAAAAGAAATGTTGAAGCGCTTGAAAAAGTTATGCCGGTCGATTTAACCGAAGATGAAATTTATCCGCATATAGGCGCGAATTGGATTGACGAAAAATATATTTATGACTTCGTGGAACACTTAGTTGGCGAATCGGAAAATTTAAAAATTACGCGCGACCCGTATACAGGACAGTGGAAAGTAAAAGGTTATATTCCTCAGCAAAAGAACGTGTTGTGGCGAGTTATGAAGGGTGCAGATGAAAAGGCAAGTTTTACAAAACTTTTGGAAGGCGCATTGAATCATCATTACCCGACAATGACTTCAAATAAAGTTCAGTTGAAAGAACAAATGGCGGAAGCGCGTGACAAAATAGATAAAATTTCGGAGGAGTTTGAGAAGTGGATTTTTGCCGATGAAAAGCGCAAGGCAGATTTGATTAAAACTTACAACGAAAAATTTAACAGCGAAGTTGAAAGGGCTTACGACGGTTCACATTTAGAATTGAACGGCTTAAACGACGAAGTAAGAAAAAAACTTTATTCACATCAGAAGAACGCAATATGGCGGCTTTTGCAAGGAAGAAACACTTTGCTTGCTCATTGTGTGGGCGCGGGAAAAACTTGGGAAATGATTGTCGGCGCAATGGAAATGAAAAGAATAGGTATGATTCACAAGCCGCTTTTTGCTGTACCGAACAATACGGTAAAGCAATTTGAAGAAGATTTTAGGCAGGCTTATTCGGACGCCAACATTTTGGTTTTAACTTCGGATAATTTAAAAGAATTAAAAACTACAGAAAGTACTGCAAAAGAAACTGAAACTGAAAAAAATGTCAGACTTGCAAAACGCAGAAGAACACTTTCACAAATTGCAACCGGCGATTGGGACGCAATTATTATCTCGCATAATCTTTTTGAACGCCTGCCGATGTCTTTTGAAGGTATGCTGAAATATTCACGTGACGGAGAAAAAATCTTGCAAGCGGAAATTATTCAAATGACGGCGGAATCTACGGCAGACATAAAAGACCCGCAAAAAGTTATCAATGCGGCAATGGAAAGGCTTAAGAAAAAATATAACCTTGACAGCAATGAAGTCATAATGCCGTTTGAAGAATTGGGTATAGATCAGATATTCGTTGACGAATCAGATTTATTTAAAAATCTGGGATTTGAGACAAGCAACTACAATCCTTCAGACCCTAATCCTGAAAATCGCGTTGTAGGAGTAAGCACAGCGGACGCAAAAAGGTCGCAAGATTTATACACAAAGGCACGTTGGCTTTCAGCACAGAGAAACGGCGGAGGTTTATGTTTCTCAAGCGGCACTCCCATTTCCAATACATTAAATGAGATATTTACGATTACGCGTTATCTCAATCCCGAATATTTGGCAGAAAACGGCTGGACAAATTTTGACAGTTGGGCGAATCATTTTGGAGAACCTAAGCCGACGATAGAGGCAAATTCTGCCGGTGAATTTGTACAAAAACGGCGTCTTAACCTTACGAATCTTCCTGCGCTGATAAAAGGTTTTCGGAAATTTGCTGATATAAAAATGATTGAAGATTTACCGCATTTGCTTGAAAATCGCCCGAAACTAAAAAACGGCAAGCGTACGGTAATAACCATTGAACCTACTGACGCTTTTAACGAATACAAAAAAGAATTGTTAGAACGCAACGAAGCTTTACATAAAGCCAAAACAAAAGCAGAACGCGATGAACTTAACGACAACCATTTAAAAATAGTTGGCGATTTTCGCAAGGCGTCATTGGATATGCGCTTGATTGACCCTTCGTACACGGAAGAAGAAGCTGGCGGAAAAATTAACGCTGTTTGTGATTCAGTTTTTGCAAAGTTCAACGAAACGACGGACGTTAAGGGTACGCAAGTTGTATTTCTGGATTTATCCACGCCAAAAGCGAAAAAAGTAAAAGCTAACGGCGAAGAAGAATCAGATTTCGACGCAGAAACAACGGCAGAGGAAGTTACGGTTTACGACAGAATAAAAAAAGGCTTGATTCAACGCGGCATACCTGCGAATCAAATTGCGTTTGTTCACGACGTAAAGAAAAATGATTTACAGAAACTTTTTGACAAAGTAGATGAAGGAGAAATTCGCGTAATAATCGGCTCAACGGCAAAAATGGGCGCGGGTACAAATTTCCAAAAACATTTAGTAGCGTTACATCACGTAGATTGCGCGTGGCGACCGCGTGACATTGAACAGCGCGAAGGTAGAATTTTGCGCGTAGGCAATTTGAACAGGGAAGTTGAAATTTTTACCTACGTGACAAAAGGAAGTTACGATGCCATTAACTGGGATTTAATCTCGAAAAAGCAAGCGATGATAGATTCATTAATGCGCGGAGACCCGACAATTACGGAAATTGAAGACATAAGCGACATAGCGGCGGATTATAAATCGATAGCGGCAACCGGCGACGATAATCCTTTGCAAAAAGAAATGCGCGAATTGGAAGAAAAAATTTTACGTTTAAAATCTTCGCAGAATACATTTTTAAAGAATCAGAAATACGCGCAAAACCGAGCCGCGATACTTAGGCAAAAAGAAATTCCTGCGATTGAGCGACGCATAAAAAATTTGCAGGCGGACATTAAAGATATTAAAAACCTTAATCTTACCGGCGATAATTTTCAAGTAAAAATCGGCGATGCAATTTATACAAAGTTCAGCGACGCTAAAATTGCATTTGAAAAAACTGTCAACAATGTTAAAAATCTATCCTCTGAAAAAATTGGTGAAATAGGCGGCTTTAATATTAATGCGCGGGCAGAATTTACGCAGGCATTGCGCGACGGAGTTTTGGAGACAATAGGCAAACACGTTCACTTGACGCTTGAGAAAAATGGAAGTTATGGCGTTGAAAGTTCATTAGAATCAATCAGAAATTTTATCGGCAGTAATAAAGGTACAAGCATTTTTAAATTGCTGGAAAAAGAACAATCTAAACTTGCAAAATTAAACGCGGAATTGACAGGACTTAACGAACAAATCAAACAAACTTTCGACAAGCAGGAAGAACTTGACGCGGCAGAAAAAAGATTGTCCGAAGTTCAACAACAACTTTCAGAAAAACGTTTCGACAATGAAAATATCTCTGCTGAAAATAAAAACGTAGATATTCAATCGAATGTTGAAAAAAATTATCCCGATGAAATTAAAGGAGATAAAGTAAGCGAGATAGTTTACGATTCATTAGCCCAAGATAAAGTTATAGCTCTTAAAGTCATAAACGCAATCCAAAACGCTTTGAAACAAACACATTCTGCAGAAACAATTCAAGGCGCAATCAAAGATTCTCTTCTTTCGTTGAATGTTTCTAAAAAATATGCAGAAAAAAATTCTGTGGCACTCGTTGAAAAAATTAAAAATGAAATTGATTTGATAACTGCGAATACTTTAGCCGAACTTGAAGAAAGTTTTCAAAAAATCACATATAAGGAAGATAAAGACGGCAATAAAATTTTTTACATTGGCAGGAAAAAAGCAACTTGGATTGACGTTAATAATTTTGCGAAGAAAATAAATAAACAAAGAGCAACTTTTATTTTTGACGAGTTCGCTAAAACAAACAATGTCCAATATGCCGACAACGATGACGCGCCTGAAATCAAAACTCAAATTATCGGCGAAAAATACGGATTTATGCACAACGACCAAAATATGGTAGAAAGTATCCGCAAATTTAACAGTCTTGAAGATGCGATAAAATGTGCGCGTTATGTTTATCAAAAACATTCTTCATTATTGAACTATTATCATAAAAAAATTGAGGTGCGGGATAAAAACGGTAACCTTGCTTTTAAAATAAATACAGATACTGTTTACGAAGGAAAAGAAACAGCATATACTGACGAAGCTAAAAAGATTGTAGCCGAACTTGACGTTGAAAAATCTGCCGAAGAAAATGAAATTGTCACGCCTACTGAAAATGCTACTGAAGAAAATTCGCCAATTCAAAAATTAGCTGATGATGAAAAAAATCTTTCAAATGAGACAGAAAATTTAACTGATATAAACGAAGTTGCTATAAGCAAAGAAAAACTTAATGAACTTTTTGAAAACGTTAATGTTACTGATGAATTTTCAAAACTTCAAAATACAAAACCGTTATTTGTTTCAAATGATATTTCTCAAAATGTGCAAGAAGGACAACTTAAAAAAGCCGCGATTGACGCTTTCACAGAAAAATATCCTGAAGGCGTTGAAGTTGATACAAGTATAGGTGAAGTTAAAATTTCACGTCGGAGCATTAGAGAAAGTTTAGCGCATTCAATTTACAATGCAAAAGCAGACGCCGTACTTAGTTTGCCCGAAGGAATAAAAAATGCCGCTTATATCGGCAAATTACAAGATTTTGAAGGAAAAGGAATTGTCAATCATTATTTCGCGTACCCGATACAATATGACGGTGAAAAACATTATGTATTTTGCCGCGTAAGGGAACAACCTTTTGAAGAACGCAGATTTTATATTCACGATATTTTTTCAGATAAAGAAATAACTGAAAAGAGCAACACCCTTTCACAAACCCAGCCTCCTGCAAATGGACAGGTACAACTGAGAGGTGTCGCCCTTTACCGCGCAATATTAACAAATTTCTTTGCGCAAGGCAACATTGATAATTTGAAAAAATCTGCTAAAGAAAATCCTTTTGAAGGAATGAATTTTAAAAAGCTAACCTATAAACGTGACAGAAACGGCAGACCTATTTGCTACGTCAACGGCAAGCGCGTCAGCAAATATGAGTATTTGGAAGCCGGACGCGAAATGATTTCAAAAAAAAGTGACATTATTATTGAAAAGTTTGAAAATGCAACAAATATAAAATCGGGAGAAAAAGATTCCGACGATGCTGTAATAATTCATTTTCCAGAAGGAATTTCTAGTTACAAATATTTTAGCACTTGGGAAGACGCCATTAAATGCGCCCGCTATCTCTACAATAATTTTACGGGAATTGAATCAGTTGGTGTTGGCAATAGATACAGCGAATATTTTGTAGTGGGCAAAGACGGCGAAAAAGTTTTAGAAGATTGGTTTAAAGATGTATTAGACGGTACATACAAAAAGAAAATTCTTGAAGAATTCGGCAAACTTTCACAGACAGGCAACGGCAGTACGGCGATAATTAATCTTGTTGACGATAGAAATTTAACCGACCAACAAAAACTTTTACGGCAATTTGGAAAAACAATCGGAGCTAACGTCGTATTCTTCAGCAATTACAACAAAGATTTTCACGGAGCATACAAAGGCAACACGATTTATCTTAACGTCAATTCGGCACGTTCATTAACTTTAACTTTTGCTCACGAACTTTTTCACTTTTTGAAGGCGAACAATCCAAAACTTTTCAGCGAAATGGCGAAGGCGGCAGGACTTACCGAAACTCAACTCTCAAATTATCTTGCCGAGACGAAACGTACCGACGTTAAAGAAAATGTAGACGTTACCGAAGAAATTATTGCTGATTCAATGCAAAAAATTTTAAACCGCGTGGCAAAGAAAAATCCAAATTTAATTCAAAGATTTTTTGCGTGGTTGAAGGATACTTTCCAAAAGTTTAAAGATATTTTCCAAAATCCGAAAGGAAAGTTGACGCGCGGACAATATGCGAAAATGGCTGATGTGTTCGGCAAAATGGCAACGACACTTACGGACGCGGACGGTAAAAAAATATTTCGCTACAACAATCGGACACATAACCTTGAACTTGCAAACGGCGAATCACTTGAAAGTTTGCTTGATGATACAGAAAATGAAGGCTCTGAAAATCAGGGCTTTTTTAATTTGGACGGTTTATCACTTGCAGGGGCAAAATTTTCACGTACAGGCGAAGATGACACGGCAGGAACTTTTGAAGAAAATGACGAAATAAGCCAAAAAGTTTTTGAGAAATATCTCAACGAAGGCATAATGAAAATGGTACGCGATACCGTAGAAAAAGAAATCGGCGAACACGTAGACTTTTCAAAGATGAATGATCCTGTTGCACGTGATAAAGCGCGGGACAGCTTGCCTTCAATTCGTAAAATGTTGATATGGTATAATCAAGCCGAAATAAAAAATAATCCTGCGTACAAAAATCGTTTAGCTACTAGAATTGAATATGCGCGGAGGTGCTTTGACGATGATGAACGAATCAGAACTGAATCTGTTAGAAAGATTGATGGAGACTCACGACAGGGACGAGAGTATAGAAATAGCGCGCAAACTCTTTCCAGAAATGCCGATGAACAAATTGAAAGAAGTGGTAGACGAATCACTAGCGGGTTATCGCGAAACGTCGGCGGCGAAGTAAGCGGCGCAAGGAAACATTTTCTTAAACTTTATGAAGAAGTTCAAAACGAAAACAGACGCTCTGAAAATAAAAATCAGGGCGTTATTAATTTGACAAATGCTAAATTTTCAATAGGCAGTAGCGATAATTCGCAAAGTTCAAATGACAATTCAAGCGAAGGATTATTTTCAAAAATTAAAAATTTACTTACCGGCAGACCGAATCAGCAAAATGAACGTTTCCGCAAACATATCAAAACTTTGCTTGAAAAAGTAGCAGGCGTGAAAATTGCCGCAGGACATATGAATAACGGTCTGGACATTGTGGTTAAAGACGTTGAAAAAGTTATACGCACGAATCGCGCTTACGATTGGCAAAATTTACTTCCTGCAGTAGGTCAAAAAGTTGCCGCCATTCTCAAATTAAATTCAACCGTCGAAATGGGTAACTACATTTCAGATTGGCTTTTAACAGGTGCACTCAACAACACTTCTGCGGAGGCTAAAAATTTTGAAAAGGCACTTCGTGATAACCCCGAAATACGCGAAAATCTTTTGGAAATTCAATCTGCCTTTACTAAATGGCGAAATATGACGCCTTCTGAACGCATACAGGCTACGATTGAGTTTGAAAGACCGAAACCAACTTTAGGCGAAAGATTTAAAATTGCGAAAAAGGAAGGTTATCAACAATTTTTTGAAGAACTTGAGCCGGTAAACGATTTGGTTAAACAGTGGGAGAAAATCACAGGCAAAAAACTTGCAGACGCCGTCAATCCATATTCACTTTTGAGAAATTATCGCGGCATTGCAGGCAGAGCAAAACTTTTAATCGAAGGTGACGAATCGGCGATAAATGCGCTTAAACAAATATTTCCAAATATGAAATGGGACGGCTTTAAAACCATAAAAATGATTTTGTCCGATATTGGCGCGTTGGAAAATGAACAGATACGCAGAGAATTTTCAGATTTTTGCGAAGCCAAACACGTCAAAGATATGTTCAACAAAAATCGCGAAATTCAAGCGTCAATAAAAAAAGTTCAAGACAGAATTGCCGAACTTGAAGAAATGAAAAATCAATATGCTGATGCCAAACGAATTAAAGATTTGGACAAGCGCATTAAACAGAATCAAGAAAAACTTAAAAATTTGGAAGAAAGTATTTACGCTACTCCTTATGACGAAACAACTTGCGACGCGATGATAAAAAATTACAGCGCAAAGTATGACACTGCGCAAAAAGATTTGGTGAAATTTTCAAATGCAACGTTGACAATTTTGAAAAACAGCGGCGTTATTAGTGAAACGACGTATTTCAATATGTTGCGCGGTTGGAAAAATTATGTGCCAATGCATCGCGTCTTTGATGAAAACGAAGATATAAAATTCGGCGATAGTTTGAAAAAAGCGCAAGGTTCAAGCCGTGATACCATTGACCCGCTACAATCGATTATTCGCAACACGTATGATTATATTCGCCGCGCTGAAAAGAATGAGGCAAAACTTATGCTGGCAAGTATGGCGCGAACTGGCGGCGTTGGTATGTTGGTTGAAGAAGTTGACGGTAAACAGCCTGATGATAAAACCACAATTATGTTTCTTGAAAACGGCGTGAAAAAATATTTGCAGACAGACGTTGCGGTAGTTCGTGCAGTAAATAATATGACGATTCCACAAATGGATTGGTTCATAAGATTTTTAAGAATAGGTACAAACCTTCTAAGAAATTTTGCAACCGTTTTCAATCCTGCGTTTGCGGCAAGAAATTTGGTACGCGATTATCAAGACGCTGTTATTTACAGCAAATACGGTTTTTTCTCGCCAATGGATTTTGTACGCGGCTTTATTCACGCAGTAAAGCAAGACGACGTTTACGCGGAATGGATGGCGGCGGGCGGCGCTCAAGCAAGTTTTTGGAGCGTTGACAGAGATTATACCGAAGCGTCGATAAGAAATTTGACGAAACGCGGTTTAAAAAAATACACGTCGTTAAATGGATTTATGGATTTATTTTCGCGTTTGGGTGAATGGTCGGAACTCGGCACAAGAATAGGATATTTTGAATTAAAAAAAGATTTGGAAGTACCTTTATGATTATGAGTTCCTTTTGCATAAACTTTACTAGCAGTTAAATGACAGAAAGCTTTACAATTTTTATTTTCACAATATATAACAATACCTGAGTCTTTATCAACATTTTTTATTATATAAGATTGAATACAATACCTATAATTTTTCAAAATATGTATATATTTGAATTTAGCTGGCTTTATATTGCTTTCAGCATCAGTATTATCATCAATTGAATTATCATCCTTTATCTCAATAACAAGATTATTTTTATCGTTATTATTATTTATTTCTTTATTAGAGAACTTCTCATTTAAATATTTTAACAATAATAATATTATATCATCTATACACTTATAATTTTGGATTATTTCTCTGAGTATTTGGCATAATTCTTTATTTTCTTCTTTTTCTATGGAAATATTATTTTTTATTTTGATAATGATATTTATTATATCAGAGAAAGAATATTTAGATATGCTAGATACTTTTGGGAATACTTTTCGCGTGGGAATAGGTGCTGAAGCTATTAAAGAACTATTACAAAAAGTTGATGTCAAAGCTGAAGTAGAAATGCTGCGTGAAGAACTAAAAAATGCTGGTGGTCAAAAATGGCTGAAAGTAATAAAAAAACTAGAAATCATGGAATCATTTTTAATCTCTGGAAATAAACCTGAGTGGATGATTTTAGAAGCTTTGCCCGTAATTCCACCAGATTTACGTCCGATGGTTAGATTAGATGGTGGACGTTTTGCCACATCTGATCTAAATGATTTATATCGACGTGTCATAAACAGAAATAATAGATTAAAAAAATTACTTGATTTAGGTGCTCCAGATATTATCGTACGTAATGAAAAAAGAATGCTACAAGA